>Ga0181532_10001078_pt1 | contig 27052 bp, 22 predicted proteins | sample PEATcosm2014_Bin_33_FD_119768 | JGI IMG/M metagenome (GOLD analysis project Ga0181532, IMG submission 119768) | Peatland microbial communities from MTU Mesocosm Facility, Houghton, MI, USA - PEATcosm2014_Bin11_30_metaG | ecosystem: Environmental > Terrestrial > Soil > Wetlands > Peat | place... | reverse complement strand
GCTAGTGCAGTATCGCCATAATGCCCTGAACGCCCGCCGTTTCCTAGGCACGCGCGATGGCAAAATTGGCTTGGCGGGTTGCGCTGTTCATCCTACGGTCTGCCGCGAGAACGAGTCCGAGGTCGTTGCATGAAATTGCCGCGTAATTTTTTTAAGCCGCTCGCAATCGGAGCGCCGGCGCCGTTGCGCGAATTGCCGGTGCGGCTCGAGCGCATGATTCATTTCGTGCCGCCGCACCTCGAGAAGCTGCGCGCGCGCGTGCCCGAGCTCATTCATCAGGTCGACGTGGTGCTTGGCAATCTCGAGGACGCTATTCCCGCAGACGCCAAGGCGGCGGCAAGATCCGGCTTCATCGCCATGGCGAAGGCTACCGATTTCGGCTCGACCGGATTGTGGACCCGCGTCAACGCGCTCAATTCACCGTGGGTGCTCGACGACATTACCGAGATCGTCGCCGCCGTCGGCCAAAAACTCGACGTCATCATGCTGCCGAAGGTCGAGGGCGAATGGGACATTCAATATCTCGACCAGCTGCTTGCCCAGCTCGAAGCCAAGCACGCGGTGAAAAAACCGATCCTGATTCACGCCATCCTCGAAACCGCCGAGGGCGTCGACAACGTCGCCGCGATCGCCACCGCTTCGCCGCGCATGCACGGCATCAGCCTCGGTCCCGCCGACCTTGCCGCGTCCCGAGCCATGAAGACGACCCGCGTCGGTGGCGGCCATCCCGAGTACAAGGTGCTGGCCGATGCCGCTCCCGGCAGCGCCGCCGACGCGCCGCGCGCCGCCTTTCAGCAGGACCTTTGGCATTACACCATGGCGAAGATGGTCGATGCCTGTGCCGCCGCCGGCATCAAGCCGTTCTACGGTCCATTCGGCGATATCGCCGACAGCGCCGGTTGCGAGGTGCAGTTCCGCAACAGCTTCCTGATGGGTTGCGTTGGCGCCTGGTCACTGCACCCAAGCCAGGTACCGATCGCCAAGCGCGTGTTTTCACCCGACCCCGCCGAGGTCGCTTTCGCCAAAAAGATTATCGCCGCCATGCCGGACGGCAGCGGCACGGTGATGATCGACGGCAAGATGCAAGACGACGCAACCTGGAAGCAGGCGAAGGTGCTGGTCGACCTCGCCCGTCTGGTCGCCGCCAAGGACCCCGAAATGGCCGCGCGCTACGGGCTATAAACGCGCCGGGAATCGTGGCATGACATGCGCTATGAACAAACATTCAACCTGCGGCCCGCCGGCCGCCACAATCGTGTAATCTGATTTCCGCATGAACAAGCTCCGCATCGCCAAATATCAGATCGGCCAGGTGGTCCGGCACCGCCTGTTTCCGTTTCGCGGCGTCGTGTTCGATATCGATCCGATCTTCAGCAATACCGAGGAATGGTACGAGTCGATCCCCGCGGAAGTCCGGCCGCACAAGGATCAGCCGTTCTATCATCTGTTCGCCGAGAACGACGAGACCGAATATATCGCCTACGTCTCCGAGCAAAATCTCCTGCCGGATGACAGCGGCGAGCCGATCCGGCATCCGCAGGTGGCGAAAGTTTTCGTACAGGACGGCCATGGCGGCTATCGGCCGCGTCACGCGACCACGCACTGAACGCAATTCCCCCGTCATTGCGAGGAGTAAAGCGACGAAGCAATCCAGCTAGTCGAGAGACTGGATTGCTTCGGCACGACGCGCCTTGCGGCGAGCGGTGCCTCGCAATGACGGCGCTGTTCGCCCGCAAAAGTGCAGACGTTCCAACTACTGCGTCTTACCGCCTGGTGCCGGTGCCGGCGGCGGCGTTGCCGACGACTGGGGCGCGCCGCCCTGCTGGTTTTCCAGCTTCTTGCGCGCTTCATCGGCGCGCCGTTGCAGCTCTTCCTGCAGTTTCTTCTGCTGCTCCTCGAAAACCTTGGGATCGGTCGGCGGCCCGTCATAGGCTTTGGCAAAATCGGTCAGCGGCATCGCCAAGCTGATCGGCTGGCCGGTCGAATTGATCGCCTGGATGACGAGCCCCTGCCCCTTCTTCATCTTGCCGATCATGTCGACGTTCGCCTCATAATCCGCCATGCAGCCATTGGTGAAGCAGATCACGTAGGGCGCGGTCAGCGGCTGGCTCTGGTCGATGATGACGCGTGTGCCATGGGCAAGCTGCATGCCTAAGGGCAAGGTCACGCGCAAAATCTTGCGCTCTTGACCCTCCGGTTCGATTAGGACGGCGGCGGCCACCGGCATCCCCGACTCGATGCGGGCGTCCTTGCCGGTGAAACAGATCTGCTTGGCGTTTGGGTCGGGCGCTTGTCCCGGCTGGCCCTTGAGGCAGAATTTGGTCCAGGGCGAAAAGATCAATTGCACCTGCTGCTGGCCGGCCTGTCCCTGCTGCTGGCCTTGCAGTGCCGGTGCCGGCTCCTGGGCTTGCTGGGCGGGGGCCGGCTGCTGCGCTGCGGGTGCGGCCGCCTTGGGCTTTTTGGCCGGCTTCGGCTTCTCCTTCGGAGCTGGCGCCGCAGCGGGCGCAGGCACCGCGGCTGGCTGATCTTGCGCCGATACAAACGGGCAGGCCGCAATCGAAAGCGCGACCGTCAACGGGACAGTCAGGGCGATTATCTTGGCCAAAGCGAGCGTCCGGCTCGCCGGCTTCGCCGGCGCGGTCCAATAGGTCATGAGATGCAGTCCCTCGTTAATGCTGCCCGCCCGCAAATCGACCTGATTTGCAACGGATGTCGGGTCGACCTGATATCGACCGGCGATTTCTCCGCGCCGCGCCAAGCGGGTAGCCCCCCACTGGACGGTCATTCGACGCAGATTACGGCAACAGCGTGACACCACGGCTCCACCGCGACCCCGAGATAGCCCACTCGGCCCGGCGGATAAAGCTCGCGCTTCGACCGCGGTGATAAGACGCTGTTGATCGAGGGCGCCGGACTAAGCCGCACGGTAGCGCTGTGCTACATTTATCGGCTCTCAGCTCCGAATCGCGTTGAGCTCCATTCCCGCCGATGCACGCCATACGCAATGCCTGTGTCGCCTTCGGAGCTCGCGCCGCTTTGTGCGGGGCGTTCGCGGTCTTGGGCGCCACCGCCGGCGCGGCGGAGGCGACTCATGCCATCGCCATGCACGGCGCGCCGGCAATGCCGGATGGCTTTACTGTGCTTCCCTATGCCGATCCCGACGCGCCAAAAGGCGGCCGACTGGTGCAGGGCGTGCTCGGAACCTTCGACAGCCTCAATCCCCTGATCGTCAAGGGCCTCGCGGTGCAAGCGATCCGCGGCTATGTGGTCGAAAGCCTGATGGCGCGCGGCTATGACGAGCCGTTCACGCTTTACGGTCTGCTTGCGCGCACGGTCGAGACCGACGATGCACGGAGCTACGTCACCTTCAAGCTCGATCCAGCCGCGCGCTTCTCCGACGGCGTTCCAGTGACGGCCGAAGACGTCATCTTCTCCTGGCAGCTCCTGCGCGATCACGGCCGGCCCAACCACCGCACCTACTACGCCAAAGTAGTCAAAGCCGAGAGCCTCGACGCGCGCACCGTGCGTTTCGATCTCGGCGGCAGCAACGACCGCGAATTGCCGCTCATCCTCGGGCTGATGCCGGTGCTGCCGAAGCACGCGATCGACGCCGCAACCTTCGAGGAAACGACATTGGCAAAGCCGGCCGGCAGCGGCCCCTACGTCGTCGCCGACATCGATCCGGGCCGCAGCGTCACACTCAAGCGCGATCCCAATTACTGGGGCCGGGCGCTGGGCATCAATCGCGGCCTGTGGAATTTCAACGAGCTGCGCTTCGAATATTACCGCGACGCCAACGCCTACTTCGAGGCCTTCAAGAGCGGCCTCTACGACGTGCGCGGCGAGACCGATCCCAGCCGCTGGCAGACCGGCTATGACATTCCGACGGTGCGCGACGGGCGCATCGTCAAGGAATCGTTTGCCAACGGCCTGCCCAAGCTCGCCTCCGCGTTCGTCTTCAACACGCGGCGGCCGATCTTCTCCGACATTCGGGTGCGCCAGGCGATGTCGCTGCTGTTCGATGCCGTATGGGTCAACCGCAACTTCTTCTTCGATCTGTACCGGCGCAGCGCCAGCTTCTTTGCCGGCTCCGAGCTATCCGCCTATCAGCGTCCGGCCGACGCGCGCGAGCGCGCGCTGCTGGCGCCTTTTCCCGATGCGGTGCGCGCAGACGTGCTCGACGGCACCTGGTCGCCGCCGGGCGCCGACGGCTCCGGCCGCGACCGCGAGAGCCTGCGCCAAGCGCTGGCCTTGCTCGGTGCCGCCGGCTACGAGCTCAACGGAACGAAGTTGCGCGAACACAACAGCGGGCAGCCGCTGCGCTTCGAGATCATGGTGACCAGCCGAGACGAGGAACGGCTGGCGCTCGCCTACTCCAGCAATCTGGCGCGCGCCGGCATCGACGCGCAAGTCCGGATCGTCGACGCGGTGCAGTACGATCAGCGCCGGGTATCGTTCGATTTCGACATGATCGAGTATCGCTGGGAGCAGTCGCTGTCGCCCGGCAATGAGCAGAGCTTCTACTGGGGCTCTGCCGCCGCCGACGAACCGGGCTCGCGCAACTATATGGGCGTGCGCAGCGCCGCGATCGACGCCATGAGCGCCGCGATGTTACGCGCGCGCGAGCGTGGCGACTTCGTCGCCGCCGTGCGTGCGCTCGACCGGGTGCTGATGTCCGGCTGTTACGTCGTGCCGCTGTTTTATCTGCCGGAGCAATGGGTGGCGCGCTGGACCTCGATCGCGCATCCGGCGCGCACGTCGCTCTCCGGCTACCTGCCGGAAACCTGGTGGCATCAACCGAAACGGGCGCTGCAATGATCCTCGGCGATTCCGCAGCCGCCGCGGCGGCGCCGCCCCACGCGCGAAACCGCGTCACCATCGATGAGGTGTTCCGCCGCCTCGCAGAGCGGCGGCCCGCAGCGCTGGCGCTCGCGGACACGCCCAATCGTGAGACCTTCACCGACGCGGCGCCGCGGCGCCTCACCTTTGCCGAGGCCGACCGCATGGTCTCGGCGATCGCCGGGCGGCTGCGCGACATGGGGCTGCCGACCGACGCCATTGTCGGCCTTCAATTGCCGAATATCGTCGAGAATATCCTCACGATGCTCGGGGTGCTGCGCGCGGGAATGATCGTTGCCCCGCTGCCGCTGTTGTGGCGGCGCGCCGACGCCGTGGCGGCGCTCACGCGCATCGGCGCCAAGGCGCTGATCACCTGCGGCCATGTCGGCGCCTTCGATCATAGCGGGCTCGCGCTGCGCGTGGCGGCAGAAGTATTTTCCATTCGCTACGTGTGCGGGTTCGGCAGCAATCTCCCGGACGGCGTGGTGCCGTTCGACGACTTGTTCACCACCGAGAAGCTCGATCCGATTCCGCCGCTCGACCGCGAGCGGCAGAGCAACGCCGCCAGGCATGTCGCCGCCGTCACCTTCGATGTCAGCGAAGGTGGGATCGTGCCGGTCGCGCGCAACCATCCCGAACTGCTCGCGGCGGGCCTTGCCGTGCTGCTGGAAAGTCGTTTGCCGCAGCATGCGAGCATCCTTTCGGCGTTTGCTCCCTCGTCCTTCGCCGGCATCAGCCTGACGTTGCTGCCTTGGCTCCTCAGCGGCGGCACGCTCGTCCTGCATCACGCGTTCGATCCGGATATCTTCGCCGGTCAGCGGCAAGACGAACGATGCGGCGCGCTGATCCTCCCCGCTCCCGTGGTCTTCAGCCTCGCCGAGGCCGGCGCCTTTTCCGGCGGCAGCCCGGCCTGCGTGATCGCGGCCTGGCGCTCGCCGGACCGACTCGCCTTAAGCCCGGTCTGGCACGAACCGAGCGCGGTGCTGGTCGACGTTCCGATCTTCGGTGAAGCTGCTCTAGTTCCCTCGCGCCGCGGCGCCGCCGGCACGCCGAACGCAGTTCGCCTCGGTCCGGTGATGGCGGCGCGCAACGGCATGTGCGGCCTCGCGGTTGCCAAACTCCTGCGGACCGACGCCGGCACGCTGGCGGTGCGCGGTCCGATGGTGCCGCACCATTCCTTTCCGCCCGGGATCGAGCGCTCCGGCCTGCCCTATTTCAAAGTCGGCCGCTGGGGCGTGGTCGAGACCGGTTACGCCTGCCGCATCGATTCCGGCAGCAACACGATGGTGCTCAGCGACGCGCCCGCTGAGATCGCCAGCGTCGGCGGCTATCGTTTCCCGCTCCGCGCTCTGCAGGACGCTGTCGCTCGCATCGACAGCGGCGCGACGCTCACGGCGCAGCCGGATCCCCTTCTCGGCCGGCGCCTGATCGGTGACGCCGCCGCGCGCGATACGATGCGGGCGGCGCTCGACGCGGCCGGCGTCAATCCCATCGTCGCCGCGGCCTTTGGCGACCGCGGCGCCCCGGCCGGCGCGACTTGATCTGTCTGTTGACGGCCCATTAACGGCGCTCTGCCATGCTTCGAGGCCTCATCCTACGAATTCGTATCCTGCCATGGCGCTGCAAGGTCCGTTTCTCGTCGTTGCCGACAGCCCGGCGCCGGACGTTGTCGAAGCGTTGCGCGCGGCCGGAGCGTTCCCGATCGTCGAAGCCGACTGGCCCGATGCAGCCGCGGCGGTCGCCTCGGTCGAACCGGAAGGTGTCGTGCTCGCCGATTCCGGCAGCGCGAGCGAACGTGCCGATGCGTATGGCCGCGCGCTCGCCGATCAACTCAAAGCCGGCGGCGGCCCGTTCACGCCGGTGATCACTCGCCTGCGCGAGGACGGCGCGAGCCTCGTGCCGGATGCGCTCGCCATGTCTGCGAGCGCGCCGGCCGCGGCGATCGCGCGCCGGCTCGCCGCCGCCATGCGCATTCGAGCGCTGCACGCCACGGTGTTGCGCCGGACCGAGACGCTCACCTCGCGCGGCGACCAGGTTCCCGCCATGCCGGTCAGCGATCCGCTGGAGGAAGCGACCGTGCTGGTCGCCGGCCGCGGCCGCTCCTATCCGGGCCTCGCCATCGCCGTCGGCGAGCGGGTCGGCCTGGTCGGCGCGCTCAGCGTTGAGAGCGCGGCGCGCGCGCTCAACGCGCGCGACATCGACGGCATGGTGATCGGCGACGGTTTCAGCCCGCGCGTCGTCGAGGCGCTGCTGACCGTGCTCGCCGAGGACGCCCGCTTTCGCGGCCTGCCGGTCGCCGTGCTCGGCGGCCAGCCGAGCGTCGTCGAGGAGTTTTACGCGGCGCTGCCCAATCTCGAGCGCATCGCCGAAGGCCACGGCCGCCTGGTCGAGCGTTTTCTGCCGTTCGTGCGGCTGCACGCCTTCGGTCAACGGCTCAAGCGCATGCTCAAGTCGCTCGACGCCAAAGGCATGATCGATCCCAGCACCGGGCTGCTGGCCCACGACGTGTTCTGGCGCGATCTCAACCGCGCCGTCGACGACGCCGAAAAGCGCGGCGTCGGCCTGTCGATCGCACGCTTCTCCTTCGAGCGCGGCGACCGCCGCACGAGCCTCGACGCCGCGCGGCTGGTCAGCCGGCTCATGCGCCAGGTCGATTTCGCCTGCCGCGAAGCCGACGATTCGATCTTCGCGGTGTTCACCGAGACCGATCTGCGCGCGGCTCATGTCATTGCCCGGCGGATCGCCAGCGTCCTCAAGCACACCATGCTGGCGCCCGATCGCAAGCGCTCCGGCATCGAGACGGCGGTGACGCTGGCGACGCTCAAGCCGACCGATAACGTCGAGTCCTTGATCGCCCGGGTCGCCGGCGAGGTTGCCGCCGGTTGACCGCGGCCCCATTTATGCTGGGTCAATGCTGGTCAGTGCGGGAGCCTGTTGCTGCTCGCAAATTGCGCCAGGCTCGAGAGCTTAAATCCATGACCGACGACTCGTCCGCGACCGTGCCGTTGCACATTGATGTCGTCTCCGATGTGGTGTGCCCGTGGTGCTATATCGGCAAGCGCCGCCTCGAAGCGGCGACCGCGCTCGTTCCCGGCATTGCCGTCGACGTCAGGTGGCGGCCGTATTTCTTAAATCCCTGGATCCCGCGCGAAGGCATCGACCGCAAGACCTATCTGGAGACCAAGTTCGGCTCCGTCGCGCGCTATAGCGCCATCGCCGAACGCGCCGTCGCCGCCGCCGCCATGGACAGACTAGTCTACGCGCCCGACAAGGTAAGCCGGCAGCCCAACACACTCGACTGTCATCGCCTCATCCTGTGGTCGCGCAGCGCCACCGATCCGGGCCGGATGAAACAGCGGCTGATGGAGCTCTACTTCGCCGAAGGCGCCGATCTGAGCGATGCCGAAACGCTGGTGCAGGCGGCCATCGATTGCGGCATGGATGGCGACCTGGTGCGCAAGCTCCTTGCCAGCGACGCCGACGTCGACCGCGTCGAACGCGAGGCCAACAGCGCTAAGGAAGCCGGGATCGACGGCGTGCCCTGCTTTATCTTCGGCGGCAGCGTCATCATCACCGGCGCGCAGTCCCCGGACTATCTAGCCGCGGCCATCGCGCGCACGGCCGAGGAGCAGACGCGGGCGGGGGCGTGAGCGGCAACGCAAAAAGATTTAATGCAACACGGTAATGAACAGGTCGCCGAAGCTGGTTTGGCTGTCGGCGTTGCTCCACACGCCAAAGCGGCCGGGCGTGGCGATGCTGCTATCGTGGGTTTCCAAAAGGACCTTGCCATCGAGCGAAACGCCGAAGCTGCCGTCGACAGCCTTGACGTCGAGCGTATGCACCTCATCCGCGGCCAGCGCCGCGGCGTGGTCGGCAATCTTGCGGCGCTCGCCGTTGACGACCCGCGCCAGGCGCACGCTGCCCGCGATCGCATCGGCCTCGACGAGGTAGAAATCCTGCGGATCGGCGAAGCGCAACACAATGCCGGCGGCGCGCGCGATGCCGCCGGCATGCGGCACGAACGAAAGCTCGACTTCGGCGTTCTTGGCCACGGGACCATCGGCAATGCAGAGCGGAAAGCGATTTCGCTCCGGCTGCCGGCTCACCTCGACCAAAGCCTTGCCGTCGAGCAGTAGCCGCTCGATACGGACCTGCCACATCGACGGTCCGCCGAGCCCATTGATCGCCGGCGTGCAGCCATCGGACTCGGAACCTTCTTCGACGAACGGCGAGGACAAGAACTTACGCAGCGTCTGGGCTGCAACGGGGAACGCAACGCTGCAGCCGATGACCGTCGCCAGCAAAGTCTTCACCATGATGCGCAATGGATCATGTTCCCGCCGCCTTAGCACCCGTTGCGAGAGGACAGTGTGCGTAGAATTCCGGCGACCAGGCAAGCGTTTTCGTTTTCGCGACGCGATACGCGCTCCCTCTCCCCGCGTGCGGGGAGAGGGTTGGGGTGAGGGGGGCCTCTCCGCTAGGCTCAGAATCGCGGCAGCCTCCTCTCACCCGCTCGCTGCGCTCGCGACCTCTCCCCGCGCGGCGGGGAGAGGAAAAGAAAATCCTTCTCGCGGCGCGTCCCGCGCCTGAGTGATGCCTTACAACTCATAAATCGCTCCGCGGAGCAGGATCGCGTCACACCTGCGCCGGCGGTGGGACCGGTTTTCGGCTCGATCATGCTCTGCGCACAAGTAGCCCGGATGAGCGAAGCGACATCCGGGCTCGGCATTCCCAGCTTCTCGATCGTCCCCGGATTTCGCTGCGCTCATCCGGGCTACAAACTACAAATAAAAGTAAGCAGAACGCCGCCAGGCGCATGTCTTCCGATGGTCCGCATCAGCGGATGCGGCTCGCGCCTTGACGCGGCGCGCTCGCCTGACGGCGTTCCACCGCGGCGCTTGCGGCAGCGAACCAACGCCGCCTCCAGAACGCGCTTCCTGGGACGCGGTTGTCGGCGGGCGTTATCCGCCGTCCTCTGTCCCAGTCCAGCGACAAAGTCGCAGACCGGTCATCGTGCCGGCCAGGCGTTTTCCCAAAAGCCGCCCGGAGCGGAGGTGACGAGCCCCTGCCCGCGGGAACCGCTCTTGCCCCATCAACCGGCGTCACCCGACCGACGTCCGTCTCTAATATCGCGACACTTTTTTGTGATATAAACTTCTCGCGGCGGGCGACTGCCTGCTGCGGCGCGTCGAGGCCGGCGCGCGACACGCGGCATCGCGGCGTCGCGCTGGACCCGTCGCATGGACGACATCCGCTGAAACCCAAAGGAATGCCGATGATCAAGCCCAAGCTGCACCATGTCACGATGAAAACCAGCCGCCTGGACGAGATGATTGCATGGTACGCGCTCGTAATCGGCACCCGGGTCCAGTTCAGGGACAAGATGGCGGCCTGGACGACCAATGACGCCGCCAATCACCGGATCGCATTTCTGGCCGTACCGGGGCTGAGCGACGACGCCGACAAGCTCCGTCATAACGGTATGCATCATTGCGCTTTTGAATACGACAGCTTCGCCGATCTGATGACTTCGTTCGATCGTCTGCGCCAAGCCGGCGTCGAGCCGGCATTTTGTCTCGATCACGGCATGACGATTTCGCTCTACTACGAAGACCCCGAAGGCAATTTTGTCGAACTGCAGAGCGACAGTTTTTCCGATTGGACTCTGTCCAGCGAATGGATGCGGACGTCGGCGGATTTTGCGCAAAATCCGATCGGCACCTTCTTCGATCCCGCGCGCGTTTACGACGCCTTCAAATCCGGCATCGATTTCAAGGCGCTGCAGCAGACGATCCGCGGCGGCGCCTATTTGCCCGACCCGCTTCCCAATATCGGCTTGCCGACGCCCTGACGCCGGACGGAGTGCTTCCTGCCCCGCGAAGCGGGGAAGGGGGACCGCGCATTTGAATCCTTCCGTCCTCCTTATTGATGGGTAGAATATAGCAACAGCTGAATGAATCAACGACAGGTTGTATGCGCACCCCGTATAAGGCCAGGGGGTCGATCGGTTTCACGTCATTCACTCACCCTACCTGGTCGTCATTGCGAGCGCCGCGAAGCAATCCAGCGGCAACGGCGCCCCTCTGGATTGCTTCGTCGCTGCGCTCCTCGCAATGACGGACTATGCGGCCTTCTTGCCCTTTTCCGCGATCCCGGCGAGCGTGCGCAAGATGCCGGCGGCGCCTTTGAGGCGGGCGGCAGGCGTTTCCCATTCGTCGAAGAACACAACTTTCATGTCGGGGCGGACGCGGGCGCCTTCGGGGTGTTTGCCGATATAGGCGAGCAGGCCTTCAGGGTTGGCAAAAATGTTGTCGCGGAAGGAGAGCACCGCGCCCTTCGGGCCGACCTCGATCCTTTCGACATTGGCGCGGCGGCACAGCGATTTGATGGAAACGACCTGCAGCAGATACTCGACCTCCTCCGGCAGCGGGCCGAAGCGGTCGACCAGCTCGGCGGCAAACGCTTCGATGTCGCGGTCGTCCTCGATCTCGGCGAGCCGCCGGTAGAGCGCGAGCCGCACCGGCAGGTCGGCGACGTAATCCTCCGGGATCAGCACCGGCGTGCCGATGGTGATCTGCGGCGACCACTTGTCGGCGACCGGACCGCTGATGCCGGCTTTGAGACTCAGCACGGCCTCCTCCAGCATCTGCTGATAAAGCTCGTAGCCGACTTCCTTGATATGGCCGGACTGCTCGTCGCCCAAAAGATTGCCGGCGCCGCGGATGTCGAGATCGTGCGAGGCGAGCTGGAAGCCGGCGCCGAGCGTGTCGAGCGATTGCAGCACCTTGAGGCGGCGCTCCGCCTGCGGCGTGATCCGTCTGTTGGCCGGGAGCGTCAGCAGCGCGTAGGCGCGGAGCTTGGCGCGGCCGACGCGGCCGCGCAGCTGATAGATTTGCGCCAAGCCGAACATATCGGCGCGGTGCACGATCAGCGTATTGGCGGTCGGGATGTCGAGGCCGGATTCGACGATCGAGGTTGAGAGGAGCACGTTGAACTTGCCGTCATAATACGCCGCCATGACGTCCTCGAGCACGGTCGACGGCATCTGACCGTGGGCGACGGCGACGCGCACCTCGGGCACGGTCTTGTCGAGGAACGCTTTGGTGTCGGCCAGATCCTCGATGCGCGGACAGACATAGAAGGATTGGCCGCCGCGATAGCGCTCGCGCAGCAGCGCTTCGCGCACCACGATCGGATCGAACGGCGCGACGAAGGTGCGCACCGCCAAGCGATCGACCGGCGGCGTAGCGATGATCGACATTTCGCGCACGCCGGATAGCGCGAGTTGCAGCGTGCGCGGGATCGGCGTCGCGGTCAGCGTCAGCACGTGCACCTCGGCGCGCAGCTGTTTCAGCTTCTCCTTGTGGGCGACGCCGAAATGCTGCTCCTCGTCGACGACGATGAGGCCGAGGTCCTTGAACTTGATGGTCTTGCCGAGAAGCGCGTGGGTGGCGATGACGATGTCGATTTGGCCGTCGGCGACGCCCTTTTTCACCCGGGCGAGCTCGGCTGCGGAAACAAGCCGCGAGGCCTGGGCGATGTGGACCGGATAGCCGCGCAGCCGGTCGGAAAAGGTCTTGAAGTGTTGGCGCGCGAGCAGCGTCGTCGGCACCACGACCGCGACCTGTTTGCCGTTCATCGCCGCAATGAAGGCGGCGCGCAGCGCAACTTCAGTCTTGCCGAAGCCGACGTCGCCGCAGATCAAACGGTCCATCGGTCGGCCGGAGTCGAGATCGGCGAGGACTGCGGCGATGGCGGTCTGCTGGTCGTCGGTCTCCTCGTAGGGAAAGCCGGCGCAGAACTCGTCGTAAAGCGCGGTGTCGACGGCGAGCCGCGGCGCTTCGCGCAATTGCCGCTCGGCGGCGATCTTGATCAATTCGCCCGCCATCTCGCGGATGCGGTTTTTCATCCGCGCCTTGCGCGACTGCCAGCCCGCCCCGCCGAGCCGGTCGAGCTCGACACCTGCCTCCTCGGAGCCGTAGCGCGACAGAAGCTCGATGTTCTCGACCGGCAGGAACAGCTTGTCGCCTTGGGCGTAATGGATTTCCAGGCAGTCGTGCGGCGCGCCGGCGGCCTTGATGGCGCGCAAGCCGACGAAGCGGCCGATGCCGTGATCGACGTGGACGACGACATCGCCGGCTGAAAGGCTCGTCACCTCGGCGATGAAATTCTCCGCCCGCTTCGACTGCCGGCGCGGCCGCACCAGGCGCTCGCCCAAAATGTCTTCTTCGGTGATCAGCGCGACATCGGCGGTCTCGAAACCGGCATCGAGGCCGAGCACGGCGAGCGCGGTCTCGGCGCGCGAGGCCGCCAGCGCCTGCGGCCACGACGCGACCGGGGTAAGATTGAACAAGCCGTGCTCGGCGAGGACGTGCGCCATGCGCTCGCGCGAGCCTTCGCTCCACAGCGCGATGACGACGCGCTTGCCGGCCGCTTGCAGCGTTTCGACGTGCTTTTTTACCGCCTCGAAGACGTTGGTGCCGGGCTCGCTTCGTTCGGCGGCGAAGTTGTGCGCGGCGCGGGCGCCGATCTCGATCGCATCGGCGTCGCCTTCGGGCGCCGCGAACGGCGACAGCCGCGCGAGCGCCGCGCAATCGAGCCGTTCCCGCCATTCGGCTTCGCCGAGATAGAGCCGGTCGGGCGGCAGCGGCTTATATGGCGCGCCGGCGCTGGCCTGATCGAGCGCGTCCTTGCGCGCCTGATAATAATCGGCGATCTGCGCCAGCCGCTCGTGCGCGGCTTCTTCCGCCAGCGGCTCGATCGCCATCGGCGTCGCCTCGATATAGTCGAACAGCGTGTCGAGGCGCGGGTGAAACAGCGGCAGCCAATGCTCGACGCCGGCGGTGCGGCGGCCGTCGCTCACCGCCTCATAGAGCATGTCGTCGGGACCGGCCGCGCCGAACGCCGCGACATAGCCGGTGCGAAACAGCCGGATCGTTTCCGCGGTGAGCTGGAACTCCGCCATCGGAACCAGCTCGAGCGTGCGCAGCTCATCGGTCGTGCGCTGGGTTTCCGGATCGAAACGGCGGATCGATTCCAGCGTGTCGCCGAAGAAATCGAGCCGCACCGGCGCGTCCATGCCGGGCGCGAACAGATCGACGATGCCGCCGCGCACCGCGTAGTCGCCCGCTTCCCGCACCGTCGCGGCGCGGGTAAATCCGTTGAGCTCGAGCCATTGCGTCACGCGCGCCATCGGCAACAAACCGCCGGCGGCGGCCGACAGCGATTGCGTCGCGACGATCTCGCGCGGCACCACCCGCTGGAGGGCGGCATTGACCGTCGTCAGCACGACGGCCGGCCGGTCGTCGTCCTTGGCGCGCGCGAGCCGCGCCAGTGCCGCCATGCGCTGCGCCACGACGTCCGGATGCGGCGAAACCCGGTCGTAGGGCAGACAATCCCAGGCCGGGAATTCGATCCTCTCGATGTCCGGCGCGAAGAAGCCGAGCGCGCGCGACAGCATCGCCATGCGCGTGCCACCGCGGCAAACCACCGCGAGGCTGATCGCCGGCGGCGCCGCCGCTCCCTTGGCGCCGGCAGCGATCGTGCGCGCCAGATCCGCGAGCACAAGCCCTTCAGCGCCATCGGCGATGCCGGCGAGAAGAAGCGGCCGGCCCGGATGAAGACGCCGCGCCGGCGACGGCGCCGGCGGTCGTAGCGGCGCAGTCACCGGTCCTCCTCGGCGCGCATTTTGCCCGCGTGCCCGTGAAAGGCCTTCAGCTTCGCGAGCACGGCGGTGTCGTAGTCCGCCGGAATAGTCTCGGCGCCGACCACCCAGGCGTAAAGCGCGGCATTGGGCGCTTCGATCAGGCGTTCGAAATCGTCGAGTGCGGTTTGGTCGAGGGTATCGATATGGGCATCGGCGAAGCGGCCGATGATCAGATCCATCTCGCGCACGCCGCGCCGCCACGCCCGGAACAAGAGCTTACGCCGCCGCACGTCCAGTCCCTCGCTCGATCGCTCGGTCATCGTCTAAGTCCAACGCCAAAAGCCCGGACGCGGCCGGGTACGGATTTATATCGGTAACGGCGCGCGTTGTCAGCGACGCCTGCTGCATCAAAGTGGTAGAATGAAGGGATCGGCGCAAGGTCGCGCCGCCAAAATCCGGAGGACCGCCGTGTGGCTGCTGATCGTTCGCCACAAAGTCAAGGATTTCGCCACGTTCAAGAAGGTGTTCGACGCCCACGCCAGCGCGCAGAAGGCCGCCGGATTGAGCAACCCGCGCGTGTTCCGATCGGCCGACGATCGCAGCGAGATCGTCATCCTGCTCGACGTGAAGGATGCCGCCGTGGCAAAAAAAGTTCACCACGGGTGCGGACTTGAAGTCGGCCATGGCGTCGGCGGGCGTGATCGATCAGCCGACCATCCATTTCCTCGAAGAAGCGCGGTGAGCGCGTTCATAACAGCGCGCCACGTCCATGCGGCCAAGCCTGCTTGATCGGCTGTTCGCACCACTGACGAGTCTCTCGGGCATCGGGCCGAAGCTGGAGAAGCTTTTCAGCCGCTTGCTCGGGCGCGACGGCGAGCCGGCGCGCGTCATTGATCTGCTCTTTCACCTGCCGGCCGGGTTCGTCGACCGGCGCAACCAGCCCAAGCTCTCCGCCGTCAAGCCCGACACGGTGGTCACCGTCGCCGTCACCATCGATCGGCACCGGCCGCCGCCGCCGAACCGGCCGCGCGCGCCCTACCTCATCTTCGCCAGCGATGAAACCAACGATCTCATCATCACTTATTTCAACGCACGCCGCGACTATCTGGAAAAACTCTATCCGGTCGGCGAGAAACGCTACGTGTCGGGCACCACGGCGTTTTATGACGGCCATCTGCAGATGGTGCATCCGGACCGCGTGGTAGCCGGCTTTGCCAACCTGCCGCTGATCGATCCGGTCTATCCGCTCACCGAAGGGATCCACCCCAATCAGCTGCGCAAGGCGCTCGACCTCGCGCTCGATCGCGTGCCGGCGCTGCCGGAATGGCAGGACGCGGCTTGGCTCAAGCGCAACGGCTTTCCGAGCTTTGCCGAAGCCTTGCGTCACGTGCATCGGCCGGCGGCGCCTGAAGACCTCATGCCGGAAAGTCCGGCCTGGTCGCGGCTCGCTTATGACGAATTGCTCGCCGGTCAGCTCGCGCTCGCGCTGTTGCGCGCCCATCAGCGCGCGCGGGCCGGCCGCGGCAGCGCCGCCGAGGGACGTTTGCGCGAGCGTGTCGTTGCTGCGCTGCCCTACTCGCTGACGCCCTCGCAGCAGCGCGCGGTCGCCAATATCGTCGCCGATCTGGCGCAACCCAACCGCATGCTGCGGCTGCTGCATGGCGATGTCGGTTCCGGCAAGACGGTCGTTGCGTTGCTCGCCGCCGCGACCGTGATCGAGGCCGGCCGCCAGGCGGCCTTCATGGCGCCGACGGAAATTCTGGCGCGCCAGCATTTTGCCACGATCGCGCCGCTCGCCGGCGCCGCCGGCATCCGCCTCGCCATCCTGACCGGCCGCGAGCGCGGCCGCGAGCGCGCGGAGATTCTCTCGGCGCTGGCGGCCGGCGACATCGACCTCATCGTCGGCACGCATGCGCTCTTTCAGGAAGACGTCGCGTTCCACGATCTCGCGCTGGCGATTGTCGACGAGCAGCACCGCTTCGGCGTGCACCAGCGGCTGGCGCTGGCGCGCAAGGGCGAGGCGGTCGACCTTCTCCTGCTCACGGCGACGCCGATCCCGCGCACATTGGTGCTGACTTATTTCGGCGACATGGACGTCTCCGAGCTGCGAGAAAAGCCGGCCGGCCGGCAGAAGATCGACACCCGCGCCCTGCCGCTGGAGCGGCTTGGCGAAGTGATCGAGGCGGTCAAGCGGGCGCTCGTCGACGGCCGGCGCGTGTACTGGGTGTGCCCGCTGGTCGAGGAATCCGAAAGCGTCGATCTGGCCGCCGCCGAGGAGCGCTACGCGGCGCTGAAGAAGCGCTTCGGCGACACCGTCGAACTGGTCCATGGCCGCATGCGTGGCCCCGAAAAGGACCGCGCCATGGCGCGCTTTGCCGAAGGCTTGGCCCGCATCCTGGTCGCGACCACGGTGATCGAGGTCGGCGTCGACGTGCCCGAGGCGAGCGTCATTGTCATCGAGCACGCCGAGCGTTTCGGGCTCGCGCAGCTGCATCAATTACGCGGCCGCATCGGCCGCGGCGCCGCGCGTTCGACTTGTCTTCTGCTCTACAAAGCCCCGCTCGGCGAAACGGCGAAAGCCCGTCTCGCCATCCTGCGCGAGACCGACGACGGCTTCCGCATCGCCGAGGAGGATTTACGCTTGCGCGGCGAAGGTGACGTGCTCGGCACCCGGCAGAGCGGCATGCCTGGCTTTCGCCTCGCTCGCATCGAGGTCCACGGCAAGCTGCTCAATGCGGCGCGCGATGATGCCGCGCTGGTGCTGGCGCGCGATCCGAAGCTCGGCTCCGCGCGCAGCGCCGCGCTGCGGCACCTACTCTATCTGTTCGCGCGCGACGAAGCGATCAGGCTGTTGGGTGCGGGCTGATTTGTCCGATACCGGCCGGCGGATCCCGGCCGAACCGGTTCGGGCCCGGCGCGCCCGGCTGACAAAACAAGTAGATCAGGACGAACATGCCGATGAGCACGATTATCATCGGCAGCATGAAATTGCCGAGGATGACGAATATCACCGCCATCAGCACCACGCCGCCAAATATCATCAGCAGCCACCAGCCGCCCCTGTCGATATCGTGAAGCCGGCGGACTGCCACCGCGAGGCTGGGCAGGAATATGACAAGTGTCGAAATGCCTTCAAGCGGGCCGTGGCGATGATGGAAGATGGCTAGGTCAAGTGAAGATGGCTAGGTCAAGTAATGTCGCAGTGAGACCGACGATCGACGCGAACAAGAGCCAATACCAATATTCTGAGCGAACGGCGCGCCCCGAGAAATTCACGTAGTTGGAAAATCCTGAGGTAATCGCTTGCCGGAAGTTCATGGACGCCTCCAGCAAGGCAGAAGCGATCAAGCTACTGGGCGCGGGCTGATTTGTCCGAAGCCGGCCAACGGGTCCGGGCCGAACCGGTTCGGGCCCGGCGTACCCCTGGTGCAGAACCAGACGATCAGGATGACGGTGCCGACGAGCGGGACAAAACTCAACAACAGCCACCAGCCGCTGCGATCCAAATCATGCAGCCGCCGTACGCTGACGGCAATGCCCGGGAGAAGGACGACCAGAGAAAAGATAGCGGTCGTCAATTGCACCCCGGTCACACTGTCGATGATCGCCGTTGCGATTTGGCCGAGAACGACGAACAGGAACCAGTACCAGTACTCGGACCGGCAGGCCTGGCCCGAGAAGTTCAAATAGTTCGAAAATCCCGATGAAATAGCTTCTCCGAAATTCATGCCCTCCCCCTTGGCTGCACGTCCGTATTCCAGCAGCGCCATGATAGCACGCCGCCGCAACGCTGTTTCCGCGAATAGCGCTACTTAGCCGGGCTCGGCACCGCCTTGCGCGCCGCTTGCGCGGCGCGGGCAGTTTCGGCAAGCGTCGCCAGCTTGTCCTGCGGATCGCCGCCGGGCTGAATAATGCCGGCGGAGACCAGAAGCGTCATCGCCTGCTCGACGGTGATGTCGAGGTCGATCACGTCGCGGCGCGGCACGTAGAAGAAAAAACCCGTGGTCGGGTTCGGCGTGCAAGGCAAAAACGCCGATACGTGCTCGGTCTGCGGCAGGTGCGCGGCAATCTCCGCGGTCGGCGGCTGAGTCAGGAACACCAGCGACCACATGCCCGGCGCCGGAAACTCGACCAGCCCCACGTGCCGGAAGCTCGAGTCAGAGCTGGAAAACAGCGTCTCGAAGATTTGCTTGGTGGTGCGGTAGATCGGCCGCACGATCGGCATGCGGTTCAACAGGCTCTCACCAAAGCCGACGAGCTTGCTGCCGACCAAATTGGCGGTCAGAAAGCCGAGCAGCGTCAGCGCCACCAGCACGATGATCAGGCCGAGACCCGGAATATTGACCGGCAGATAGGTCTCGGGGCGGACCGCAACCGGAAAAATCGGCCGCACCAGATTGTCGACCCAGGTGACGAACCACCAGATCAGCCACAACGTCACCGCCACCGGTCCGGCGACGATCAGCCCGGTCAAAAAGTAATTGCGCAGGCGACTGACGATCCGGGGCAAAGGCTTGACCGCGCCTGTGGATAGTGCCGCGCTGTGATCGCTGTCATCCATCATGGCTTCGGCCGCATCTGCCCGCTTCGCAACTGAATCTATATAGCGACGCGGCGCACTCGCACAGAGATAGCACGGGGACGAGCTGCGGCGGCGAGCCGCGGCGTCTATTCCACCGTCACCGATTTGGCCAGGTTGCGCGGCTGATCGACATCCGTGCCCAAGACGACGGCGGTGTGATAGGCGAGCAATTGCACCGGCACGGCATAGACCAGCGGCGCCACCGTCGCCGGCATTGTCGGCAGGGTGAGGGTTACCAGCGGCTGGCCTTCGGCGGCACTCGCGCCCTTGGCGTCGGTCACCAGAATCAATCGTCCGCCGCGCGCGGCAACTTCCTGCATGTTGGAGAGGGTCTTGTCGAACACCCGGTCGTAGGGTGCGATGACGATCACCGGCATGGTCTCGTCGATCAGCGCGATCGGACCATGCTTGAGCTCGCCGGCGGCATAACCTTCGGCATGAATGTAGGAGATTTCCTTGAGCTTGAGCGCGCCTTCCAGCGCGATCGGATAGCTGGTGCCGCGGCCGAGATAAAGGACGTCGCGGCATTTTGCCAGATCGCGGGCGAGCTGCTCGATCTGCGGCTCGAGCGTCAGCGCCTCGGTCAGGTGCCGCGGCACTTCGATGAGGGCATGCACCAGCCGCTTCTCGTCGCTCTCGCTAAGCACGTCGCGGGCGCGGCCCGCAGCGATCGCGAGCGCCGCCAACGCCGCCAGCTGGCAGGTGAATGCCTTGGTCGAGGCAACGCCGATTTCCGGACCGGCAAGCGTCGGCATGACGATGTCGCTTTCGCGGGCGATGGTCGAGGTCGGCACGTTGACGATCGAGAGAACGTGCTGTTTGTGCTCGCGCGCACAGCGCAGCGACGCCAGCGTGTCGGCGGTCTCGCCCGACTGCGAAATGAAGATCGCAAGCTCGCCGGCCGCGAGCGGAACGTCGCGGTAGCGGAACTCGGAGGCGATGTCGACCTCGACGGGCAAATGCGCAAAACGCTCGAACCAATACCTCGCAATCATGCCGGCGTAATACGCGGTGCCGCAGGCGGCCATGGAAATGCGCCTGAGCGCGCCGAAATCGAACGGCAGCACCATCGGCAGTTCGACCCGCTCGGCCACCATGTCGAGATAATTCGCCAGCGTATGGCCGACGACCTCCGGCTGCTCGTGGATCTCCTTGGCCATGAAATGGCGATGGTTGCCCTTGTCGATGAGCATGACGGAAGCCTGCGACTTGAGCACGGCGCGGTGCACTACCTCGCCCTTGGCGTCGTAAATTTCGGCGCTGGTGCGGCTGATGACGGCGCAGTCGCCGTCCTCCAAATAGCTGACGGTATCGGTGAATGGCGCCAGCGCAATCGCATCGGAGCCGATGAACATCGCGTCTTCGCCGAAGCCGATCGCCAGCGGCGAACCTTTGCGCGCTCCGATCAGTAGGTTCTCCTCGCCGGCAAACAAAAAGGCGAGCGCGAAAGCGCCGCGCAGCCGCGGCAATGCCGCCTTGACCGCGTCGACCGGTGACAGCCCGTGTTTGATTTCCTCGCTGACGAGATGCGCCACAACCTCGCTATCGGTTTCGGTCGCGAACTTGGCGCCCTTGCCCTCCAGCTCGCGCCGCAATTCGCTGAAATTCTCGATGATGCCGTTGTGCACGACCGCGACCCGGTCGGTGGCGTGCGGATGCGCGTTGTTCTCGGTTGGCCGGCCGTGCGTCGCCCAGCGCGTGTGACCGATGCCGATCGTTCCGGAGAGCGGCTCGCGCGCGAGCTTCAATTCCAGATTCCTGAGCTTGCCCTCGGCACGACGTCGCACGAGGGAGCCGTGCTCGAGCGTGGCGACGCCGGCCGAATCGTAGCCGCGATATTCGAGGCGCTTGAGCGCATCGATCAGCTGCGGGGCGACCGGCTCACCGCCGATGATTCCGATAATGCCGCACATCCGTCTGTATGGACTCCTCAATCGCCGTCGCAGCGGAACCCGCTAAAGGGTTAACCGTTAAAGGCAATTCTACCGGATACAAAATAAAAAAACGTTTCGCCCCGTAACAGAGCCGGCGGCGTGGAGAATATGCCGGATATGCAGGCTTAATCGCGTGACTGCGCTTTCTTCTTGCCGAGCGATTTCAGCCCGCGCAAGCGCGCCGCCCAACCTTCCTTAATGACCTGCTTGCCCCGCGCCAAAGCCAGCGCGTCCGCCGGCACGTCCTCGGTGATCACCGAGCCGGAACCGATATAGGCGCGCGCGCCGATCTCGACCGGCGCCACCAGGGCCGAATTCGACCCGATGAAGGCGTCCTTGCCGATCGTGGTACGGTGCTTGTCGCTGCCGTCGTAATTGCAGGTAATGGTGCCGGCGCCGACATTGGCGTTGGCGCCGACAACGGCGTCGCCGATATAGCTCAGGTGATTGACCTTGGCGCCGGCTTCGATCACCGCTTGCTTGACTTCGACGAAATTGCCGACGCGCGCGCCGTCGCCGAGCCGGGTGCCTGGCCGCAGCCGGGCAAACGGCCCGACCGACACCCCTTTGCCGACATGAGCGCCGACCAGGTGGGAGAACGCGTGGATCACCGCGCCGTCCTCCACCGTGACCTTCTCGCCGAACACGACATAGGGCTCGACCACGACGTCGTTGCCGTATTTGGTGTCGTCGCACAAAAAAACCGTTTCCGGCGCAACGAGCGTGACGCCGGTGTCGAGCGCGGCCTTGCGCAGGCGCCGCTGCGCAACCGCTTCCGCTTCGGCGAGCTGGCTCTTGGTGTTGATGCCGCGCACTTCGTCCTCCTCGACTTCGACCGCGACCGCGTCGAGCTTCATGTCGCGCGCGATGGCGACCGCATCGGTCAAATAGAATTCGCCCTTTCGATTGTGGGCGCCGATCCGCTCCAGGATGGCAAGCGCTTGCGCGCCGGCGAGCGCCATGATGCCGCCGTTGCAGAGATCGATGGCGCGTTCGCCGGCGCTGGCGTCGGCCTCCTCGCGAATGGTAGTGAGCTTACCGTCGGCGACGATGAGTCTGCCATAGCCTACCGGATCGGCAGGCCGGAATCCCAGCACTGCCACAGCGGCATTCGCAGCCAAAGCCGCACGCAGGCGTTTAAGTGTCGCTGGCCGAATGAGCGGCGTATCGCCGTAAACGATAAGAATATCGTCCGCCTGCCGTTCGATCGCGGATTTTGCCGCCAGCACAGCATGCGCCGTTCCCCGCCGCTCGCCCTGCACGAAACATTGGGCGCCGGGCAGAATGCGCCGAGCCTCCGCTGCGGTAGCCTCTTGCCCTGGCCCGATGACGACCGCCGTCGCGGTGACGCCGGCTTCGGCGACGGCGGCGAGGACATGAGCCAGCAGTGAGCGCCCGGCGACGGAATGCAAGACCTTGGGCAGCGCCGAACGCATGCGCGTGCCCTCGCCGGCGGCAAGCACGATGGCAAGACAGCTCCGAGCCTCCATCAAAAGGACCTCCGCAGCGGCTCTCATAGCCGAGCCGGCGAGTCACTGAAAGTCGTTCCGGCCGAGCGACCCTCGCGAGCGAGAGCCGGAATCCATAACCGGGTTCTTGAGGCCGACGTCCGGTCGTGACAAATCTGCCATTTCTGTGGTTATGGATCGGGGGCGCGCACTTAGCCCGCCCGGAATGACGATTTGCCGACATTGACCATGCGCCGCCCCCTCTTCCTGCCGACGGCACGCCAGGTGAACTGGCTGTTAGGGGTTGGCTTCCTTTCGCTCGGTGAGGCGCTCTATCTGCGCTATCTGGCGATCGAGAACAGCACCGTATCGCTCGCCTGTCAGGCCGGGCTCGATACCTGGCTCTGCGGCACGTTTCGGCTGACCATCGTTCTGTTCACCTACCAGGTGTTCGGCGGCGGCGCACTTGCCGCGGCATTACTGAACCTGCTGCGTCCGTCCCTGGTGCTCGTGGCGCTGGCGCTGGCGGCAGCCGCTTTCGGCGTCGTGCTGCATAACGCCGACCTCTCGGCGCTCGCGGCCGGCGTGCTTATCCTGAGCTTGGCGCGCCCCGCGCCCGCGCCAGGATGAAAGCCAGACCCAGCAATCCGGCACAGAACCACACCGACTGCCAGTTGGAAATCCGCTCGTTGAACACGATGTAGCCGGCCGACACGGCGAGCACCGCCGCGGCAACGGTCTCGGCTACCGCGCGCGGTCCCGCCGGGCGCCGTGTCGAGGCCAGTAACACCAAGAAAGGCAAGACGGCGGCCGTCAGCGGTGCAAACGGAATGTCGCGATAGCGCGGATCGAACACCAGCCCGAGCGCCGCTTCGACCGACACCAGCATGAGCGCGACCAGCGTGCCGCCGAGCGCCCAAGCGATCCCGTCGCGGCGTTCGCCGGTCCGGCCAAGGAGCGAGGCGAAGCTCGGCGGCGCACGGCCCGCAGCGCAGGCGACCGCGCAGACGATCGGGGCGGCAGCCGCCGTCGCCGCGAAGGCCAGCGAGCGCAGCCAGCTCCCGAAGCTGAAGCTTTCCATGGGAGCCGTCTCGATCGTCCAGCCGAACAGAACAGCGGGAAGAAACGCCAGCGCGGCGATTCTGGGCCACAAATGTATAGCAAGGCCTTTTTTGCGCCCCGAGGCGAACGCGGCGCCGAATGTCACGGCCGCCAACAAGATGCCGGTAAGCGCCTGGACGGGCCAATGCGGGTGATCGGAGACCGGGCCCGAAAAGCTGAATTTCGGCGCGCCCGTTGTGCGGTCAAAAATCCCCCAAAAACCACCCACCGTCCCTTCAAGCGCGCGTTTCCAAGGCTGGTCGAACGCCTCAATGACGTTGACCCGAAAATTCTCGCGCCGCGCCAGTACCAGCGTTTGGGTGACCGCGCGCGCCTGGTTCGACCGCGAGGGCCGCGCGCTCTCCCGCATCCGGCCGGCGCTAGGCCATCCGAACTCGCCGATGACTATCTCCTTCCCCGGCACGGCGGCAGCGACCCGCTGGCGGATGGCGGCGACGTGGGCGGCCGCCAACGAAGCCGGGATCGGAAAGTCCTCCCAGTACGGCAGGATATGAATGGTGACAAAATCAACGGCGTTCTGCACGTCGGGATAACGCAGCCAGTACTCCCACACGTCGGCATAAGTGACCGGCATCGACAGTTGGGCCTTGACCAAGCGAATGATGGCAATGAGGTCTGGCGCCGACATTTCGCCGCGGAGCAGGACTTCGTTGCCGACGACGACGCCGGTGATGACGTCGGGATACTGCTTAGCGAGCGCGATCCCGGTCGCGATCTGCCGGCGGGTCTTCTCGGCATTGTTGGAGATCCAAATCCCTTCCAGCACCTCAAGCCGGTGCCGCCGGGCACCGGCGAGGACGTTGTCGAGGCCGTCGTCGACCGAATAGGTGCGTACGCAGCCGGTATATTTGGACAACAGCGCGAGATCCTCGTCGATCTGCCAAGGCTCGGCGCGGGTTCCCTCCACCAGCGGGCTCTGCCTGCCGCGGAACGGCGTATAGGATGCGCAATACAGCTTTTGCCCGGCGGCAAGCGGGGATGGCGGCAGCTCGATTGGCGCGCCGAGCCACCACCACGCCGCGCCGATAGCAAGCGCCGTGACAGCAAACGAGGCGAGCGCCGTGCCGATCGTGGAGGGGTCTGACGTGCGGGACACGCTCTGCCATTAGCCTTGCGATGGCCTCATGCCAAGGTCGAGCGCGCTGCCGCGATACGGCGCTGGACAAAGCGGCGCACTTGCGCTGTTGTCGTTGCGGCTGCGCTTGGAAGATGCCGTAATGGCGGCCCAATCCGGTGGCCAGGGAAACGTCACTCTTCTCGGTTCGAGAATCGGCCCAACAATACAAGTTGACCCATGTTGCATCGTTTGTTCACCCTTGCCGGCGGGCTGTGCGCGGCGCTCTGGCTTCTCTCGGCTGCGGTCGTTCCTCTCGCGCCCTCCGCTTTTGCCCAAAACAACGACGCCAGACCGGCCGACAAGCCAGCCCCGGCGACTGGCGCGGCGAGCCAGGAAACCGGCAAAGAGCCGCAGAAGATCGACGAGTTTGCCGAAGCGCAAAAGGCGCTCAACGGGCCGGCGGGCAATCCCGAATGCGTGTGGCTCGGCCGCCGCGCGGTCAGCCTGCTCTGGCGCGACGATCTCGACACCGCCTTCCGCCATCTCGACCTCTACGATCGATTTGGCTGTCCGAGCGCTCATATCCAGGCGTCGTTCCGGTGCCTGATCTTGCACGGAAGCAACATTGATCCGAAGGCCGCCGACAGCCTTAACGCGCGGGTCCAATCCTGCTGGATCAATCCGTCGCTGCCGCCCACGCCGGCCCCGGCCGCCGCCGCGCCAAGCCCCACCACCAACCGCTAGCGTCGACCGCGCCGCCGGCAACCCGGCGACGGCGCAAAAAGTTGCGGAACATGTTTCGTTGTCTTGAATTTGGCACCTCCGAGGGCTATGTGTGATTTACCGCTCGTAGGTCGCCCCATCGTGCTCATTGTCGAACCTTGGGGACGGGTTCGGCCGTTGTATCCTCGCCCCGCGTGGTTGAATTTCGATGCGCACCGTTGCTGCCGTGCTCGCGCTTGTAGCGTGCGTGCATGTCGGCCTGTGGGCTTCGCTACGAACCAAGGAAACGGCGACGGACTTTACCGGTCAGCTCGCCAGCATTTCCTACGCGCCGTTCGTCGCGTCACAGCATCCGGACTTCGGGGACCGACCGACGGTCGAGCAGATCCGCGCCGACCTCAAGGCCATTGCCCCCTATACCCACGCCATTCGCACCTATTCGGCGACCGGCGGCGCCGAGCTCATTCCGCCGATCGCTGCCGAATTCGGCCTCAAGGTCACGGTCGGGGCTTGGATCGACAAGGACAAAGATCGTAACGAGCGGGAAATTCGCTCCGCGCTCGATCTCGCCCGCCACTACAGCAACGTCAACGCCATTGTGGTCGGCAACGAAACCACGTTGCGCGGGGAAATGAGCGTCGACGATCTCATCAAGCTCATCCAACGCGTGAAGCGATCGAGCCCAGTGCCTGTAACAACAGGAGAAATTTGGACCGTTTGGATCGACCATCCGGAGCTTGCCTCGGCCGTGGATTTCATCGCCGCGCACATTTTGCCCTATTGGGAAGGCTTCGACGTGTCCCACGCGGTCGACCATACGATCGAATTCTACGACAAGCTGCGCCGCGTGCATCCCGGCAAGCGCATCGTGATCGCCGAGTTCGGGTGGCCGAGCGCCGGATACAATTTCCACAACGCCAATCCCGGCCGCATCGAGCAGGCGATGGTGATCCGCGATTTCGTCGCCCGCGCCGAAGCCTATGGCATCGACTACAACATCGTCGAGGCGATCGACCAGCCGTGGAAGACGTTCGAAGGCGGCGTCGGACCCTATTGGGGTCTTTTCGACGCCTCCCGCCAGGCCAAATTTTCCTGGACCGGGGCTATTACCGACCCGGACTACATCAAGCGCGCCGGTCTCGCCGTGCTGCTTGGGCTATTGCTGTCCTTGCCGATCCTGACCATGAGCGGGGCGACCGCCGCCCAGGCGCTGACGCTTGCGGCATCCGCCAATGCGGTCGGAGCCTGGTGCGCCGCGATCGTCGCGTTCTGGAAGGGCCATTACTTCGTACCCGGTGCCGCTTTTGCGCTGACATTGGGCGTGATCCTGCTGGTGCCGCTGGTCGCCATCGCGCTCGCCCGCATCGAGGAGATTGCGGTCATCGCCTTCGGCCGGCCGCCCCGCCGGCTTGCGGGTTCTCCGCCGCTCGTCCCGGACGCGCTTGCGCCCAAAGTGTCGATCCACATCCCGGCCTATTGCGAGCCGCCGGACATGCTCAAGGCCACGCTCGATGCCGTGGCCCGGCTCGACTATCCCAACCTCGAATGCGTGGTGGTGATCAACAACACACTCGATCCGGCGTTGTGGCGGCCGGTCGAAGAGCATTGTCGCGAGCTCGGCGAGCGCTTCAAATTCATCAGGGTCGAGAATCTTCCCGGGTTCAAAGCCGGAGCGTTGCGCCTGGCGCTATCACACACGGC
>Ga0181532_10001076_pt1 | contig 27063 bp, 24 predicted proteins | sample PEATcosm2014_Bin_33_FD_119768 | JGI IMG/M metagenome (GOLD analysis project Ga0181532, IMG submission 119768) | Peatland microbial communities from MTU Mesocosm Facility, Houghton, MI, USA - PEATcosm2014_Bin11_30_metaG | ecosystem: Environmental > Terrestrial > Soil > Wetlands > Peat | place... | reverse complement strand
TTGCGGTGTTCGCCACCGCGCGGAAGTTGGCCACGCTGATTTACCGGCTGCTGCGATGGGGCCAGCCCTATGTGGACGAAGGGGCAAAGGCCTACGAAGCCCGCTATCACCAGCAGCGCATCGGACGCTTGGCGGCCACAGCCAAACAACTCGGCTATCACCTGGCCCCCATAAATGCTTGAGATCGCCTAACAAAAGCAGAAAAGTCACAGGTCAGAGAGACGGTTGCTTGTTCAACCGAGGCGGTTTTTTGGGGCGCAAACTCTCCAGAAAATCACCACCGAGAATCTCGTCAGTTTTCGAGAGTGGCGCGTTCAAGCGGGCGTGGGTCCGGCCATTATCAATATGGAAATGGGCGTCATCCGCAGGATGATGAAGAAAGCGAAAAGATGGCATCTCGTTGGAGCAGAGATCAAGCCCTTGCGCGAGCCCCGGTCGATTGGCAGGGCCTTGTCTCACGCGGAGAAGGTAAAGCTACTGGCGAAGGCGAAGAGTCACCCAGAGTGGCACAATGCGCGTTTGGCGGGAATTCTGGCGCTCAATACAACAATGCGGGGCTGCGAGATCAAGAATCTGCGCTGGCTCGACGTTGACCTGCTGACTCGCGTCTTTTCAATTCGCAAGAGCAAAACGGAAGCGGGTGAGAGGACAATTCCAATTAACGACGCAGCTTTCGCAGTTGTCCGCGAACTCAGGGAAAGGGCGCAGGCATTCAACGGTACTGAGCCAGAGCACTTTCTCTTTCCCGCTTGCGAGAACGGACACATTGACCCGACGAAGCCGATGAAGAGTTGGCGCTCCGCTTGGCGGCAGTTGACGAAAGCGGCGGGGATACATGGACTCCGGTTCCACGATCTGCGTCACCACGCAATCACCGAACTGGCGGAGTCGCAAGCCAGCGATCAGACGATCATGAGCGTTGCCGGGCACGTCTCACCGAGAATGTTGGCGCGCTATTCCCATGTTCGGATGGAAGACAAGAGGCAAGCCCTGGATGCCCTGTCCAGAGGGGGTGAAAGGCAGGGTTACGACACAAAGAACGACACAAAAGACGGTTCTGCAATCACGGTCGCTGGGGAAGTGATTGAAAAATATGGTAGGCACGAGGAGACTCGAACTCCTGACCTCTACCGTGTCAACGCTGCGTTATTAGGTTTTACAACAACTTACAAGTGCGTGGAGGTTGCCTAAGCACGCACAAGTCGCACAAGGCCTCGCATTTTGTGGATCGGATTGTGGATCGAAACCGAACCCCCACTAATGCCTCTCGAAGAATCGTGGGGCGGATTCAGTCGCTAAGCAAGGGCGAGTCTCACTTAGATGCGAAGCCCGCGCTGTGTCTATGGCGCTTTTCTTCTCGTACCGACTTGAATTTCCGGATCAGCCACAGGAACAACGGCACGAAGATTACGGTTATCAGGGTCGCCCAGATCGCCCAGTTCGCCACCGCAAAACTCTCGATCTCAAATACGTAGTCCGGCAAGACTGTGATCAGTCTCGGAGACTGAGGGAATTGCAATAGCCCCTGACCGACTCCATCAACGTAAATCGTCGGAGTCACGTAGAGGAGTAAATGGAGAGTGCCGTGCTTCAACGGGGTGGCGCGCCAATCCCACTGAGAAAATGTGTTCGGGAGAAGAATCTGCTCATCCTTCCGTCCTTCCGGTACATTCTCGATCCTGAAACCTCTGGATTCCTGCGAATCTAACGCCATTGAAACCATGCATGAGACCTGCGTGGTTTCGATAATGATGGTCCCTTTGTCTAATCCGCTTGTGATGTTCGTGACATTGCCACGGCTCAATCGCGCGGAGACAATGTATGGCTTCCCCTGTCTCATTGTGGCCAACGGCGCAAACACCAACTCGCCTTCAACAAGATGCTGGCAATCTTTCTTAACAACTTCTGGGATGTCTTTCTTAATAACTATTGGGGATTTTGATTCATTCGATGAGGTGGGGCTCTGTCGCGTCCGCTGAAAAATCGTCCACAGGTAAATGCAAGCCAAACCACAGATGCACAGGAGCGCTAGAATGACGAGGTCCTTCAGCAGACGTTCCGGGTCCCAGAGTTTCACCATCACGTCGGTGCGAGCTACAAGAGCGTCCCGACCGCTGACCACGTCGTCACCGTGGATGTAACGCCTCAGCTGTTGGAGGTCAGCTTTCATATCTGCGGCGTGCTGATAACGATCTTGGGGGTTTTTGCTAAGTGCCTTATAGATGATTTCGTCCAGCCGGGGCGGGAGACCAGGATTCAAACGCGACGGGGCGACGGGTACTTCGTGAAGGATGGAGCCCAAAACTACTTCAAGAGTGTGGCGGCCGAAAGGCGGCATGCCGGTCGCCATTTCGTATAGCACTACTCCGAAGGAAAACAAGTCGGTACGGCTATCCAACTGCCCACCCATCACCTGCTCTGGTGATACATAGTCGACTGTTCCCAGAGGCATACGCCTGGGCCAGTCCTGGGCGAGCCCAAAGTCGAGAACCTTAGCGTGCCCCTGCGAGGTCACAAAAATGTTCGCAGGTTTAATATCGCCGTGAACAATACCTTCCGAATGTGCCGCGTTCAGTGCGTCAGCGACCTCTGTTGCCAATGAAAGCAGCGCGTCAATCTCTAGCGGCCTGCCGCGCGGGCGCATGTACTCCGACAGGCTGACTCCCTCCAGGTACTCCATTGCAATAAACCATTTGCCGTCATGTTCACCGATTTCGTAGATGGTGCAGATGTTTGGATGGTTGAAAGCGTAGACGGCGCGCGCTTCGCGGCGGAAGCGCTCCAGCGCCTGCGGGTCCTGCGCGAAGTCGTAGCGCAAAACCTTAAGCGCAACACGGCGGCGTACATACAAGTCCTCGGCCATGTAGACCACACCCGTCTCCCCTTCAGCGATCTCCTCGATGACGCGATAGTGCGAGATGGTTTGGCCGATCACGAGACGGGGTAAAAACTCCAGAAAGTCATGTTAGGGTCCTGTGAGTGTTGAGTCAAACAATTCGGCGCGATCAGCACGCAAAACATCACATGGCCGAGCAACGAACCCAGGTCAGGCGTGATCCTCACACCAAGGCGGGCGTCGGTCGTGCGGAGCTGGGAGACCCCCGACTCTTACAGCCGGTTGCGGTCGGATGACGGAAAAACCGGAGACTGACCTGAGGAGGGATGGGTTGCGGACCATCCACGACTTATCAGATTCCATCGATCCGCCCTCCGGTGAACTCGAGGTCGAGGTGCCCTCTGTGTTTCACGACCCGGACTACTTGGTGCCCGGTAGTGTTGCATTACAAAGTACCATTCCCAGTTGCTGAAGAGTCGGTTATCACTCGGTTTCATGTGTTGAATCCGACGGTTTGCTAAGGCTTTTGAGCACCTTTCGCAAGTGCAAGAAAATAGAACATAACCTCTTGCCAGCCAAACACTTGCACCCGTTCTCAAGTTCACCTGATTTCATCGATTTTCACGGGATTTGACGGCTCTATAGTGACATTTTGGTGACACCCGGTCTTCACTTTGTCTTTCGCAAGACGACTGTCACTGTTTGTCTTTCTCACGACGTGACTCGAATCTTCTGACCTCTACCATGTCAACTCCCGTTGTGCGCAGAAGGTTATTCCAAGTCCGCTGCAACAACTGGTCACACCAAAGCAGGACGTACTGGCGCTTCAAAAAACTGCAACCAAATGCCCTGATTGGCCGTCAGACTGTTATGTCCAGTATCGGCTGAAGACCGCGATGCTCAAGAAACGCTTCTCCTCCCGTGTTTTAGCGATGGCTTTCCTTCTCGGCGGTGTACTGCCTGGTTTTGCTAGCCGAGGGGGCCAGGAAGAGCAGCATCAAAGTTGCGAAACTACGTCACCCGATAATGCAGTTGCCCTCAACAGCGATTGCCGCTCGTCCACCGCGAGGACAGATGCTGCCGACGGAGTGGTCCTTCTTACATTCGGTCAACTTAGCGGATTGGTGGCTGAAGAGCCCGACGGTGGGTTTCAACAGGGGCATGCACACCATGCCAATAGACACGAAAGCTCGACGGGGCCAACGTCGCCTGACAAAGTTTCAATTCCGTCTCGACCTAGGCGGCCTCCGGCGGAACGTTTGCCATTGACACTGGAGGCAATCAATCCGGACGGCACCATCTCCGTCAGAGGGGTCGCATTGGAGCGGTCTTTTGAAGAGCCAAGGTCTCCGGCCAGCTCCCATTCTGCGGGTGTGATGGAGCCTTCTGGGGAGTCGGAGTCCTCAGCACATGACGGTTACAATGCCGAATCACCCAAAATATATGAGCGTTTCGAGGGCGAATTTTCTGAAGTCTTGGACTCAGGTAGCAGAGCTAGCTCAGCGATGGGCGGGCTGGTTCTCATTGCCGCAATGTTAGAAGCGTACACTTCCGGTGACTGGGAATTGATTCTTGCAATCGGCGCTCTTCTCACGGCGATAGTGCTGTGGCAAGCGATGGTGCTGCAGCGCAGGCCGGCTCACAAAATGTCGATCTTTGTTCCGATTTGGGCGGGAGTTCTTTTGTTCGGCACACTCGGGCTGGCATACGCTGCGCACCGACACCAGAACTTGGACTACACGCGCCCCGCATATACGCGCGCTCTAGTCGGCCAAAAGTAACCGTACCACGACTGACTAAGCACCTCCAGTTCTTGAAGCAGGCCTTGAGAGTCCGACGGGCAACTCGATACTTGGTTCTGCTGGGCCAACGGTCCGCAGCGCAATATGACTTACTCCGTTGTCTACGTCCACGGCACCAGGCAGCCTTGGCAGCGGCTTAGCGAATTTGTCAGGCAGAGGCTGTTCCCGAACGAACCGACTCTCCCCAGCAACTCCACAGGCAACGAAAAGCTTGATCGAGTTGTTGCCGAAGCCTTACAGTGCGGGGTGGTAGAGTTTGAATGCTTTGAGTGGTCGGGTGCCAATTCATTCCATGAACGGTCGGCGGCCGCGAGACGGCTAGGAAATAGATTGGAAGTGCTGGCGGATTCTCCCGTTGACCGTCGAATCTATCTAATTGCCCACAGTCACGGGGGCAACGTCGTCCTCGAAGCCCTTGCGCGTCTGTCGGACCGTCCAGCACGTGATGCGGTTTGGGGAGTGATCTGCGGGGCGACGCCCTTCCTGATAAAGGGGACGTCCGAGCAAGGAAGGGCGATTACTTCTGGATTCTCGCCCGCCTTGGGCGTACTTGTCGCCTTGCTGCATTTGTGGTTGCACTGGTACGTCGCTGGAGTTCCTGTCCTCTTAGTTTGCGGAATTCTGCTCGCGTTCGTTTCTCCGCTGCTCCTGAAATGGGCGCAAACACGTTCACTGGCCAAGTTGGCTGGAATACCGAACCAATGTCCGATCAAAGACTTGCTAATTCTACGCAAGCCGGGCGACGAAGCGTCGGAGGCTTTGGGCTCCGCTCACCTGCTGGCATGGGCGGTAGGTAGACTTTGGCTCGCTGCCGAGGACAGACCAGGTGCGGTGTGGGATTGGGAGTGGTTGATCTCCCATCTGGTGCGCGCTGTAATACTTCCAGCTTCCATCCTTGTCTTGGGACCACTTTGGCTAGCCTTTGGCATGGACGGAATCAATCCTGCCATGTTCGTTGAGGTTTTTGCGGAGTCGACACCCGTCGGCGAATGGCGGCTCCATCTGGTGCAAGGGAAACAGGCCGAGTCCCAGGCCAAACACAATTTGCGTCACTCCGTTTTCGATGATGATTACGTAATTTCCGAGCTCGGCCGCTGGTTGCGTTTGCACGCTCAAGCGCCGCCAGTGAACTCATTTGAGCACGGAATGCCCGCCAGGTCCTAAGTTCCCTGTCATACGAAGTTGGTGGACGCTACAGGATTCGAACTTGTGACTTCCACCGTGTGAATTTGTACTGGTTAGGTATTTCAACAACTTACAAGTCCGCGGAGACTGCCTAAGTACGCGGAAGTCGCACAAGGCATCGCCTGTTGTGGGTTGGGTCGTGGGTTGGAAACGCCGGCTCGTACCGCCACCCCCCTACGCCGCCCTTCTCCCTTCCGCCCAACGCGCCTTCATCATCGCCGACAACTTCTTACGAGCAGCTGCACTCATCGGGCGACGACCAGTGGATTTCTTGGAGGCAGACGCAACTTTCTTGGACCCCCTTCGCTGTGCCCACCAGGCCTTCTTCGCGGCGCCGATTCTGGCACGTGCCGCCGCGCTCATGCGCCGGCGCTTCTGGCCGCTCACTGGTTTAGCCCGGCTCCCTTTCGGCGGACGACCACGGCGTGCGGGTTGGGGCCCCAGTCCCAGGAGCGCCGCAATTGCCTGCTCGATACGACTAGCTTCCTGTCTGAGCTGTGCCACTATGTTTTGAATGTCCATTTATCTCCTCTAGAAAACCACAATAGTGTAGCAGTATGGTCGAGAAAACACTGCGGTAAACCGGCTCGCCACGCTGTTGTGACGTTTTCCCGAGAGACAATTTGAGGCCTTCGCGCTACTTGTTGGAGGACCCATTTCTGCGCTTCAGTACGAAAACTGAAAAGAATTGGTCAGGACGAGAGGACTTGAACCTCCGCCCCTGCCCCCAAGGCAGTGAACAGAAGTATATCTCATTGGTCCGTCTGGCATTTCTCTGCGTCATAGAGCACGGTTTTATACGGTATTAGGCAGTACTTGGACCCAAGTTGGACCCAAGTTTTGATTCGGGCGTCCGTCACACGTTTAGCTTCGCATCCGCCGCTTTCGGCTCTCGGTTTTTGCACTGCGGGATTTTGACGACCCCCTCGCCCTAGCGGTCCACGGAATGGGCGGCACTTCGTCGCAGTGGAGGTATTTTCGGCATTCTTCGGGAGTGAGATTGCGGGTGACGCGGCTGCGGGCCAGCGACATCAACCGATCGAGGTCCATGGCGTAGACATGGATAATTCCCTCGGCTCCAGTGGAATGAAGGCGTTTGCCTTGTGAGGGTGGTGCGGGCTGACTTTCTACCACCAGGGGAGATCAGGCACCGGCGGACACTTTTCCACCCCGAGATATTTCTTGCAGCCCTCATCGGAGGGATGGGCGGTGACACGCTGCCTTGCAAGTGCCATTAGGTCGTGCATGTCTATAGCGTACACCTGAACCGTCTTGTCCTCACTGGCCGTGGCTAGCCGCTTGCTGTCTGGGCTCCACGCCACGCTGGTTACACCTTTGGAGTGGCCGCGCAGGGTTAGCAGTTCCTGGCCGCTGTCCGCCTCCCACACCTTCGCCGTCTGGTCCCCACTCGCCGTCGCCAGACGTCGGCCGTCTGGGCTCCAAGCCACGCTGCTCACAAAGTTGGTGTGGCCGCGCAGAGTTAGCATTTCCCGGCCGCTGGCCGCGTCCCACACCCTCGCCGTCTGGTCCCCACCCGCCGTCGCCAGACGTCGGCCGTCTGGGCTCCAGGCCACGCTCCGCAGAACATCGTTGTGGCCACGCAGGGTCAGCAAGTCCTTCCCGCTGGCCGCGTCCCACACCTTCGCCGTCCCATCCCAACTCGCCGTCGCCAACCGCTGGCCTTCTGGGCTCCAGGCCACGCGGGGCATAAAGCCGAGGAGAGGCGCAAAACTGCCGTCGCCCTTCAGGGTCAGCAGTTCCTGGCCGCTGTCCGCGTCCCACAGCTTCGCCGTCTCGTCTGGACTCGCCGTCGCCAGCCGTCGGCCGTCTGGGCTCCAGGCCACGCTCTCAAAACCGCCGCTGTAGCCGCGCAGGGTCAGCAATTCCTTCCCACTGGCCGCGTCCCACACCTTCGCTGCGTTCCAACTCCCCCTCGCCAGCCGTTGGCCATCCGGGCTCCAGGCAATGCAGGGCAAGTAGGGCAAGCCGAGGGGAGGCGCAAAACTGCCGTCGCCCTTCAGGGTCAGCAGTTCCTGGCCGCTGTCCGCATCCCACACCTTCGCCGTTTGCTCCCAACTGGCAGTCGCCAGCCGCAGGCCGTCCGGGCTCCAAGCCACGCTGTGCACCTCGCCGCTGTGGCCATTTAAGGTCAGCACTTCCTGGCCACCGACCGCCCAGATCTTCGCCATCCCATCCCCATCCGCCGTCGCCAGCCGCTGGCCGTCCGGGCTCCAGGCCACGCTCCAAACAGGCCCGGTGTGACCCTTCAGGGTCAGGACTTCCCGGCCGCTGGCCGCGTCCCACACCTTCGCCGTCCGGTCCTCACTCGCCGTCGCCAGCCGCTGGCCGTCTGGGCCCCAGGCCACGCGGGATACACTGTGGGTGTGGCCGCGCAGGGTCAGCAGTTCTTGGCCGCTGGCTGCGTCCCACATCTTCGCCGTGTGGTCATCACTCGCCGTCGCCAGCCGCTGGCCGTCCGGGCCCCAGGCCACGCTGGATACACTGTCGGTGTGGCCGCGCAGGGTCAGCGGTTCTTGGCCGCTCGCTGCGTCCCAAATCTTCGCCGTGTGGTCATCACTCGCCGTCGCCAGCCGCTTGCCATCCGGGCTCCATGCCACGCTCCGCACAGCTCCGCCGAACAGGCTGTCCAAGATGCCATTCAGGGTCAGTACTTCCTCGCCGCTGGCCGCGTCCCACACCTTCGCCGTCCCATCTACACCTACCGTCGCCAGCCACAGGCCGTTCGGGCTCCAGGCCACACTCTGCACAGGGCCGTCGCCTTTCAGGGTCAGCACTTCCTGGCGACTGGCCGCGTCCCATACCTTCGCCGCGTCGGAACTCGCCGTTGCCAGCCGGCTGCCGTCCGGGCTCCATGCCACGCCGTTCACATGACCGGTGTGGCCGTCTAGGGTGAGCACTTCCTTCCCGCTGGCCGCGTCCCACACCTTCGCTTTCCCGTCCTCACTCGCGGTCGCCAGCCGCCTGCCGTCGGGGCTCCAGGCCACGCACCGCACGGGGCTGCCGTGGTCCTTCAGTGTGAGTCTGACGTGAGACTCAATAATGGCGCGATGTAATTCGTCCTCTGCTTCTGGAAGAACAATATGACCCCATGGCCAAGCAGTGCGTACAGCCTGGGCCGCGAATAGCACTGAAAGCTCGGGATCCGTTTCCCCAGCAGAGATGGAGCTTGCGACCAACTGCCGACTCCGCGCCATTGCTCGCTGGTAAGAGGCGTAACCGGCTGCGAACAGTGCCAGCAGCAGCGCAACTCCAAGCACCAACGAGTACCGGCGGAAGCGCTTCTTTTGCCGGGCCTCCTGCTCACTCAACTCCGTGAGGCGCTTGATCTCTCCCGCTTCCCATTTTTGACTGGCACGGATGTACTCCTCGTGCAGAGGTAACGGCTTCGGTTCCTTAACAGCGGTTGCCTGGGCCAGCCACTTGATCGCGTCCTGCAGATCCATCCCACGCAGGAGGAAGCTCGCGTTACGCTTGTTGCTCTCCCAATCCCTCGCTTTCCCCGCGAGTCGAGTGTGCTGCCGCACCCACTCCAAGTCGGTGTCGATGGCCGTAACTAGCCTTTGGAAAGTTTTCCTGAATCCGAGTTCCTGATAGCTGATCCACTGAATTTCCTCGATGCCGGGAAACAGCTTCTCGCTATCAACCGCGTGGTAGAGGATGGTGACAATCCGCTTCTGGCTGGCAACGGCATGTGCGACTTCCTCCCCGCACATCCAGGAGTGGAGTGAGTCAGGACTGATGATGAACAGGAAGTTGTCGGCGGCTTCGATGGCGGCGAAAATTTCAGCTTTCCACTGTGTCGAATATGGAATGCTGTGCCAGTCAACCCACGGATCGCGTTTCACCTCCTTGAGAGCGTCGTGGAGGTCGCGGGCGAATCCCTGGTCAGTCCGCGCATACGAGATGAACACCTCGGCCATGGTCCGCTCCAGAGTCGAAGAACAGTCAAGCGAATCTTAGCATTCGAGGATTTCTCGGCAGATAGCCGAACATAAACGACGTTATGTTGTAGCAATCGCCGGTCGATACCAGCTTACGCGTATCCCGTATCAGGAGCTTGAAATCTCCGCCTTCCTAGTTCCTGGTTTGCACATTTACAAAACTGCACCACCAACAATCCTGAACACCTGCACGCCTGCCAGAACGGCACCTGTGCACTAAAGAAGGTGTGCACACTTGCATTCGTGCATTCATGTATTCGTGCACCAGTTCAAGGCTGAAGAATTGCATTCGTGCAACACGCTGCAGGTTTCAGCAGTCCGGCTTTCAGAGTTCCTTGACATCAGAGCTGAAGGACTGCATTTCTTCACACATTCAGGTGTGCACACCTGGATCACTGCAGCAGTGAAAGATTGCATTTTGTGAAAACCATAGCTTTGATTGCCCAGAAAGGCGGTGTCGGCAAGACCACTATCGCCGTCAATTTGGCGGTAGCCGCTGGGTTGCGCACCATTCTGTTCGACCTCGACCAGCAGGAAAGCGCCGTGATCTGGGCAGATCGTCGCAAGAGCGACTCTCCCCACGTTGAATTTCTCACGGAGCGCCGTCTGTATGATGGGCTCAAGGCGGCGGAGCAGGGGAAATTCGATCTCGCCATCATCGACACCCCGCCGGCGGCTGGGCCCCAGGCGTACACAGCGGCGCAAGCCGCCAATCTTGTGCTGATTCCGTGCCGGCCAAGCCTGGTTGACCTCGATGCGATCCGACGTACGGCGCAGCTCATCAAGTCGGCAGGGGTGCCCGCCTTCGTCGTTTTCAACGCAGCTCCGCACAGGGCTACAACATTGCTTGAGGACGCTCGCGCGATTGTGGAAGGGGCAGGGCTTTCCCCGGCCCCGGTTGTCTTGCGCGAACGCAGCGCCTGCCGCGCATCGTGGTCAGTCGGCAAGGCTGTGGTAGAGACAGAGCCCACAGGCAAGGCGGCCGCCGAAATCCTCGAATTAAAAGATTGGGTCCTTGCACAGCTTCAGGTGTGCACACCTTCAAACGCGCTCCAAGAAAGAGGTTGCGAATGGCTAGGCGCTCGATACTGACCCCGGCCCTTGGGGAGCGCTTCCCGGCCCCCGGCGAGGCTCTTGCCGTCGCGTCCGAACCACTTCCCAGGCCCTCAGCGAACGTAAAGCCCAGCCGCAGGAACAAGCTTCACATCGGCGGATACTATGACCTTGACGACCGCGCGATCATTGCTTTTCAGAAGTTGGGGATCGACCTACGCAAGACCCAGCAGGAAATGCTACTGGAGGCGGTTCGGGATTTTGTCGCAAAGCATCAGGCCGCCAGCGCCTTTCGGTGATTCCGGCTATGCCGCCTGGCCTGCAAGGAAGGCTTCGACGTCGGCTTCCGGAGCACCTGCCGCCCGCATCGCCTCGACCGTGGCCTCTATCTTTTGGTGCAGGGACGGAAAGGGGATCTGAGGTGCGAGAGCCACTGCCCTTTCCACCTGTCCCCGTAATCTCGCCATGCGACCTACCTTGCTTCGATTGCGCTCCTCAATAGCGGCCCTGAATTCGTCCCCCGTTTTGCGCCACCACGCGACCGTCACTGCATGAATAGGCGCTCGCGAATGCAGCCTTTCCGATTCAATCTGAACGCCCATATCCGAAAGCCCGTTCACCTCCAGAAGGGCAGGGTCTACGACCTTGCGCACGAAGTTGTCAGCGCGTGCGTATGTCTCGGGAGGCACCCCCATAAGCTCACGAAAGCGTTCAATCGGAAATGTTTCGACGCTTCGATCCATGTTTGCGCGCAATTGCAGTAATTCATACAGTGCAATGGCATACTTGCTTGTCATAGAGCACACAATCTCTGCCTTGATCCGGCCCCACCTCCCGGAGGTTTCGAGTATCGGAGCTAGCTTGCGCGGCAGTCCATAGCGGAGCGTCGCACGCGTCGCAAGCTCCTTCGCCGACACATCGAAGAAATCGAAAAGCCCGGTTATAACCACGCGCTTTTCCGGTCCCGGCTCGCCGCCTCCCGTTTCAGCAACGTAAACAACGTTGACCTTCACCGACATCAGACGATTGAGACTGTCCCGCAACCGATCACTGCTTTCATGCTTGGAGAACGACTGCCTTATAACGCCGAGCGGGATTTCCCATTCCGCATTGGGATCGAGCAACCGGCCGCTGTCGTGTGCGTGCTGATAAAGGAGATTGAGAATGGCCCTATCACTTGCCTCAAGCGCGTGCGTGCCGGTCATTTCAATGAGCTCTCCCGGTTTCGGAAAGCCCTGATAATTGGTTTTTTGGTCGACGGTAAGACTCATCAATCACGACGAATACACTACCCCTACTCCAAGTCAAGTAGTGATAGGCGACATAGGATGCCCGTTTGGTAGGAGATCCATCCACCAGCGCCTCTTGCTGCAAGCCCAGGATATTTGTGCCGCCCATTTGGTAGGGGACCTCGGCCTGCCCGTTTGGTAGTTGATCTCCGCCCCGTTGGTAGTAAACCCGCCGCCCACTTGGTAGGGGCAAACCGCCCGTTTGGTAGCACTCACACGCGCTAACACACTGTTTTGCAAATTTTTTTCAACTCACGAATCTGAATTTAAGAGAATTTGAATTCTTACGCAGTGGATAAGTTCAAATCACCTCTACCTGGAAGCTCAAGCCCATCGAGGGCTTTCGCTTCCCAAGGAAGGGACACCCTTCCTTGACTAGCCCAATGAAACACGGCGGGGGGAGTTCTCATTCACGCTCCGCTTGCATGACTTCAGACCTGTCGCTATCGTCACTCCACTCCTTTCATGATCGGCCTGCAGAAGGCCAACCATGCAAGGGGACAAGGAGTGCCAGATCTCGACGCCGCATACAACATGCTCGACGCCTTCGCCAGTGTGGGGGTCACTCAGTTTGACCTGACGCATATCGACATCGACGGTGAAAAGCGCGGATTCCGGCCGCAGCAATCCTTAAGCCAGCTCAAGAACTCACTGCCGAAACTCTTTCCTGGAGCCGAGGCGCGGCACAATAACATCATCGTCCGGCCGCAAAGCGGCAAAGCGCAGCTCGTACAGCTCGATGACCTCGACCAGGCAGCGCTGGGGAGAGTAGGGGAGGCTGCATTCCTGACGCTTCAGACAAGCCCCGGCAACCACCAGGCATGGGTTGCGGTATCCGGACTGGATAATGCCGCCGACGCCAAGGACTTTGCCCGCAGGCTTCGCAAAGGGGCAGGGGCCGACCCCACGGCGTCGGGCGCAACCCGCGTTGCCGGCACCACGAATTACAAACGCAAATACGAACCAGATTTTCCAACTGTGACCATCCTTGCTGCTGCCCCCGGCCGTGTTGTGACGCCTGCCCAGCTTGAGGCTTTGGGGCTGGTAGCTCCACCCGAGCCGGTAAGGCAGCCGTCCGTCGTACCCCTTCGAGTTTCCCGCCGGCACGAAGCAGCAATACGCGCGCGCCGATGGCCTGACTATCAACGCTGCCTTGAACACGCTCCCCCGAATCACAGCAAGACGGCACCGGATGTAAGCCGGGCCGACTTCGCCTGGTGCATGACGGCGCTGGATTGGGGCTGGAGTGCCGAAGAAACCGCCGCCCGGCTGATGGAAGTCAGCTCCAAGGCGCGCGAGAACGGCGACCGATACGCCACCCGTACAGCTCAGAATGCCGCAGCGGCGGTGGAGAGAAACGGACAAAGGAAGGGCAGGGGCTAAACCCCGCTCGCTGATTTCTTAGCACCTGAACTTGTTTCCGAAGCAAACCCGCGCCTGACAAAGAGCGCTCTAGGGATTGCGGCGGGAGTGGTTCAGCCAAGAATTGACAAGAATTGCCATAGATGGTAGGGTAATTCGGTAAGGAATCTGTTATGCAGACAATGAACATCTCCCTTCCCGACCCGATGAAGCAGTTTGTGGAGGAGCAGGTCACCGCGGGAGCTTACAGTAGCGCCAGCGAGTATGTGCGCGAGCTGGTGCGTGCGGACCAGAAACGCCACGCCAAAGAACAGCTTGAGCAGATACTGCTTAACGCCATCAACTCCGGGGACCCCATCGACGTTACCACCGAGATGGTCGAGGAGGTACGGCAAAGACTTCGTGCCCGTGCTGCACAACGCAAGCCGGCCAAACGTTAGATGCCGCGCTTTCGAGTGCGTCCTCTTGCGTGGCGCGAAATCAACGCGCAACTCGATTACCTTGAAGAAGAGGCCGGCCTCGAAACGGCCGAGCGATTCCTTGACCAACTCATAAGCAGCTTTGACGACCTATCCCGAATGCCGAGAATGGGCGTGCTGTGCGGTTTCCGCAAACCGGCAACGCGCCGACTTCGTCGCTGGGCAGTGAAGGGTTTTGAGAACTGGCTAATCTTCTACCAGGCGAGGCGCGACGGCGTGGAGATCGTCCATGTGATGCACGGAGCCCGTGACATCGAAAGCCTGCTAGACGGGTAGGGGATAACTGTCAAATGTTGCCGCCTACAAGCCTCATTTACGGCACCTCCTCAAATAAAGTAGCGAATTTCAGGAGGCTGTGCATAAATGTTGGGTTGACTCCATGATCCTCGCCCGGCGCTTTCAGGGCGTTAGAGGACTCGTTTGGAAGCAAGCACGACGAGCTTTATGAATAAGAAAGACCTCAGCGAACGTGATATCTGCTCCAAGTTCATAAGCCCCGCAGTGAAACGCGCGGGGTGGGACGGGATGATGCAGATCCGCGAGGAGGTCGCTTTCACCAAAGGACGCATCATCGTCCGAGGAAAGCTCGTCACCCGTGGCAAGGCGAAGCGTGCCGATTACATCCTGTATTACAAACCCAACATTCCGATCGCCATCATCGAGGCAAAGGACAACAATCATAGTGTCGGCGATGGCATGCAGCAGGCGCTTGATTACGCGGTAACCCTTAACATCCCCTTTGTGTTCTCATCCAATGGTGACGGCTTTGTCTTCCACGATCGCACCGGAATGGGAACAGAGAAAGAAGCTACGCTTTCTCTGGACGCCTTCCCGTCGCCGAAGGAACTCTGGTCAAAATACTGCGCTTGGAAAGGACTCACCCCGGACGAGGAAGAGATCGTCCTGCAGGATTATTTCGACGATGGCAGCGGCAAAGCGCCTCGCTATTACCAGTCGAATGCCATCAATGCAGCGGTAGAAGCCATCGCCAAAGGGCAGAACCGTATCCTCCTCGTCATGGCCACTGGCACCGGAAAGACCTACACTGCGTTTCAAATCATCTGGCGCTTGTGGAAAGCCGGGCGCAAGAAACGCATCCTCTTTCTTGCCGACCGCAACGTTCTCGTCGATCAGACAATGGTGAATGACTTCCGTCCGTTCGGAGCGGCAATGGCCAAGCTCAGCACCGGAGCGAAGACCATCGAGCGCGAAGACGGCTCCGATGTCGAACTCACAACGGCCCTCGATAGAAAGCGCCGCATCGACACCGCGTACGAGATATATCTGGGACTTTATCAGGCCATCACGGGGCCGGAGGAACGCCAAAAGCTCTTCCGTGAATTCTCCCCCGGCTTTTTTGACCTGATCGTCATCGACGAGTGTCACCGTGGGAGCGCTGCCGACGATGCGGCCTGGCGAGAGATTCTTGAATATTTCTCGGCCGCTACCCAGATCGGACTTACGGCCACGCCGAAAGAAACCAAATACGTCTCCAACATCCATTACTTCGGCAAGCCGGTTTACACCTACTCGCTCAAGCAGGGCATTGAAGACGGCTTCCTCGCCCCGTATAAGGTCATCAAGGTCCATATCGATCTGGATGTCGAGGGCTACCGGCCGGAGAGGGGTGACACAGACCGCGAAGGCAATGAAATAGAAGATCGCATCTACAACACGAAGGACTTCGACCGAACCCTCGTCATTGACGACCGCACCAAGCTCGTTGCCAAAAAGGTCTCAGACTTTCTCAAGGAGAGCCACGACCGCTTCCAAAAAACCATTGTCTTCTGCGTGGATGAGGAACATGCCGCGCGTATGCGGCAGGCTTTGGTGAACGAAAACAAGGACCTATGCAACGAGAATTACCGTTACGTCATGCGAATCACGGGGAGCGATATGGAGGGCCAAGCGCAGCTCGGGAACTTCATCGACCCGGAGGCAAAATATCCCGTTCTCGTGACCACCTCGCGTCTGCTCTCCACCGGAGTGGACGCCCAGACCTGCCGTCTCATCGTTCTGGACCGTTCCGTGGGCTCAATGACGGAGTTTAAGCAAATCGTCGGGCGCGGCACTCGCGTGCATGAGGACACCAAGAAGTTTTATTTCACGCTGATTGATTTCCGGGGGGCTACCAACCACTTCGCCGACCCTGACTTCGACGGTGAGCCCGTGCAGATTTATGAGCCCGGCCAGAATGATCCAATGACGCCGCCAGATGATGCTTCCACCGCTGGGGGCGATGAGTCCATTCCGCCCACCCCAGGCGAGGACGAAGTCATCGTTGCCCAGCCGCCGGATATCTCAATCAGCATTGAGCCCGAAAGACAGCGCAAAATTTACGTCGATGGGGTAGGGGCCACCATCGTCGCCGAGCGCGTGGAGTACCTCGATGAGAAGGGAAAGCTCGTTACCGAAACGCTGCGAGACTTTACCAAGAAGGCTTTGAAGAAGCGCTTCGCCAGCCTGGATGATTTCCTCAAGCGCTGGAAATCTGCCGAGCGCAAGCAAGCCATTGTCGAAGAACTCGAAAACGAAGGTTTGTCACTGGACCCGCTTGCCGAGGAGGTAGGCAAGGACCTCGACCCCTTTGACCTCATCTGCCATGTGGCATTCGACCAACCAGCGCTCACGCGTCGCGAGCGCGCAGACAACGTCCGAAAAAGAGATGTTTTCACGAAATACGGCCCGCGAGCCCGCGCCGTGCTTGAAGCACTGCTGCAAAAATATCAAGACCAAGGCGTCATCGATCTTGGCGACCCGAGGATTCTCCAGATCCCGCCGCTTGATACGATGGGGACGCCCCTGCAGCTCATCAAGCAATTCGGGACACGCGCGGATTTCATGTTTGCGGTACAAGAACTCCAATCCGCTCTTTACCAAAAGGCAAGCTAAGCTATGTCCGTTCGCAACACCGTCAAGTCCATCCAAGACATCATGCGCCAGGACTCAGGCGTCGATGGCGACGCCCAGCGCATCTCGCAACTCTGCTGGATGTTCTTCCTCAAGATCATCGATGACCAGGACCAGCAACTGGAATTGATGCAGGACAGCTACAGCTCACCGATCCCCCAAAAACTCCAGTGGCATACCTGGGCGGCTGACCCCGAGGGCATCACGGGTGATGAGCTCCTGACCTTCATCAATACCCAGCTCTTCCCCGAGCTGAAAAAACTCACCATCACGGGTAAAGACTCCGACCGCCGCCGCGTAGTACGCGACGTTTTCGAAGATGCTTACAACTACATGAAGTCCGGTCAGCTCATGCGGCAGGTCATCAATAAGATCAACGATGTGGATTTCAATAATCTCGCCGAGCGCCAGCACTTCGGCGATATCTATGAGCAAATCCTCAACGACCTGCAGAGCGCCGGCAATGCAGGCGAGTACTATACCCCGCGCGCCGTCACCGCATTCATGGTCGATCGTATTGACCCCCACCCCGGAGAAATCCTCTTAGACCCGGCCTGCGGTACTGGAGGGTTTCTCACTTGCGCCATTCGCCACATGCGTGAGCGTTACGTGAAGAAAGTGGAGGATGAGCAGCGCATGCAGGAAGCGCTGAGAGCCGTCGAGAAAAAGCAGCTGCCGCATATGCTCTGCGTTACTAACATGCTCCTGCACGGTATTGAGAGCCCAAGCTTCGTGCGACATGACAATACCCTGGCCCGGCCCTATATCAGCTACACCGCCAGCGACCGCGTCGATATCGTCCTCACGAATCCGCCTTTCGGGGGGCGCGAGGAAGATGGCATCGAGAGCAACTTTCCCAAGCACTTTCAGACCCGCGAGACCGCTGACCTCTTCCTCGCCCTCATCATCCGCATCCTCAAACCCGAGGGCCGTGCCGCTGTTGTACTGCCGGATGGTTCTCTGTTCGGCGAGGGCGTGAAGACGCGCCTCAAGGAACACTTGCTCGAAGAGTGCAACCTTCACACCATCGTGCGTCTGCCCAACAGTGTGTTCAAGCCGTATGCCAGCATCGGCACAAACCTCTTATTTTTCGAGAAGGGCTCCCCAACCAAGGAGACTTGGTTCTACGAGCACCGTGTGCCTGACGGACAAAAAGCCTACTCCATGACCAAGCCCATCCGCGTCGAGCACCTCAAGCCCTGCGTTGACTGGTGGGGAGGTACGAAGCGCAAGGGGAGGGTTGAAAACGAAGTTGCTTGGCGGGTCACCGCCGACGAGGTGAAGGCGCGCGGTTATAATCTTGACGTCAAGAACCCACACACCGTCGCAGACGACCACGGCGACCCCGAAGAGCTGCTGGCCAAACTCAATGAGGCCGAGAGCCAAGTGGCTACCCTGCGTGACCAACTCAAGGCCATTCTGTCGGAAGCGTTACTGCGATGAATCCGGAGCTCCTCGTCGCCCATTTCGACCGCATCAGCGACGCGCCAGACGCAATCCCGCGCCTGCGCCAGTTCATTCTCGACCTTGCAGTGCGAGGAAGGATTGTGCCCCAGAATCCGAACGACCAGCCGGGCTCCGAGCTGCTAAAGCGGATTCAAGCGGAGGCGCGACGGCGGAAAGAAGAAAACATGAGGCAGGGGCACTGTCTACCGCGTTTGACACCTGATGAGTTTCCATTTGAGTCTCCGGAGGGGTGGAAATGGCTGAGGCTCGGGGAACTGGGGATCACGCAAACCGGAACCACCCCGTCTTCAAACAACCCGGAGTATTTTGGCGATTACATTCCTTTCGTAAAGCCCGCTGATCTCACCGGAAACAACCCTAACTACTCTGGAGAGGGAATTTCTAAGCAAGGAATTGCGCACTCTCGTCTTATACCGCGATACTCGGTGTTAATGGTCTGCATCGGTTCGTCCATCGGAAAGGTGAATGTTACCGACCGGGATGTTTGCTGTAATCAGCAGATAAACGCAGTCACGCCATATCTCGAACAGCTTGCCAGATTCACATCTTTCTCACTGAAAGCATCCTATTTTCAGAACCTTGTCAGGGCCAGGGCAGGTATGGGAACGCTACCGATTATAAGCAAGGGGAAATGGGAGATGTTACCAATTCCCCTTCCGCCGCTTGCCGAACAGCAACGTATCGTCGCCAAGGTTGATGAATTGATGGCTTTCTGTGATCGCTTGGAGGTGGCGAAGGCAGAGCGGGAAAACCAGCGGGATAGGCTGGCAGCGGCGTCCCATCATCACCTCAATAACGGATCAAATGCAGAAGCCTTCGGCACGCACGCCCATTTCTATCTCAACCAATTCGCGCGCATAACCACGCGCCCCGCACATATCCAACAACTTCGGCAGACCATCCTCAATCTGGCCGTCTGTGGTCAACTCGTACCCCAAAATATTACGGATGAAACTGCTCCGGTTACCGGGGCCACTTCCCCAAAACTGTCCCCCGTTCGCGGGAGACAAGATAACGTACCCGACGAGTCCTGGTCCAACGCGCTTCCGCGTTCATGGAAGTGGCACCGGCTGGAAACTGTTTCGGGACAGATCACTGACGGGGAGCATGCTACGCCGCCAAGAATTCACGAACAGCAGGTCCCACTGGTAACAGCCAAGAATGTAAGAGACGGCTCCATGGATTATGGCAAGACGGATTGGGTCTCTTATGAGACCGCTGCGAAGGCTTGGAGGCGCTGCCGACCCTCCGTGGGTGATGTGCTTCTCGTTTGTGTCGGCGCAACAACAGGCCGTCTATGCGTTTTACGCGAGGCAAAGGATATGGTTCTTGTTCGTAGTGTTGCTCTCATTCGTCCAACATCAGCTATTGAAGTTGACTATCTTGCTCTCGTCCTCCGCAGCCCGTTATCCCAAAAGCAGATCTGGCAAAAAGTAAAGGTCACGGCACAGCCTTGCCTTTACATCAATCGCATTAAATCTCTTTCGATCCCCCTCCCGTCCGTCACCGAACAACGCCGTATTATTGCTAGGGTCGGTGAGCTGATGGCCCTCTGTGACCGGCTGGAAGCGCAGCTCACCACGGCCCAGACCGAGGGCAGTCTCCTACTCGAATCCGTCGTCCACCACGCCTTCAACGATAGCCACAGTGGAATTGACGATGCGAAGAATACAATCGTGGCAGAACTCACGAACGCACCAGGAGCATAGATATGGGCTTGTACGTACATTCGCTCGGGGAGGTGCCGACCGGCGCAGAGCGCGCGTATTACGTATACTTACTGGACTACGGCTGGGAGGAACCGCTCGGCAATGCGGTTCGGGCGAACTTGCCCAGAATGGCTGACATGGCCTCACGCTCCAACGCCGTTGTGATCCACGGGCCACGAGGAGTGCATTTCGAAGACGAAGTTTTGTCATGGCATCGTGTCAACGGACAGGATGCGAAAAATATCCTTCCGGCAATTCTCATTACCACGCGACATCCTTCAACATTCCGCGACTCGTTCGCGGCAGGAAGGCCGACAAAAGAGAGCAGGGATGCGCTCCTCCTGCTTCCCCTACGGAAAGTCTGTAAGTCGTCTCAGGATGTCGTTGATCTGATTCAACGAGTATTCGAGGATATCAAGGGCAAGAAACGGCTATCCGAGTTCCGGGCGGCAAAACGGATGCGGCGCGGCGTAGCCGGAGCATTGGTGGATGCGGTCATATTGCAGCCAAAGGTAGGCGGGATTGGTTTTGACCTAAAGAAGTTCTTTGCTAGTGATGAAGGCAACTAAGGTTCGGGACGCCTGTCATGCGATTGCTCTGGCACATCAAAACCAGGGGACTGCCTCTTTCCGGCACCGATGAGCTGACATTCCAGACTCAAGAGGAGTTCTGCCTTTGAATACCAAGGACTTCGATATAGGCGATGCACTGCCCCCGCCGTCCGGTACTGGTAGATTGACAAACCAGCAGATCCTGCTTGGCCAAAGACACGAGCCATCGGAGATCATCAAGATATATTCGCAAAATGATTGGGAAGAGTTTATCCGCGAGTGGGTCGAAGGCCTGCGAGGCCGCTACCGCGAGGTACGGCGCGCCAGCGGATCTGGCGACAAGGGGCGTGATGTCATCGGATATGTTGACGGGGTCAACGCGGCGGGACCCTGGGACAATTTCCAGTGCAAGCATTATGATCATCCGCTCCAGCCAAGTGACCTCTGGAAAGAACTGGCCAAACTCTGCTACTACACGTTCACTGGAGAGTACTCAGTTCCGCGCGCCTACTATTTTGTCGCTCCTTGGGGGATCGGCCCTGAAGTACTTCGGCTCCTGGAAAATCCGCCCAAGCTGAAGGCCGGTTTGATCTCGCAATGGGGGAAAGGCGGTCTCCTGAAAGTTTCTAACAAGGAAATCGTGCTTAAAGGTAAGTTGAGGCAGTATGTCGAGTCTTTCGATTTCGGTATCGTGAAGGATATTTCTCCATCGAAGATCATCGAAGAGCATCGCGGAACCCGCTACCACGCGGCGCGATTCGGCGGAGGACTGGTCCGTTTACCCCCAGATAGGGCCGAGGTTCCGGAAGAGATCGCAGACACGGAATCGCGTTACGTCGAGCAACTTCTGCAGGCATACGGCGACCATGTGTCAAAGCAAATCGGCGCAAAGACCGATTTGGAGGCCTACCCTGCACTAAAGAAACACTTTGATAGACAGCGCACCCATTTTTATCTGGCTGAGCTTCTACGGAATTTCACGAGAGACAATATTCCGGAAGATGGCTGTTTCGAGCGGCTGCAGGAGGCGATTTACGAAGGTGTCATCGACATAGCCGAGGACAGCAGCCACTCCAGCGGCTTCGAACGGGTGAAGAAGACAATTGAAGCTGCACGAGCACTCCAAATCGATAGTCATCCTTTGAAGGAATGCCTTGAGGGCTACCACCGAAGCGGCGTATGTCATCAGCTCGCCAATAAGGATCGTCTCACTTGGGTGCCATGAATACTGTTGGACCATTCAATTCTCCTCTGGAATGTGGGCTGCGCGCCCTGGCCTTGCTGGCGGCCGCTCGACCATCAGCCTGTGACCTGCAGCGGCTCATCTTCTACGATTATCTTTTGGTGCATTCGGGCGATGTGCCAGGCGGACCTGCCAGCATCCACCCAGCGACTCCACTGCGCTCCGGAGAAGCTCTTGTGCGGCGACATTGGATCGAACGTGGACTTTTGCTCATGATCAGTCGAGAGCTTGTTGTGCGCACGTTTTCTGATTCGGGAATTTTGTACGAGGCTTCGCCGCTTACGGCATCCTTCCTCGGTTACATGGAGGAGCCGTACACCAAGAAGTTGCAGGAGAGAGCGGAATGGGTCGTCTCGCTGTTTGGTGGCTATTCAGATCACCGGCTCATGCAGTTTTTCAAGGACAACCTTGATCGCTGGGGAGGAGAGTTTATTCGCGAGGAATTACTTGAGGATGAGCTGTGATGAAAACCGGTTTCCAACTTCGGTATCTTCGTGTGAGCGGGAAGGGGAAAACGCCCGCAGAGCTAGCGTTTGGTCCCGGTTTTAATGTCATTTCCGGCGCATCGAACACGGGGAAATCTTACATATTGCAGTGTATTGATTTTGCTTGTGGCGCCGGGACTCCGCCCAAAACCGTTGACGAGAGCCTCGGATATGAAGTGGTTGAGCTGGAGCTTGAAGATTCTACTGCACAGGCACATAAACTTGAGCGCAGCCTTAAGGGAGGCCAGATCCGCCACTTTGTGCGCAGTGGGGAGGACTGGAGTCCAGCAACGCCTCCGATTTTGGGGGCAAAGCATAGCGCGACCGATTCGAACACTGTCTCCGGGTTGTTGCTCGGTTTCTCAGGCCTGTGGGGCAACAAGGTCCGCAAGAGCAGTGCCGGGCAGGTAGACAGCCTGAGCTTCCGGGACATTGCTCGCCTGATCTTTGTGGATGAGAAGCGAATCATCGACGACAGCTCGCCTATCTTCTCAGGACAGAACAACACAGAGCCCAAGGAAGCAAGCATTCTTAACCTCCTCTTGACTGGCGTTGACGATAGCAGCGTTATCGCGCATGAAACGAGAAAAGAAAGCCAATCCCGGAAAAAGGCTCAGCTCGAATTGCTCGATCGCATGATTATCCGTACCGAGGATCAAATAGCGCAGGCCGACAAGGAACCTGCGTCTGTTTCCGAACGCAGAAAGCAGACAGAAGAGGCAATCGCTAACCGGACGCAGGTCGTCGCCATTAACCAGAATGAGATCTCCGGGCAGGAGGTCCGAAGGCAGAAGGCATGGGTCGTCGTACAACGGGTGACCGCCAAGCGCAACGCAACTGAGCAACTGAAAACCCGCTTTAAACTGCTTGAGGAGCACTATCACAATGATTTGGCAAGATTGAACGCAATCATCGAGGCGGATCACTACTTTTCCCAATTGCAGGAAGTACGTTGTCCTTTGTGTGGAGCGGCCATTGAAGATCACCATGTAGCCGTTCACGGCTCTGACGAATCCACAGAGTTGCAAAACCTCCGGACGGCTTGCGTGGAGGAAGTCCGTAAGATTCAAGCTCTGTTGCGAGATCTTCTCGGCACAACAACTCAACTGGATTCTGAATTGTCGTCGCTGCAACAAGAACAACAGGATCAGACTTCCCTTTTCCAAGAAGCGACGACCCTCATTCAGCGAGAGCTCACTCCAAGGGCGGAGCAGCTCCAGGGTGAACTGACTCACCTCATAGAGAGTAGAGACGCACTGGCTTATGTTGAGATGCTCCAAGAGCGGCTCGTCTCATTGCGCCAGGATAGAGACGCAATTTCCAAAGCGGTCTGGCGATCGCAGCCCGTCGAGGATGATGGTCAGCAGGGCTTGCTTGTGCCCCAATCCCTCGAAAACTTCACTCTCGCAGTGCAGGCGATTTTGGAAGAATGGCGGTATCCGAATCTGACACGAGTTACTTTCAACAATGAGAAATTCGACCTGGTCATCTCTGGCAAAGATCGAGCAAGCGAAGGAAAGGGGTTCCGGGCAATTGCTTATAGCGCATTCATCATCGGATTACTTCGGTATTGCGCGTCGCAGGAGCTTCCTCATCCCCGCCTAGTCGCCCTGGATTCACCGCTCGTTACCTACAGACGCAGAGACGTTCAGCCTGGCGAGGCAATTCCCGAGAATGTCAGCAATGCATTCTATGAGGCTCTAGCCCTAACGCCAGCGGACTGTCAGATCATCGTGCTTGAAAATGAAGACCCGCCGGAGGAGGTACAGGCGAAGATTTATTACACGCATTTCTCACGTTCTGCGGAAGTAGGTCGCTATGGCTTCTTTCCTGTGCTCGCAGCGTCTCATGGCGATTAGTGCTTGTGCCCTTTCTGCCGCGTGATAATCCGGTTTATTGCGCACACATCCTCAGTCAGCTGCCCAGCGGTATTCAAAGTCCTCGCTCAGCAAAGCCATGCCATCCTTTAGCCGCTTACTCTGTTCCTTGCCGCCCGGCAAGGTCGGCAGCATGCCGAAATAGCCCCTAATAGCCTGGTTGATGGCCGACAGGCACGTTTTCGCTTTGATCCAGTTCTGTGGACTGAAAACGCGTCCTTGGGGCTGCTGCTCGTTAGCCGCAGCTTCCAACGCAGTGTTGAGGCACGTACCGCCAATTTCAACGATCTGCTCCAGGAGTCCGGCGGCCATTGCCTTCTCGTAACAGCGATGAGGGGCCGGAACTCTATCCGCCTGGCCGTTGGAGATGGCGAAGCACATAGATACGGCGTAAAGCTGATGGAAGGGCGCGTATGCCTTCATGGCCAGCAGGCTCTCGTTCAGTCCGAACGGGTTAGCGGCGGTCCAGCCGCTGAGAATCGCCTCCTGCCAGAAGTTCAAGGCTTGGGCATTCTCCGGGCGATATTCCCGCTTGAACAATTGCTCAAAGTACTTGTCAAAAATGCGCGCCTCGCTGTACGCCATATTGGGACGTTGAGAATGCCAGGAAATCAGATATTTCCCCAGATCAGACAAATCCAGGACATACTTCTTGTCTCTGTCGGCCGGAGGAATTTGGCCGCGCTGCGTAACAAGGTAGCCAGTTGCATACTTCTGCTCGAAGAGCTTCTTCAGATTCAGCACACGCTTGTCGTTGCTTCGCAAATCGCGGGGCTTTACCGGTGACTGCGAGTTCGTCGAGATGCTTATTCTGTCCGCTCTGTCTCGTTGGGGAATTTCGTAAAAGCGGAATAGGACATAGGTGTCGTCCAGAGTCTTTACACGCTCGCTGCACGACAGGATGGTATTGAGCGACTGGCAGCCATTTACCACACTCAGGCCGTGGAGTTCGAGTTTAGAGTCACTGATCCGCATTCGGTTACAGATAGCAGTAATGCCGTTGTGGAAGAAAAAGAAGTCCCGATGTTTATCACCGTAGATGGTTCCTTTGATCCCCTTGTTCACCGCGTTGTTGAGTCCAAGCGACTGCCGAACATTCTTTTGGAACAGTGTACCGTCCTTAATCCCTGGAATCCCGATGCACTCCTTGAGCGGGATCGCAGCAATCAGCGCTTGCGTCCCTGCGACTGTCATGGACAAATAGTTGCCAGCATGCAGCGTAAGTGTGTGCTTGATGACCGGGTTTTCGCGTTCGAGCGCCAAGTCGTAGCGACGCCGCAGCTCATCCCCGTCAATAAGATTGATCACCGTGGTTACGTCCTCCCGCTCCGATAGCTCGGCAAGCTGCTTTTGAAAGGTCGCTAAGTCTTCGCAAGCAGCCGGAGTCAACTTGGAGGTTGTGATAAGTTCAAAACAGACTTCGTATTCGTCCTCTAGCGCGCGCGCAAGCTCGGAGAGCTTGCGCTTGAGTTTTTGGTTGCCAACTTCCTGTAAGCGCACCAGGTCCCGAATCTGAATCCAGGAAGACAGCACTTCTCGCAACGGCTCGGCATCGACCTGATCGGCGCCGATGAACTTTCCTTGCACAATATAGACGATTGACTGATCGTCGTCGATGACGATGGCGTCGATTTGCTTGTCGTCGGCTCCGTCCGTGATGTCGTCTCTAGCCTCGTTCATGTCGCGGAGATGGATATTGCGCAAGTACCACGCGACGAACCGCTGTCCATCATTAGGAAAGTTCTGCTGATAATAATCCGCCTTAATCTCGTCCTTGATCTGCCCAAACATAGATCATCCTCGTTCTTGTGTGTCGCCTGACGAGCCGAACCACGGATTCAGCGTAGCCCTTTGTTGGCATCATGGCAATTCATCCGGGCAACAATAAGGTAATGGCTCAGCCCGTTCGTCAGTGGGGGGCATCACAGGATTGCACGGCAGGCGGCTCCAGCGCGACGGGGAACCAGTGGTGCGGGTCGATGAGTTGGCAGAAGCGGTAGCTTACGCCTATGCGCCGCTTGGCGGTTGAGCGGCGGCGCAGACTCTCCCGCACCATTTTCTTTGCTTCCGCTTCATCTTGTGCCAAGTGGCGGATGCGCCTTCCACGTGTTCCTATGCGCCCGTAGGTGATATCCACCAGCCAGTCACCCAGCAAATCGGTGCCCGCTTCGAGACGGTAGGCGCGGAATCGTCCGAGCGCCGGGTCACGTGCTTCAAGAAGGGCAGCGAAGGCATCCATCATGGGAACATTCCCGTTTCAAGCGCAGTAAAGAAAACGGCCGTTTTATTTACTGCGTCATTCATTTGTTGTCCGTGTCACATTTTCCTTGCTTTCCTCTGTAAAGAAAGTCAGTAAGAGAATCAAGGTAAATCTTTGCCGTCTCAGGACGGCTTTCTTAACGATTCGGGCAGCACATGCGCATCGGATACGCCAGAGTTTCCACCCAGGAGCAGAACCTCGACCTGCAGAAGGACGCTCTGAGGAGGGCAGGGTGCAAGAAAATCATCGAGGATGTCGCCAGCGGAAAAACAGAAAACCGCCCCGGCCTCGATCATGTGCGGGAACTGTTACGCGAAGGCGATGTGCTGGTCGTCTGGCGGCTTGACCGACTAGGCCGCTCGCTCAAACACCTCATCGAGCTGATGACGGATTTGGAACAGAAGAGAATCGGATTTCAAAGTCTCCAGGAATCTATCGACACGACTTCACCCGGAGGCAAGCTTATATTTCATCACTCTTGTCCAAATTAAGTTTTCCGGTTCGTTAACTTGGACAGCATTGGACAGGTTCCACGGGCCGTCCACGCCGTCATAACCCTCTGAAACCATAGCAAAATCGCCACCTCCGCTCCG
>Ga0181532_10001075_pt1 | contig 27065 bp, 37 predicted proteins | sample PEATcosm2014_Bin_33_FD_119768 | JGI IMG/M metagenome (GOLD analysis project Ga0181532, IMG submission 119768) | Peatland microbial communities from MTU Mesocosm Facility, Houghton, MI, USA - PEATcosm2014_Bin11_30_metaG | ecosystem: Environmental > Terrestrial > Soil > Wetlands > Peat | place... | reverse complement strand
GAGCCTGGTGATTGAGTTGATCACGCCGGTGGCCATGGAAAAGGGCCTGCGGTTCGCGATTCGCGAAGGTGGCCACACCGTGGGCGCGGGAACGATCGCGGAGATTGTGCAGTAACCAGGCTCGCGCGGGCGAGCGCGCCCGCGCCACATAAAACAAACGCGGCTTGCGGCTTGCCGCCAGTTCTTTCCTTCCGGAGACGCCGGGAGGGGTTAGAGAGATGACACAGTGATTGGAAAAGAAAGAATTCGCATCCGGTTGAAGGCTTACGACTACCGCATTCTGGATCAGTCGACGGGCGAGATCGTGGAAACGGCGCGGCGCACGGGCGCACAGATTGCAGGACCGATTCCGCTGCCCACGATGAAGAACAAGTACTGCGTGCTGCGTTCCCCGCACGTGGACAAGAAGTCGCGGGAGCAGTTTGAGATCCGCACCCACAAGCGCCTGCTCGATATTCTCGAGCCGACGCAGCAGACGGTGGACGCGCTGATGAAGCTCGATCTGCCGGCGGGCGTGGATGTGGAGATTAAGGCGTTCGGTAAGGAACATAAATAGCCGTCAGCTATCCGCTGGCCGGAAGAACGGCTCCCAGCCTATAGCAGTCGTGATTGACGACCAGCCAAGCTGGGCATGGAGAAGGAAATGGCAACGAAGGTCGCGGGGATTCTGGGCAAGAAGGTCGGCATGACGCAACTGTTTGACTCCAAGGGCGACGTTCGCCCGGTCACAGTGCTGCAGGCTGGTCCGTGCGTGGTGACGCAGCACAAGTCGGCCACGCGCGACGGCTACGAGGCGGCCCAGATTGGACTGGTGGAGTTCGTGAAGGAATCGCGGCTGAGCAAGCCGGCACGGGGACACCTGGCGAAGAACAATCTTCCTCCAGTCAAGTTCATGCGCGAAGTGCCGCTCGAGGTCGAGGGCACGCCTGACGGAGATGGCTCGGTGAAAGTTGGCGACCGCGTGCTGGTCGAAATTTTCGAAGGCGAGCGCTTTGTGGACATCGTCGGGATCAGCAAGGGCAAAGGATTTCAGGGTGTCGTGAAGCGGCATCATTTTGGTGGGGGTCCAAAGTCGCACGGTTCGATGTTCCAGATTACGGGTTCGATCGGATCATCGGCGTTCCCGTCGCGCGTGTTCAAAGGGATGCGGATGTCGGGCCACATGGGCAATGCCCGCGTGACCCAGCGCAACCTGCGCGTGCTGGGCGTGGATAAGGACGAGAATTTGCTGGTGGTCGAGGGCAGCGTGCCTGGACCTGAGGGCGGCTACATCGTGATTATGAAAGCGAAGAAGCCGCCACGAGAACGGCGCGGATTCGCAGGGTCGGCGACGGTGGATCCGTTGAAGGCGGCGAAGAGAGCAGCGAAGAAGGCATAAGGAACGCGGGCGCGGGCGCCCGCGCCACACGAGAAACGATATGGCAACGATTGATATCCACAATTTGAGCGGCGAGAAGGTTGGGACGATGGATCTCGCCGATGAAATCTTCGGCGCGGTCAACGAAGATCTGCTCTGGGAAGCGGTGAAGCATTACCGCGCCGGGCAGCGCGCCGGCACGCATAAAACCAAGGCGCGTTGGGAAGTTTCCGGCTCCGGCAAGAAGCTCTGGAAGCAGAAGGGCACGGGCCGGGCGCGCATCGGATCGATCCGGTCGCCGCTGTGGCGGCATGGCGCGACGGTGCATGGTCCAGTGCCCCGGTCGTACGACTACACCTTCCCGCGCAAGAAGCTGATGGGCGCGTTGCGCTCGGCGCTGGCCGCGAAGCTGGCGGACGGCAAGCTGATCGTGGTGAATTCGTTCGACATGAAAGAAGTGAAGACCAAGGAGTTCCGCAAGTCGCTGGATTCGCTGAAGGTGGATGCGACGGTTCTGATTATCGAAGAAGCGAAGCACGAGAATCACAACCTGGCCTTGAGCGCCCGCAACATCAAGGGGCTCGAGATGGTGCTGAGCAACGAAGTGCATCCCTTCCATCTGCTGAAGTATGACCGGGCGATTTTCTCGCAGCCGGCGATCGAGAAGCTGCAGGTTTCGCTGAAGTCTTCGGTCTCCAAGCGGCAGCACAAGCCGGAAGCGGACGAAGGCACGAAGAAGGCGCACAGCGAGCGCCGGCGGCGGGCGCGGCATGACAAAGCGGCGGAGGTAGCCTAATGAAATCCGCATACCAGATTATTCGCCGTCCGGTGATTACCGAAAAGGGCCTGGCCATCAAAGAGAACCAGAACACGCTGGTTTTCCAGGTGGAACCTAAGGCGACCAAGACGGAAATCAAGCAAGCGGTGCAGACGATTTTCAAAGTGAAAGTGCATTCCGTGCGCACCGCCACTTATGTGGGAAAGGAGCGGCGGCGCGGGAAGTTTGCGGGCTACCGTCCCGACTGGAAGAAGGCGTACGTGCGGTTGCGGGCCGGCGAGAAGATGCCGGAGTACGCGCAGAATTTGTAAGAGCAGCGAGCAGCGATCAGCCGTCAGCTATCAGTAAGCGTGACGGTGTGAAGCTGAGAGCTGACAGCTGAAAGCTGAGAGCTTCTATGCCAATCAAGACATACCGACCGACGACGCAGACGTTGCGCTATCGCACAACGCTCGTCAATGACGACATCACGACCCAGCATCCGCATAAGCCGCTGGTCGAGCCCAAGCCGCGCACCGGCGGTCGCCGCAACTCGGGCGACACCACGATGCGCTTCATCGGCGGCGGGCACAAGCGCAAGCTGCGCATCATCGATTTCAAGCGCGACAAGACGGGGATTCCGGCGACCGTGACCACGATCGAATACGATCCGAACCGTTCTTCGCGCATTGCCCTGCTGGCCTATGCCGACGGGGAGAAGCGGTACATCATTCAGCCGGAAGGGCTGAAGGTAGGACAAAAAGTGGTGAGCGGTCCCGAGGCCGACATTCTGGTGGGCAATGCGCTGCCACTGCGGAACATTCCGCCCGGCACGCAGATCCACAATCTGGAACTGAAGCCGGGCAAGGGCGGCCAGATGGTGCGGTCCGCGGGCGGATCGGCGCAGCTCATCGCCAAGGAAGAAGAGTACGCGCTGGTGAAACTGCCTTCGGGCGAGACGCGCAAGATTTCGCAGGACTGCATGGCCACGATCGGCCAGGTGGGAAATCTCGATCACGAGAACGTAACGATCGGCAAAGCAGGGCGTTCGCGGTGGTTGGGAAAGCGTCCGCACAATCGCGGCGTTTCGATGAACCCGGTCGACCATCCGCACGGCGGTGGTGAAGGCAAGACCTCGGGCGGACGACATCCGGTGACGCCCTGGGGGCAGCCGACGCGCGGCTACAAGACGCGGAACAACAAGCGTACGGACAAGTTTATTGTGAGTCGGCGCAGCAAGTAGCGCCCATGACAAAGCTGGAGGCGTGAAAGCTGACGGCTGAAAGCTGAGAGCAGAATTTATGGCACGTTCAACCAAGAAAGGCGCGTTTGTGGATGCTTACCTTCAGGCGAGGGTAGATGGCATGAACGCGCGCAATGAGAAGAAAGTGCTGCGCACCTGGTCGCGGCGTTCCACGGTAGTGCCTGAGATGGTGGGACACACGATCGCGGTGCATAACGGCAAGAAGTTCATACCGGTGTACGTTACCGAGAACATGGTTGGCCACAAGCTGGGTGAGTTCAGTTTCACCCGGACGTTCAAGGGGCACTCCATGAGGGCGGCGACGGAAGTGGCGGCCAAGCCGGCTGGCATCCCGGGCGGTCCGGGTGCCATAACACCGTCGGCTCCGTCAGCGCCTGCGGCGCCGAAGGCGTAGGGCAGCTTTTAGCAATTGGCCTTTAGCTCTGAGCTGAAACACGAAGCGCTAACGGTCAGAACTGAGATTACGACTATGGAATTTCGAGCGGAAATGCGGTACTTGCGGGTTTCGCCGCAGAAGGCGCGGCTGGTCCTCGAGTTGATCAAGGGCAAGCGCGTGGAAGAGGCGCGCAACACGCTGGCGTTCACCAAGAAAGGCGTGGCGGCGCACGTGGGCAAGCTGCTGCAGTCGGCGCTGGACAACGCGAACTTCCTTAGCGCCGAGAAGAATCTCGACGTGGAGATCGATAACCTGTACGTGAAGAGTGCGATCGCTAACGACGGGCCGCGCATGAAGCGTATCCGTCCGGCTCCGCAGGGACGCGCGTACCGCTACCAACGGCGCATTGCGCACATCGAGTTGATTCTGGCGGAACGCGGCAAGCCTAGCGAGGCGGTTTCGGCGAGTCCGAGTGGCAGTGCTTCGACGCCGGCTGCGGCCAGGCGGCGCGCTCCCGCGGCGAAGACATCGGGCAACAAGAAAGCGCTTGCGAAGTAAACAGAGTTCGATTTAGGAGAAGCAATGGGACAAAAAGTCCATCCGTATGGTTTTCGCCTCGGCTTCACGAAGCCGTGGAAGTCGCGCTGGTTTGCCGAGCGGGATTATGACAAACAGCTGCACGAAGACGTCAAGCTGAAGGCCGAGCTGAAGGACAAGCTGAAGTCGGCGGGGGTCAGCGCCATTGAGATCGAGCGGCCGGGCAACAAGCTGCGCATCATCATCAAGACGGCGCGGCCGGGAATCATCATCGGGCGCAAGGGCGCGGAAATCGATAAGCTCAAGGCCGAGCTGCAAAAACGCACGGCGGGCAAGGACATTTTTGTCGACATCCAGGAAGTGCACAAGCCCGAGCTCGACGCCCAGCTGGTTTCGGAATCGATCGCGCTGCAACTGGAGAAGCGCGTGGGCTTCCGGCGCGCCATGCGCAAGGCGGTGGATTCGGCGTTGCGCTTCGGATGCAAGGGAATCAAGGTGCGCGTGAGCGGACGCTTGAACGGCAACGAAATCGCCCGTTCCGAGTGGTACTTGCAGGGGCGGCTGCCGTTGCACACCCTGCGCGCTGATATCGACTACGGCTTCACCGAGGCGCGGACGACGTACGGCGTGATCGGCGTGAAGTGCTGGGTGTACAAGGGCGAGATTCTACCGCAGAAGAAGCGCGAAGCCGCGGCCCCGGCGGGCGGATTCTAAAAGGTTTTGCTAAAAGCTGAGAGCTAAGAGCTGATTCTATGTTGATGCCAAAGAAAGTGAAGTATCGCAAGCAGCAGCGCGGGCGCATGACCGGCAAGGCGTGGCGCGGGTCGACGCTGGCGTTCGGCGACTTCGGGCTGAAGGTGCTGGAGCCCGGGTGGATCACCGACCGGCAGATTGAAGCCAGCCGCGTGGCCATGACGCGATTCGTGAAACGCGGAGGCAAGATCTGGATCCGCGTGTTTCCCGACAAGCCGGTCACAAAGAAGCCGGCCGAAACCCGTATGGGCAAGGGCAAGGGCGCGCCGGACCATTGGGTCGCGGTCGTGAAGCCGGGCAAGATTTTGTTTGAGATGGAAGGCGTGACCATTGCGGACGCGACCGAAGCGATGCGGCTGGCGTCGCACAAGCTGGCGCTGCGGACGACGCTGGTCAAGCGCGAAGGCGCAGCCCACTAGGAGCGGTCAGCGATCAGCTGTCAGCTTTCAGTAAAAGCCGGAGAATTTGGTTGAGGAACTTATGAAGGTAGACAAAATCAGAAATTTGACGGACGTGGAGCTGGGCAACCAGGAGCGCGAGCTGGCCGACCAGCTCTTCAAGCTGAAGTTTCAGCTGAACATGGGCCAGACGGAAAGCCTGAAGAAGATTCGCGGCCTGCGCAAGGACATTGCGCGCGTCAAGACGATACTCGGAGAGCGCGAGCGCTCGGCCGCAACGGAGAAACGATAATGGCGGAAACGACAACAACCGCGAAGGTGCAGGGCCGCCGCAAGGAAGTGGTGGGAGAAGTGGTCGCCAACCGCATGCAGAAGACGATTGTGGTGAAGGTGACGCGTAAAAAGGCGCATCCGTTTTACGGGCGCGTGGTGGCGCGCAACAAGAAGTTCTACGCGCACGACGAGAAGAATGAAGCGCACGTCGGCGATGTGGTGCGGATCGAAGAAACGCGCCCGCTGTCGAAGCTGAAGCGCTGGAAGCTGAAAGACATTGTGCGGAAGGCTGCGCTGGTACCCGAAGCGGCGATCGAAGTTCCGGGCGTCTAGCCGCGCCAGATGCGGGTCGCGAGTGAGTCGAGAAGAGGGAGATGGAACCATGGCTGTGATGATGAGATCGATGCTGGAGGTCGCCGACAACTCCGGCGCCCGCAAGCTGCAGATGATTCTGCCGCTCGGCGGCTCGACCGGATTGAATGCCGGGCTGGGCGACATAATCACGGCGGCCGTGAAAGAGTCGGCCCCTGAGGGCCAGGTGCAGAAGGGCAAAGTGGTGAAGGCGGTCATCGTGCGCACGCGCAAGGAGCACCGGCGCCGCGACGGTACCTATATCCGCTTCGACCAGAATGCCGCGGTGCTGATCAACGATGCGGGCGAGCCGGTCGGCACGCGCGTGTTCGGTCCGGTGGCGCGCGAACTGCGCGAGAAGAAGTTTTTGAAGATTGTTTCTCTGGCGCCGGAAGTTATCTAAGGAAAGCGGTCTTAGGTGATGGGTCTTGGGGCCTACGACCTGCGAACTAAGACCTTGCAGCGAGAAAGTTTGAACAGGATTTTCGATTATGCGAACTGTAAGCACTGAAAACAAGCGAGTGGATCTCCGGCGGAACGACACCGTGAAGGTGATCACCGGACGGGACAAGGGCAAGGAAGGGCGCGTGCTGCGCGTGTTTCCGAATGACGCCAAGTTGCTGGTGGAGCACGTGATGATGGTGAAAAAGCACGTGCGGCCGAATCCTCAGCGCAACATCAAGGGCGGCATCGCCGAGCAGGAGAGCCGGATTGCGATCTCCAACGTGCAACTGGTGTGTGCGACCTGCGGTCCGGTACGCATCGGCCATGAAGTGCGCGGCGACCGCAAGGTGCGCGTCTGCAAGAAGTGCGGAACGACATTAGACAAGTAGGTCTCACGAACCGGTAAACACTCCGAAACCGTGAGAGGAAGTTGACGAGACCAAAATGGCAAAAGATAAAAAGGGACAGAAGGAATCGCAGGAGCAGAAGGCGCCGGATCAGGCGCGGCACAGCGCGAAGGAACGTCCGCGGCTGCGCTCGAAGTTCGAGAAGGAAGTGGCTCCCGCTCTGCTGAAGGAGCTGGAACTGAAGAATGTGATGGCGGTTCCGCGGCTGCACAAGATTGTCGTGAACATGGGTGTGGGTGAAGCGACGCAGAACCCGAAAGTGCTCGATCCGGCGGTGAACGAGCTGGGGCAGATCACCGGGCAGAAGCCGGTGGTGACGCGGGCGAAGAAGTCGATCGCGGCGTTCAAAGTGCGCCAGGGGCAGTCGATTGGTGCGATGGTGACGCTGCGTGGCGACCGCATGTACGAGTTCTTTGACCGGCTGGTGAATATTGTGCTACCGCGCGTGCGCGATTTCCGCGGAGTTTCGACCAAGTCGTTCGACGGGCGCGGCAACTTCACGCTCGGTCTGCACGACCAGCTGATTTTCCCGGAGATTTCCTACGAGAAGGTCGATAAGCAGAAGGGCATGAACGTCACGATTGTGACCACCGCCGCGAACGACAATCAGGCGCGGACGCTCTTGAAGCACATGGGCATGCCGTTCCGGGCGTGACCGCAAAGGTTCAAGATTTCAGAGTTTGAAGGTTTCGAAAAGCTAGGAGCTAAAGTTGGCGACCACAGCAAAGCGAGTTAAGGACGGCGTTGGGTTGCACCAGCGCCCGGAAGACGTGAAGAAACCGAAGTTCTCCACGCGCAAGCACAACCGCTGCAATTTGTGCGGACGGCCGCGCGCGTTTTTACGCAAGTTCGGCATTTGCCGCTTGTGCTTCCGCCAGCTCGCGCTGCGCGGGGAGATTCCAGGGGTTTCGAAGTCGTCGTGGTAGTTCCGGTCTTCGCGCGCGAGGCGCGAGGTAAGAGATGAGCAAGGCCTCGCCCGGGCTTGATTGCCGGGGTGGGGGAAACGATGCCGTCGCAGGTTCTTCCGCCCGATTTGAGCAGGCGGGGTGGAAGCAAACGAGCGGCTAGAGGAGAAGCAAACGATGAGGTTGACCGATCCGGTCGCAGACATGCTGACGCGAGTGCGGAACGCACTCCAGGCCCGGCACCAGAAGGTGGACATCCCGGCTTCGCGGTTGAAGCTGGAGATCGCACGCATTCTGAAGGAAGAGGGCTACATCTCCAATTTCAAGCCGACGGAAGAAGAAGGCCACAAGGTCATCCGGATTTATCTGAAGTACGGCGCCAACAACGAGGCGGCGATCTCGAAGGTGGAGCGCGTGTCGCGCCCCGGATGCCGGGTCTACGTGCGCCGTAGCGAGATTCCGCGCGTGCTGGGCGGTATGGGGATCAACATCCTCACCACGCCACGCGGTGTGATGACCGGCCGCCAGGCCCGCAAAGAGGGCGTGGGCGGCGAGTTGCTGTGCCAGATTTACTAGAGCAGCCGTCAGCTGTCAGCCGTCAGCCTTCAGTCCGGGCGGCGCGGTTGGGAAGAAGCTGAGAGCTGAAAACTGAGAGCTGAGAGCTTATGTCGAGAATTGGAAAAAAGCCGATCCCGATCCCTAAAGGGGTGACGGTCAAAATCGAAGGCAACACGGTCGCGGTGCAGGGGCCGAAAGGCAAGCTGGATACCGCTTTGCCGGCCGGCATCAAGATCGAGCAGAAGGACGGAAACCTCGTCGCCCTCCGCGAGAACGACTCGCAGGCCGCGCTTCATGGACTGGCGCGAGCTCTGGTCAACAATGCAGTAGAAGGCGTGACCAAGGGCTGGACCCGCGAACTGGAAATCGTCGGCATCGGCTACCGCGCCGAAATGAAGGGCAAGTCGATGGTGGTGTTCAACCTGGGCTACTCGCATCCGATCGAGTATCCGTTGCCGACCGGGGTGGATGCCTCGGTGGATCCCAAGCAGACGAAGATCGCGTTGACGGGGATTGACCGGCAGAAGGTGGGACAAGTGGCGGCGGAAATGCGCTCGCTGCGTCCGCCCGATCCGTACAAGAACAAGGGCGTGCGCTATGCCGGCGAGCGCCTGAAGAAGAAAGTCGGAAAGACCGGAGCGAAATAGAGAACGAGCTGTCAGCTATCCGCTGTCAGCTCTCAGCAACTTCGGATCGTTCGAAGTTCTGGGAGTTGGGTTTGCTGATCGCGGAGGGCTGATCGTTGAGAGCTTAATCATGCTGACAAGAATCACAAAGAACGAGAAGCGCGGGCATGTACACGACCGCATCCGCAAGAAGATGCAGGGGACTGCGGAGCGTCCGCGGCTCAACGTGTACCGTTCGCTGAATCACATTTACGTGCAGGTGATCGATGATCTGCACGGCAAGACGCTGGTTTCGGCCAGCACGGCCGAAGGCAAGAAGGAAGACCGGCGCACCGGGGGCAACGTGGCCTCTGCGAAAGCTGTGGGCAAGACGATTGCCGAGCGCGCCAAGGCCAAGGGCGTGACCAAGGTCGTGTTCGACCGGGGCGGCTACATTTATCACGGGCGCGTGAAGGCTTTGGCCGACGCGGCGCGCGAAGCGGGATTGCAGTTCTAAACAAGCTCTTAAGCTTTTAGCTCTTAGCTTTTAGCTAGAGTCAAAAGCCTTGAGAACCAACAAGCTAAAGGCTACGAGCTGATAGCTAAAGGCTAGGGTAACAATGCCAACAGTGATCAAAAAGCTTGATGCGAATTCGTTCCAGTTGAAAGACCAGGTCGTCGCCATCAACCGCGTGACCAAGGTGGTGAAGGGCGGCAAGAATCTGTCGTTTGCCGCGCTCGTGGTCGTGGGCGACCCTTCGGCTGGAGTGGTGGGCTACGGTTCCGGCAAGGCCAAGGAAGTTCCGCAGGCCATTCGCAAGGCCATCGAGTCGGCCAAAAAGAATCTGGTGAAGGTGAACCTGACGCAGACCAGCATTGCGCACCTCGTGCTGGGACGGTACGGGTCGGGCAAGGTGCTGCTGAAGCCGGCTCCGGAAGGCACGGGTGTGATTGCGGGCGGCGCGGTGCGCGCGGTCATGACGTCGGCGGGCGTGCAGAACGTGCTGACGAAATCGATCGGCACGACCAATCCTCACAACGTGATCAAGGCGACCTTCGACGCGCTGAAGCAGTTGAAGAGCCGCGAAGGTGTCGCGACCATGCGCGGCAAGACGATGCAGGAACTGTAGACAGTACCGAGATGAGGTTTAGAGAATGACGGCGAAAAAAACGAATGCGGGCAGCGGAAAGATTCACCTGAAGTGGGTGCGCTCCGCCATTTGTGCCCCGGTGAAGCAGAAACTCGTGATTAAGGGGCTGGGATTCACTCGGCTGAATCAGGTGATTGAGCGTCCGGACACGAACGCCATCCGCGGCATGGTGGCGAAGGTCCCGCATCTGGTGGAGTTTGTGGAATAGTGCGATCCGTTGTCAGCCTCGGCAAGAAAGCTGAGAGCTGAGAGCCGATGGCTGAAAGCTTACTTTTATGAATTTATCGAATATTCGAGCACCGAAGAAGGCGACGGAAAAGCGCAAGCGCGTGGGCCGCGGTATGGGCTCCGGCATGGGCAAGACCTCCACCCGTGGACATAAAGGGCAGCGTTCGCGCACCGGCTCGCGCATGATTCGCGGATTTGAAGGCGGCCAGATGCCGCTGCACCGCCGCATGCCCAAGCGCGGCTTCACCAACATCTTCCGCAAGGAATTCAACATCGTGAGCCTGGAGCGGCTGGTGGAGATGGGCGAATCGTTTCACGGAGATCCCATCACCCCCGAAGTACTTCGCAAGGCTGGAGTGATCAAGACCAAGCATCCGGTGAAGATCCTGGGCGACGGCGAGTTGAAAGTCGCGATCACGGTGCACGCCCACAAGTTCTCGAAGTCGGCGCAGGAAAAGATCACCAAGGCGGGCGGCAAGATTGAGGTCTTGCAGTAATGTTCGACAAACTGGCTAACATCTTCCGGATTCCGGACCTGCGCAAGCGCATCCTGTTTACCCTCGCGATGCTGTTTGTGTACCGGTTGGGCGGACACCTTCCGACGCCGGGAATCGATACAGCCAAGCTGGAAAGTTTCTTCACGCAGGGCAGCACGAGCGGGTCGCTGCTGGGATTTGTCGATCTGTTCTCGGGCGGCCAGCTGCGGCGCATGACGATTTTTGCGCTGGGGATCATGCCGTACATCACGGCATCGATCATTCTGCAGTTGTTGACCGTGGTCTATGAGCCCCTGGCCAAGCTGCAAAAAGAAGGCGAACTCGGGCGCAAGAAGATCACGCAGTGGACGCGGTACATCACGGTCATTTTGAGCTCGGTGCAATCGTTCGGCATCGCGGTGGGCTTGGAAAAGGGCGGATTCGCGCTGGATCCGGGCTGGAAATTCAAGCTCATGACCATGATCACCCTGACCACGGGAAGCGCGTTCATCATGTGGCTGGGCGAACAGATCACCGAGCGCGGCGTCGGCAACGGGATGTCGCTGCTGATCTTCTCAGGGATTGTGGTGGGCTTGCCGCGTGGCGTGGTGGATCTGATCGAGAAGGCGAAGAACGCCGCATGGGGCGCGATGACGTTCCCGCTGATGGTATTCCTCATCGTCTTCATGGTCGCGGTGGTGGGGTTCATTGTCTGGGTGGAACGAAGCGAACGTCGAATTCCTGTGCAATACGCCAAGCGTGTGGTGGGGCGCAAGGTGATGGGCGGGCAGTCAACGCATTTGCCTTTGCGGGTTAACGCTGGCGGCGTGATGCCGGTAATTTTTGCGTCGTCGATTCTGACTTTGCCGCAAACCATCGGGTACGGGCTGCGTAACAGCCGCTATTTCGGAGATCTGATACGGATGTTGGGTTGGGGCGAGCCGCTGTATACCTTGCTCTATGCGATCGGCATCATTTTCTTCGCGTACTTCTATGTATCGATCGTGTTCAATCCCAGCGAAGTCGCCGACAACATGCGGAAGTACGGCGGGTTTATTCCGGGCATTCGTCCTGGGAAGCGCACAGCGGACTTCATCAATGAAGTGCTCACGCGGATCACGCTGGTGGGCGCGCTGTACCTGATTCTGATTTCGTTCATTCCAGAGTGGATGATCACGGGCATTCACCTCAACCATCTTCCGGGCGCGATTGGAAGGGCATTCGAAATCCTGCCGAACTGGGTGACGAATGGTTTGGGTGTGAGTTTCTACTTTGGGGGAACCTCGCTGCTGATCGTGGTGGGCGTGGCGATGGACACGGTCACGCAAATCGAGGCGCAGTTGATCATGCGCCACTACGACGGATTTACGCCGCGCAGTGGACGTATTCGCGGCCGCCGTACCTGGTAGAGCGGGTCGCAGGCGAGAAGAGATGGTGGGGATTGCTGCACCTCGGCTGGTTTGGGGGCGCCGGGGAGACTGAGCTCGGGAGGCTGTGGTCAAGCCGATGGCGCAGGAAACCTCGCGTGAAGTGGGTCCCGTGGTGCTGCTCGGGCCGCCGGGTGCTGGAAAAGGCACGCAGGCCAAGCGCATCATGGAACGCTACGAAATTCCCCAGGTATCGACTGGGGACCTCCTGCGGGAGAACGTAGTTCGCGGGACGGAACTCGGCCTTACTGCCAGGGCGGTGATGGCGCGGGGAGAATTAGTTTCTGACGATCTGGTATGCGTCATGGTCCGCGAACGGCTGATGCAGCCGGACTGCAAGCGCGGTTATGTACTGGACGGGTTTCCCCGGACGGCCGCACAAGCTGGGTGGCTCGATGCGCTGCTTGACCATGAGCTCTTTGATAACTCGCGTCCCACCCGGGCCTGGCCAATTGTGATCCGCCTGGACGTGGACTATAATCAAATATTGCTCCGGATTACTGGACGCCGTTCTTGTCCCTCCTGTGGACGGATTTATAACGTCCACTTCCAGCCGCCCCGCGTAGATGAACTCTGCGACGTAACCGGGGAGAAGCTGGTGACCCGCAATGACGACCGGTTGGAAGTCATTCAGCCCAGACTCACGGCATACCAGGAGCAGACTCGTCCGGTAGCGGACTACTACCAGCGGACGGGCAGATTGATCTCGATCAACGGAGATCTGCCCATGGACGATGTCACGGATCAGATTTTCAGGATTTTGGAAGATCATCCCGCATAAGAATGGCGATTGTGTGCAAATCATCGGCGGAGATAGAGAAGATGCGGCAGAGCGGCCGCATCGTACGCCAGGTTCTCGACCATGTGAGAACGCTGGTGGCGCCGGGCGTGTCCACGATGGACTTGGAGCGCGCCGCCGAGAAGAAGATCAAGGAACTCGGGGCCAAGCCGGCGTTCAAGGGGTACTACGATTATCCCTGCGTGTTGTGCACGTCGGTGAACGAAGAGATCGTGCACGGCATCCCATCGGAAAAGCGGGTGCTGCAGGAAGGCGACATCGTTTCGATTGACTGCGGCGTGGTGCTGGACGGGTACTACGGCGATGCGGCGATCACGGTTCCGGTGGGCAACGGCCTGAAACCGGAGTTGAAGAAGTTGCTGGAAGTCACCGAAGCGTCGCTGTACCGGGGCATCGCGCAGGCGCGGATCGGGAACTCGATTGGCGATGTGGGCGCGGCTGTACAGGAGCATGTGGAAGCCGCGGGATTCAGCGTAGTGCGCGAGTTTGTTGGCCACGGGATCGGGACGCGCTTGCACGAAGAGCCGCAGGTTCCGAACTTCGGAGCTCGCGGGCATGGCGCCAGGTTGCGCGAGGGCATGGTCATCGCGATTGAGCCGATGGTGAATTACGGCAAACCGGAGACCCGAGTGCTGGGCGACAAGTGGACCGCAGTGACCGCCGACGGCAGTTTCAGTGCGCACTTTGAACATTGCGTCGCGGTCACGAAAGATGGTCCAGTGATTTTGACGCAGTAAACAGCTTCTCGCGGCTAGCTCCTAGCTTCTGGCTAGTCGGGCTGGTGAGCCAGGAGTTGGTAGCTAGAAGCTAGGAGCGAATGAGCAAAGAAGACGCGATTGAAGTGATGGCGGTCGTTCTGGAACCCCTGCCCAATGCTATGTTCCGGGTCGAACTGGAAAACAAACACCAGGTGCTGGCGCACGTTTCCGGCAAGATGCGCAAGAACTTTATCCGCATTCTGCCCGGGGATAAGGTTGCGGTGGAGCTTTCGCCGTACGACCTGAATCGCGGACGAATTGTGTATCGCTACAAATGAATTTTGGTTAGCCGGCGGCTAAGAGTCGACGGCTGAAGGCTGGGTTATGAAAGTACGAGCATCGGTAAAAAAGATTTGCGACAAGTGCAAGGTCATCCACCGCAAGGGTGTGGTGCGGGTGATTTGCGTCAACTCGAAACATAAGCAGCGCCAGGGCTAAGCCCGCGGCGGAGGAGTTCAGGAATGGCACGTATTGCAGGCGTCGATCTTCCGCGCCAGAAGCACATCAACATCGCGCTGACGTACATCTACGGCATCGGTCATCCCCGTGCCAGTCGCCTCTGCGACGAGGCGAAGGTCGAGCCCATGAAAAAGGTGCAGGACCTGAGCGAAGAAGAGGTCAACCGCATCCGCACGGTCATTGAGGCCGAGGGCTTGGTGGAAGGCGATCTGCGCAAGGAAGTTTCGATGAACATCAAGCGTCTCATCGAAATCGGCTCCTATCGCGGATTCCGCCACCGCCGCAACCTGCCGGTCCGGGGACAGCGTACCCACACGAATGCCCGTACCCGTAAGGGTCCGCGCAAGGGAACGGTCGCGCAGAAGAAGAAGGCGACGGCGAAAACCTAGAACACGGTGTCAGGTCTTGGGTCTTAGGGGTTAGGCGTGAGTTCCTACCCTAGGCCGGAAAGCCTGAGACCTAACCCCTAATACCTGAGACCGAATTTATGGCGAAACCAGTAGCAGCGGGCGGCGCAGCCGCCACACCCGATAAAAAAGGCAAGAAGAAAACCTTCAAGAAGAAGGAACGCAAGCACGTGCCGCATGGACTGTGCTACGTGCAGGCGTCCTTCAATAACACGATCGTGACCATTTCCGACATGAACGGCAACGTTCTTTCGTGGAAGAGTTCGGGATCGCTCGGCTTCCGCGGATCGCGCAAGGGCACGCCCTTCGCCGCTCAGCAAGCCGCGTCGAATGCCGCGAACATGGCGCGCGACCACGGAGTGCGTAGCGTGGATGTGCGGGTCAGCGGTCCGGGATCGGGCCGCGAATCCGCGGTTCGTGCGTTGGCCGCCTCGGGAATCGAAGTACGTTCGATTCGCGACGTCACGCCGATTCCGCACAACGGATGCCGTCCGCCGAAGCGCCGCAGAGTCTAGGTCGTAGAGACGTGGCTGGCTACGTCTTTGCCGGCGCGTGCGAGAGGTTGCCAGCAACCTCTCCACCCAGAGCTTGTCCGGGAGGAAGGGTGAAGCCAAACCCGTAAACCGGTCATCTAAAGGAGAAGAAACTTGGCCCGTTATACCGATGCAGTCTGCCGTCTATGCCGCCGCGAGGGCATGAAGTTGTTCCTCAAAGGCGCAAAGTGCTTCAGCGACAAGTGTCCCATCGAGAAACGCAACTTCGCTCCCGGACAACATGGCAAGGACCGCAAAGCCAAGATCGTTGGCTACGGCCTGCAGTTGCGCGAAAAGCAGAAAGCGAAGCGCATCTACTTCACGCAGGAAGGCCAGTTCCGCAACTACTTCGAGAAGGCCGCGCGCTCGCAGGGTGTAACCGGCGAGAAGTTGCTGCAGCAACTCGAACGGCGTCTCGATAACGTCGTCTACCGCCTGGGATTCGCGCAATCTCGGCGCCAGGCGCGGCAGTTGGTGCGTCACGGACACGTGGCCGTCGACAACCGCAAGGTCAACATTCCTTCGTATGAAGTGAGCGCGGGCGAAGAGATCGCGATCCGCGAGAAGAGCAAGAAGCTCACCGTGCTGGAACTGGCGAAGGAATTTGCCAGCCACGGCACGACCGTCAGTTGGCTGGAAGTTGATCGCGACAACTACAAGGCGAAAGTGCTGTCGCTGCCCAAGCGCGAAGATATTCAGTTGCCGGTCAACGAGCAGCTGATTGTTGAGTTGTACAGCAAGTAAGATTCAAGTTTCAGGTTTCGAGTTTCGGGTGCGCAGGGAAGATTGCTTCACCTCGGATCTCACGAAACTTGAAACTCGAGGTGAAACTAGGTCCTCTGTTTTCGAGCCAGATCAGCCTTGGCTGACGCTTGACCTGAGTCCGGACCGATTCAGGGAGTCAGCTTTGAGCCAAACGGCCGAAGGAGAAACACATGCTTTGGAAGGGTTTTCAGAAACCGAAACGTCTCGCAACCGACACCTCCAGCCTCACCGACAAGTACGGCATGTTCTGGGCGCAGCCGTTTGAGCGCGGCTTCGGCACGACCGTGGGCAATGCCCTGCGGCGTGTGCTGCTGAGCTCGATTGAAGGCGCGGCCGTCACCGCGGTGAAGATGGAAGGCGTACTGCACGAGTTCCAGTCGATCCCCGGTGTGGTCGAAGACGCGACTGACATCATCCTGAACCTGAAGCAGATTCCGTTCAAGCTCGCGGGCGATGCGCCCAAGGCAATCTACCTGCGTGCGGATCAGCCGGGCGTGGTTACCAGCGGGATGATCGAAGCCGACGGAGATGTCGAGGTTCTCGATAAAGACGTATACATCGCGACCGTGAGCGAGGGTGGCAAGCTCGACATGGAAATGCGCCTGAAGCGCGGGCGCGGTTACACTTCTGCCGACAAGAACTTTGACGAGGATCTGGGCATCGGGTTCATTCCGATCGACTCCGTTCACTCGCCCGTGCGCAAGTGCAACTACACCGTAGAAGCGGCGCGTCTGGGACAGATCACCGACTACGACAAGCTGACGCTCGAAGTGTGGACCAACGGCTCCATCACGCCGGCCGATTCTCTCGGCCTGGCGGCGAAGCTGCTGAAGGACCACATGAACATCTTCATCAACTTCGAGGAAGAAATTGAAACCGGCACGTCGTCGTCGGACGACCGCAAGCCCGAGATCCACAATGAGAACCTCAACCGCTCGGTGGAAGAGCTCGAGCTTTCCGTGCGCAGCTATAACTGCCTGAAGAATGCGAACATCCAGACCATCGGAGAACTCGTGCAGAAGACCGAAGCCGAAATGCTCAAGACCAAGAATTTCGGCCGCAAGTCGCTGAACGAGATCAAGGAGATTCTCTCCTCGATGGGTCTTAGCCTGGGCATGAAGATCGACGAGCACGGTAATGCCGTGCCCGGGCCGACATCGAATCAGGTCCTGCCGGCTTCCGCTTACGGACCGGACGACCAGCTGTAGAAACAGAGTTGCAAGTTTCGGAGTTTCGAGTTTCGGGTGTTGCTGAGGCGCTCACGGTTTTACCAGCCGCCCGAAACTTGAAACCTGAAACTGGAAGCCACGAATTTCAGACAGGGGATCATCCCATGCGTCACAAAGTTGCAGGATACAAACTCGGACGGAACACCGCGCACCGGCGGTCGCTGCTGCGCAATCTGGTCACCTCGGTGATCGTGGAAGAGCGCATCGAAACGACTGTACCCAAGGCCAAGGCCGCCAAGCCCATTGTCGAGAAGATGATCACGTTGGGCAAGCGCGGCGACCTGGCCGCACGACGTCTGGCTGCGGCTTATCTCATGACCGATGAGGCCGTGGTGAAATTGTTCGACACGGTCGGGCCGCGATTTGGCGATCGCAACGGCGGGTACACGCGCATTATCCGCACCCACTGGAACAAGGGCGACGGCGCCGACAAGGCTTTCCTCGAACTGCTGGGCAGCGAGAAGATTCTCGACGAAAAGAAAGAAAAGCGCGCCGAAGGCCGCGCCAAGAAAGCCGCCGAGACTAAGAAAGCGATGGAAGAGGCGGAGGCGCAGGCCCAGGCTGAGCGCGAAGCCGCACCGGCCGAAGGCCACGACAAGAAAGAGTAACGACTCGGGTTTTATGGAGGGCGCAGCCTGGCGGCTGCGCCTTTTTCTTGTGTGCCCCACTCGTACATGTCCCCCCGCGTCTCCCACTGGTAATCTTGTCGTTCCTTCTGCTATCTCCATAAACTTCTTCTAATGGCCTTCACGCGCACACAGATTGGGATTGCTGCCAGCGCCGGGGTCCTGCTGGTGGGGGTGTTTGTCGGCTACTTGTGGTGGCTGAGCAATCAGGGGCCAGTGCTGGCGCGCTCCGAGGATCACGATCCGCTAACCGGGCTGCCGGTCAGCATCAAGATGAATCCGCTGCGCGACCGTTCGACTGAGCATGCTGCCAACAAATTCCTGCGCGAGATCCGCGACGGCCACTGCGACGACCTGCTCAGCAAGTGGGAACACGATTACCACAAGAAATACGCGAAGTATATTTGCAGTTCAGAGGCGCAGCACCCGCTGCTCTCGTGGGAACTGGTGGATTGGGAAGACGCGCCGCCGCTGGTGATCCTCCACTATCGAGGTAAGCGGCCCAGCAATGCGGGTCCGACCCAACCCGGAATTGATCAGGATCTGTTCGCCCTCACTGTCGAGCACAAGGGTGGCGAGTGGGTCGTCACGAAGTACGACGCGATGTACTGAGCGAGCTTTCAGCTCTCGGCTCTGAGCTTTCCGCTCAGCCCCCGGATCATCAAACCGGGCCCGTATGTATGTCTGCGCCAAATGTAACCGTCTGGTGGACCAACCCCAGAAGCGGTGGTGGTCGGGATGGCGCTACTGCCAGAACGGACACGTTCTTTACGTCCGCGGTCTCGGGCCTTCCATGGAGCAGTCCTTCGGGAAGGCATTCCTGAAGGGTTTTGTGCCGAGCATCCTCGTCTTCTGTTGGATCGTACTAACGATTGCCGCTGCTCCTGACTATCCCCCCAACCTGCAGGCACACAGAGGGGCGGTGGCAGCTTCCACGGGAATCTGGGTGGCTCTCTTCTATCTTTTTTGGGGTCTGATGTTGTTAAGAAAAGCGCGTGTCTGGGCGGGACGGGCAGGGCCGGTTCAAAGACTGATCACTCATGCGAGGGGAAGAGCCTACGGTTTTCTCGCCGTCGTTCTGTGTCCGCTCGGCATGATGATAGCCCTACTGTTTGCGAAGTGAGGCACTTCAGCGCAAGCGTGTTCCGTGCTCGGTGCTTCCTGCCTCCGTGGTAAAACTCTTCTATGCCCGTGCGTTCCTCTGAGCCTGAGCCGTCCGCTGCGCGCAACATCTACGCCTTCGGCATTACTTCCTTCCTGAACGATACCGCGACCGAGATGGCGTACTGGGTGCTGCCGGCGTTTCTGGTTTCGCTGGGGGCGGGGCCGGCGCAGTTGGGGTTGATTGAAGGACTGGCCGAGAGTGTCGCGTCGTTCGCCAAACTTTTCTCCGGGTATCTCACCGACCGCATCCCCCGGCGCAAGCCACTGGTGGTGGCGGGATATTTCGTCGCTAACGCAGTGAAGCCGTTGCTCGCCGTGGTCGGCGCGTGGTGGCACATTCTGCTGATTCGCTTCACCGACCGGCTGGCTAAGGGAGTGCGCGGTGCGCCGCGCGATGTAATGGTCGCGGAGTCGGTTCCGAGAGAGCGGCTGGGGTCCGCCTATGGTCTGATTCAGTCGATGGACTCCGCGGGGGCGATCGCGGGGCCGCTGGCCGCTCTCGTCTTGCTGGCGCGTTACGGGATCCGCGGCGTGTTTTGGGCAGCCGCGCTTCCGGGCGCGCTGTGCGTGATGGTGGCGCTGTTCGGCGTCCGCGAGACCAAGCGCAAGCCGTCCGAGGATCGCGATTCCAGGCCCAGGAAAAGCGATGCTACCGCTCCTGCTGCAGCCACCTCGCTTCCGGGCTCGTTCTACATGGTGCTGATCGCGGTGACTCTGTTCTCGCTAGGGAATTCAAGCGACATGTTTCTGGTGATGCGGGCGCAGAACGTAGGCATCCCGGTGGCGCTGGCGCCGCTGCTGGGGCTCGTCTTTAATCTCACGTACACGCTGGGGTCGTGGCCTGCGGGATGGTTCAGCGACCATTTCTCGCGGCGCTGGATTGCGGCGGCCGGATATCTTATTTTCGCGGCAGTTTATTTTGTGTTCGGGCGGGCACCGTCCACCCTCGCAATATGGATCACGATGGCGGTCTACGGTTTGTACTACGCCCTGACACAGCCGGTGCTGAAGGCGCTGGTCGTTGAGACGGTGGGGCAGGACGTGCGTGGGCGGGCGCTGGGCGTGTATTTCTTTGTGACTAGCGTGGCCACGCTGGCGGCCAGCCTGATCAGCGGCGAGTTGTGGAAGCAGTACGGCGCGAGTGTGCCGTTTTATCTTTCTGCGGGCCTGGCGGCGCTCTCAGCGGCGCTGCTGGTGATCAAGCCTGAGCCTGCCATTTCTGGAAAGAGCTGAGTCGTGGCTGACTGTATCTTCTGACAGTTTTCCGTTTCGAGCGGGCAGCCTAGCCTTCGGTTGAAGCACCAACTTCGGAGAATCGATTTGTTTGCAACTCCGAGGATCTATCGAACATGCTCGATTCTCGATCAGCTTTGGCGGTTGCGCGATCCTCCAGCTTTTTGACAGGCCTTGACCAGACGGCTGTGCAGACCATCCTCTCCGCCGCGCAGGTGCGCCGGATTTCCGCCAAGGACAACATCATCACGGGTGGCCATCGGGCCACTCATCTGTTTCTGGTGCAGAGAGGTCGGGTACGGTACTACCACCTCACCCAGCAGGGTGAGGTGGTTCTGTTGGCATGGTTAGTGCCGGGAGACGTGCTTGGATTGGTGGCGCTGCTGAAGACTCAATCGAACTATATGGCGACGGCGGAAGCAACTTCGGACTGCGAACTGCAGGCCTGGGGTCATTCCGTCATCCGGAGCTTAGCTTCCCGCCATCCGCTGCTGGGAGAGAATGCTTTGAACATCGCTCTTGGGTACGTGCGAGCCTACATGGAACGGCATGTGGGACTCGTTACCAAGACTGCCGAGGAAAGACTGGCTGAAACCCTGCTGCGGCTCGGCGACAAATCTGGTGAAATCCATCCCGACGGGATCGAAATCCGCGCTACCAACGATGAACTCGGAGCGCTGGCCGACATCAGCCCGTTTACCGCCAGCCGTCTGCTCGGCAGTTGGGCGCGGGCGGGGACCGTTTCCAAGGGCCGCGGACGGATCCTTCTCCACGATCCCGAAGCGCTCATGATCGACTAGGGGAAGGTCAGGAGTCCCGCGCCTCCCGCCAATCATTTTTCCTTTGCTTGCTCTGGCGCAAAGACAGGGATTGGCTTTGTGTCTATGCTGTAGATGCCCTCCCCCCAGGGCTTGTGTTTTCAACTATTCGAACTCGACGCGTGCGCCGAAATCGGATGCACGCGCTCCGAGGATCCTGCGGATAGCCCTTCCTCGAAAGACTTCAGAGCCATCTCACCCAAAGAAACCCAAGAATCTGAGCCGCCACTCCCGCGCAGGTGTCGAGCAGCACATCGCGCGGTGTGCCGGTGCGCGAAGGGATGAAGCTCTGGTGCCACTCGTCGAGGCTGGCGACGAGCGCGGTTCCCAGCACTGCGATATTAGCCCAGCGGAAGGTCCACTTCGGATTTCCGGGAGCGGGCAGGGTTTCTCTCCACGCGCGGAAAAGCAGGATGCTCAGCAGGCCGTAGCCGAACACGTGGCCGCCCTTGCGCATGAAGAAGTGGACGGGTTCGAAGTGCTCCCAATCCAAGCCGAAAAGATAATGCAGCACCGGGAAAAGGAAGCGACTGGTGTTGTGCGCGGAGAGATATGCGGTGGACTCGATCGAAATGACGATCAGCCACAGGATTGCGGCGATCCAGGCCTTTAGAACACTGTGGCGGTCGGTACTCAAGCGAATGAGGGGCCCGCAGTTCCGGAATCCCCCGCCTTCGCAAAGCGCGCGAAGGGCCTGCCCTGAGCACAGCGAAGGGGTGGGGCATCCATATTCGTTCTTGCGCCAGGCCGCTCTCCCGCCCTACTCGATGGCATAGTTTGGGGCCTCGCGGGTGATCATGACATCGTGCACGTGGCTCTCGCGCAGGCCGGCTCCGCTGATGCGGACGAAGCGCGTCTTCTGCAGCAGTTCGGGAATGGTGGAGCAGCCGCAGTAGCCCATGCCGGACTTCAGTCCGCCGACCATCTGGTGGACGATCATCGCCACGGAACCGCGGTAGGGAACGCGTCCTTCAATGCCTTCGGGGACCAGCTTGGCGAGGCGATTGGAATCGCCGTCGGAGGCGGAGATGGAAGCGGAGGAATCGCCCTCGGTACTCTGGAAGTAGCGCTCGCTCGATCCCTGGGCCATGGCGCCGATCGAGCCCATGCCGCGATACGACTTGAACGAGCGCCCTTGATACAGAATCAATTCGCCGGGGCTTTCGTCCGTTCCGGCGAAAAGCGATCCGATCATGACCGCACTCGCGCCGGCGGCCAGTGCTTTGGTTACGTCGCCGGAATACTTGATGCCGCCGTCGGCGATGATGGGAACGCCGGAGTCTTTCGTGGCGCGGTAGGCCTCGGCGATGGCGGTGATCTGCGGGACGCCCGCGCCGGTTACGACGCGGGTGGTGCAAATCGACCCGGGGCCGATGCCGACTTTAATGCCGTCGGCTCCCGCGCGGGTCAGTTCGCACGCGCCGTCGAACGTGGCCACGTTGCCCGCTAGCAGTTCGATATGAGGCAGTCTCGATTTCACCAGCTTCACGGCGTCGAGAACTTTTGTGGAATGTCCGTGCGCGCTGTCGATCGCCAGCACGTCCACTTTGGCTTCGGCCAATTCCTGTGCGCGCTCGAGAAAATCTCCGGTGGCGCCAATGGCCGCGCCCACGCGTAGGCGGCCTTGCGAGTCTTTCGCGGCGTTGGGATATTTCAGCTTCTTCTGGATGTCCTTAACCGTGATTAGGCCCTTCAGGTTGTACTTGTCGTCGACCACGAGAAGCTTTTCGACGCGGTGCTGGTGAAGAATCTTTTCCGCATCTTCCAGTGTGGTTCCCACGGGGACGGTGATGAGGTTTTTCTTGGTCATCACTTTATCGATGGGAATGTCGAAGCGGGTTTCGAAGCGCAGGTCGCGGTTGGTGAGGATGCCGACCAGTTTGCCTTGCTCGGTGATGGGGACGCCGGAAATCTTGTACTTGCGCATGACTTCGAGCGCGTCGCTGACTCTGTCGGTGGGCGACATGGTGACCGGATCGACGATCATGCCGCTTTCCGAACGCTTCACCTTGTCGACTTCGTTGGCCTGCTGCTCGATGGTGAGGTTGCGGTGAATGATGCCGAGCCCGCCCTGTTGCGCCAGCGCGATGGCCATGTGCGACTCGGTGACGGTGTCCATGGCGGCGCTCACGACCGGAATGTTCAGGCTGATGTTGCGGGTCAGTTGCGTCTGGGTGACGGCCTGCGCAGGAATCACATCGGAGCGTGCGGGCAGCAGGAGGACGTCATCAAAAGTAAGAGCCTCAGGAACGGGAAAATGAATCATATTTTTCTCGGGAACGCTCCCAGCCGTAGGGGTAATTCTTCATTCTAGAGATGGCCGGGGATTGAGGCAAATCGGAGTGGACGAGAGGGCGACTGTCGCCTCGCGAGTTCTGGGTCGCGGACGCCAGCCGAACTATGTGAGCTGTGCCAGCCAGATCGTGTGGCGGCCGCAAGTGGGGTCTTCGACAACGTGAGACACGACGTCGAATCCATTTTCGTCGAGGAGCAGCCGATATTCGGCTTCATCCAGGCTTCCATGGTAAAGCGGTTCGCCCTGATAGGTTCCGATTGCTTCCCCGTGCGAGGGCCCGCTGGTGAACATCAGGGCTGCCTTCGATGCAGCATGAGTTCTAAAAATGGGGAACATCTGGCGTTGATCTTCCGGGCATAGGTGGAAGAAGCTGTCCCACGCCAGCATGCCTTCAAAGCGCCGGCTTAGCGACAGTGTTCGCATATCCGCGACGAGCCAGTTTTGATCCGGGAAACGGGCTCTGCACAGGTCGATGAGGGCTGGTGAAGAATCTACGCCAGACAACGTGTAACCCTTTTCGACGAAGTACCGGGAAATTGGCTCGGCAGAACCGCACCCAATGTCGAGAATGGAAGCTCCGGGGCGTAGAAGTGCCAAGAACCGGTCGAGCCAGGGTTTTTCAAAGAGGTCGCGCCCTCGCGTCCGGTCCCAATGGTCGGCATGCCGCTGATAGAGGCCTATGATTCGTTCCGCTTCGGGGTTCACGTCAGAACGCTAACACGCTCGGCAAGGGCATCAGTGATTCGGGAGAGGAATCTTGCCGCAGGAGGCGGTGCCGGAACTCCTGCCTTGTACCAGGTTTCCTCCATGCGAATGCGCACCCAGACGGCCACCTCGCCCGGAGGCAATGCATGGCGAGAACCTGGGCTGCACGCGTACTTGGAATTTCTAAACTGATCATTCCCATTCTTGTCGGTGACTACTACCGGGATCTGGACAAGGATGGTCTGCGTCCGAAACTCGATCTTGCCCTCGTTGTCGGCGGAGGACAAGGGCACTCCACCCGGAACACTCGACGAATTCGATCCAGAGGGGCGGTTCAGGTTTGGCGTACGGGGTGTCCGGCCCCCAGTGCCGCGAGTTTGCGCCGAGGCTGAACAAGCTAAGAAAAGAAACGCCCCGAGCGCGAGTGCTGGCGGGCGGCGAGTGGTCATGAGGGCCTCCACGCGAGACTGCGCACAGATTTTAACCCCTTTCGAGCGAAAGGGTTGGTCGCAGGGTGTGAAAATGATTTCTGCCAGGAGGTCCCCGAAGGGCCCGCACAAAATCCAAGGGCCGCTGCCCGGTTTGTCTTTTTACCCTCCGCGGGCGTATATTAAGAGACTGAGAACTGCTGTGTACCGGCATTTGGCGAAGCACACCAGTGGGCGCAAGCCCACTTTTTAGTTTGGCCCTTCGGTTGTTGCTGCCATCGCCTGTAAGCTATTGGATTCATGGCGCTTGACGTTGAACGTGTGCGGGAAATCGCGGCGCGGGTAGCCGCCTCTAGCGGGCTCGAAGTGGTCGAGATCGAGTTCCTCGGTGGAGGCAAGGCGCGCATGCTGCGGGTGTTTCTGGATAAACCTGGGGCGGGGACGGATCCGCTGGCCGGGGTTACGCACGAAGACTGTGCGAACTTCAGCCGCGAGTTTGGCACAATCCTCGATGTCGAGGACGTCATGCCGGGCTCCTACACGCTGGAAGTTTCGTCGCCCGGGTTGGATCGGAAGTTGATCAAGGCTGCGGACTTCACTCGCTTCACCGGAAGCCGCTTGAAGTTGACGACCCGCCAGCCGGTGGACAACAACCGTCATTTTGAAGGACGGCTGGAAAGTTTCAAGGACGGCCGCTTGATGCTGGATTTGAGCGTGGCCGGCCACAAGTCGCGCAAGAAGATGGGTGCGGCGGCCGGCGAGAAAATTGAGATTGAGTTCGCCAATGTAGAGAAGGCGAATTTGGTGCCTGAAATCTGAAAGGCGGACCTCGGACGTCAGACCTCGGAACCTTAGCGATTCTGAGATCCCGAGGTCTGAGGTCCGAAGTCCGAGGTCCGAATTTTTTATGGCCAGCGAGCTCTACAACACGATCGACGCACTCAGCCGGGAAAAAGGGATTGATCCGCAGATTGTAGTCAGCGCGGTGGAAGACGCCATTGTCATGGCCACGCGCAAGTACTACAAGTCGCAGGAAAATCTGCGGGCCAAGCTCGACAAGGAAACCGGCAAGATCAACGCCTTTGCGGTGAAGACCGTGGTGGAGACGCCGGAGCAGGTGGAAGATCCTAACCTGCAGATCACGGTGGAAGAGGCGCGCAAGGTCGATCCGGCCCTGGAGGTCGGGGGCGAGCTGCTGATTCCAAAAGTGACCGAAGGCATTCTCGGACGCATCGCAGCGCAGCTGGCAAAGCAGGTGATTTTCCAGAAGGTGCGCGAAGCGGAACGCGACACGGTCTACAACGAGTACATCGGGCGCGTAGGCGAGATCGTCAACGCGACGGTGAAGCGCGTCGAAGGCCCGGATGTGATTTTCGACATCGGCAAGGCGGAAGCCCGCATGCCGCGCAAGGAACAGTCGCGGCTGGAATCGTTTGCCATCGGCGAGCGGGTGCGCGTCGTGATTGCGCGCGTGGAACGAGCTTCGAAAGGCCCTGGCGTGGTGGTTTCGCGCGCCGCGCCGGAGCTGGTGCAGCATTTGTTCCAGACGGAAGTTCCGGAAATCTACGACGGAACGGTTGTGATCCGCGCCATTGCGCGCGAAGCCGGCGAGCGCACCAAGATCGCGGTCATGTCCAAAGACAAGGACGTGGACGCGGTAGGCGCCTGTGTCGGCATGAAGGGCATGCGTGTGCAGTCGATCATCCGCGAGTTGCGTGGGGAGAAGATCGACATCATCGAGTATCACGAAGATGCCGTAACCTTCGCCGAGAAGGCGTTGCAGCCCGCGAAGGTGAGCCGCGTGACGGTGGTCGACAGCGCGGACAAGCATCTCGAGGTCGTCGTCGATGACAGCCAGCTTTCTCTGGCCATCGGCAAGAAGGGGCAGAACGTCCGCCTGGCGGCGAAGCTTCTGGGCTGGAAGATCGACATCAAGAGCGAGGAAGAGAAGCGACAGGAAGTCGAGTTGCAGATGGCCGCGATGGCTCCGCAAGCGACGACCCCGCTGGAGAACGTCACCGGACTGGGGGAAGGCCTGGTGGAGAAGCTCAGCGCCGCCGGTGTGACCACCGTCGAAGCCCTTGCCGACATGACGCCGGAACAGCTCGAAGCCATCGAAGGCATTGGGCCGAAGACGGTGGAAAAAATCAGTCTCGCGGTGAATAATTACTTCGCGAGCCTGGAAGCGGGCCCCCCCGAAGGGGAAGTTCCTGCGGAGGGCGTGACCGCGGAAGGTGAAGTTGTAGCGGAAGAAGCTGCGCCGGAAGCGGCTGTCGAAGCAGGGGACGGCGAAGTTGCCGCCGAGGAACAAGCGGCGGCTCCTGAGGCGACGGCGGAAGCCGAAGCCGCCTCGGACGAAAACGAAGAGCATAAGCCGAAAGATGGCTCTGCTTCGGAAACAACTGAATAGTCATGTTGCGCGCGCAAATCTTCGAAGGCGTGCGAGTGCAGGACGCTGACTCCGTGAGGATGCGATGAAGACTTAAGCACAACGCGGAGTACAAGAAAGGCCGGATGAGTAAGGTTCGAATCAACGATCTCGCCAGGGAGCTGGAAGTTAAAAGCAAAGCCATTCTCG
>Ga0181532_10001074_pt1 | contig 27081 bp, 20 predicted proteins | sample PEATcosm2014_Bin_33_FD_119768 | JGI IMG/M metagenome (GOLD analysis project Ga0181532, IMG submission 119768) | Peatland microbial communities from MTU Mesocosm Facility, Houghton, MI, USA - PEATcosm2014_Bin11_30_metaG | ecosystem: Environmental > Terrestrial > Soil > Wetlands > Peat | place... | reverse complement strand
TGACGCGGCCATTCGCAGATAGGACCACGGGGCAGTAGCGCAGCCCCTTGGCGGTTCGGACTCTTTTGGTGAGATTGACTTCGCGATTCATGGTGACCCCTTCGCTGATTTCTGTATCAGTGTGGGTATCACCAGCTTGCAAGTATTAGATAACTAAAGTACTGGCGGAGAGGGAGGAATTCTACGCGCCCAGAAAACAAAGGCTAAACCGTTGGTTCTCCGTATCGGGCTCAAATTTTCCCAGTTGTACTGGGACCTTTTGTAAGCGTCAGACTAAGCAGACTAAGACACAGTTGACGGGTCGAGTCCGCAGCGTCTAACACGGCGCGGTGGCCAAGCGACCCTGATTTACAGCTCTCAAAACATGCACATCGTTACGATAGACAATGGCACTGAGGCGCACTACTCGGCTACTGACCGCCCTCAAAAACCGCCTCCACAGGAGGTAGTAGGCCCATTCCGACTCTTGTCTTCACCCTCAAAGCCAACCATCGCCGACCGTCAGTTCTGACAGTAGCCGAGCCCACCGAGGGCCAATAGCATCTCTGCGAAGGTTGGTGTGTGGATCTGCACGCCTCGGCAACCATGGCGGTGTCAATGTAGTTGGTCGAGTGCGATTCCTCAGCCCCGCATCTCAAAGCGAGACTTGTGTCGAGAACAACCATACTACTTGCTGATGACAATTCTGCCGTCCGCATCCATGTCAGCAAGATGCTTGAAGAAAGAGAAAAACTACAAGGTCGTCGCCGCAATATCCGACGGGGCAATTGTGGTTCGCGAATGCCTCCGACTCAGGCCCGATGTCGTCCTTCTTGATATCTCCATGGGCGAAGTCTGCGGGATCGATATCGCGCGACGGCTGCGAGATTCGGGGTGTGCTGCCAAGATCGTCTTTCTCACCGTACACGAAGACGCTGATTATATGAACGCCGCCCTTGGCGCAGGTGGCTCGGCTTACGTGGTGAAATCACGCTTGAGTCTGGATCTGTTCTCCGCTTTCAATGCAGTGCTTTCCAACAAGCTTTTTGTCTCCGCGAGTTTGTTGGAATGAACCCGACTAGAAACGGGATCCAGTCGTGCCGCCAGGGTTTGTTTCAAACCGTGTTGTCACTGATAGACAATCTCGTTCCTGGTGGCAGATCGCTACTGATGGGCAGAGAAAAGAAGTCGCACCGGGAGCTTGGGGTCTACGCTGCGAAATTCAGCGCAGATTGTAACGGCGCCACCTACCTAGGCAGCCACCTTGTGGTTTCGGACGGTATATTTGACTAGTTCGGCTGAGGTCTTGGCGCCCAGCGCTCCCATGATGCGGTACTTGTGATAGGCAACGGTCCTCATGTTGAGGATGCCGCCAACTTCCTTCATCACCTTATCCTCGGCCAGCAACTGCAGCACCTCGCGTTGTCTCACCGTCAAGCGCTCATCTTCCTGGGCCAGCTTCTTGTTCCGCCAGCGTGAGCGATTGATCGCGTCTTGTGACAGGCCCAGTGACACGTATGTTCTGCCCCGCAACACTGCGCGAACCGCAACCACCATCTCAGCCGCGGCACATGTCTTAAGCAGGCACCCGGAAGCTCCGCGCCTGAAGGCTTCAGCGGCCACTTCTACGTCGGGATTCATGGTCAGATAGACCAGTTTGACGGCGGGCAGTAATTGCTTCACTTGCCGCCCCGCGTCCAAGCCATTCAGAACGGGCATGGCGATATCGACCACCACCACGTCGGGCTTCAATTCGCTGGCAGTACGCACCAGGGCGCGACCGTCGCTTACCACTCCCACCACGTCAAATTCAGTTTCCAGAAGTCTCTTGCACAGCTCTGCCACGAGATTGTGGTCGTCGGCAATCAGAATGCGCGAGCGGTTTCTCATTTTCGTGCTCCCTCTAAAAACATGCACATCGTCGCGAAAGGATGGCGCAGAAGTCGTTTGGTTCCAGTGGGGACGATTAACCAGACTAAAACACTACGCGGGGGCACCTTCCGTCAGTGCAGGTAACTCGGCTTCTTCAAGGGTGAATTCACTAAAGCCACAGTCTAAGCAGATCGTGAGCTTTGGGAATATCAACACACCAGGCTTGTCCCGATTCCTTCGTCCGGAGAAATGGATCATAATCTCGGCGGCAAACTCTCTCTGGTTTTCCGATCCACAAGGTTTACAACGCATAATCGCCTCCTCCGCACCGTAGAGGCGCTTTGCTGCTTTCGTTTCCGAGATTTCCGAGATAAAGTCCAGCCATGGCTTATTGAAGCAGTTGCAGAGTTTGTCGGAACCTGACATGCAGATAAGTGCTGAGGCTGTGTCAGCAATCAGGCTGAATCGTTCTTCACTTTCGCGGGTCTCGCGCAGAACCGCATCCAACATTTTGAGCCCTTCTGTGCGACGACGGTCGGTCGCGTCACGAATTGCACTGACAACGAAAGTGCCAGCTTGGCTGGCTAAGGGGCTGAGGCTGATTTCTACGGGAACTTCGGTACCATCTTTACGCAAGGCGAACAACTCCAAGCCCTTACCCGTCGATCGCACGGGGAGCTCGCCGAAGAAATCTTTCCGATGTGGGGGAGACCCGGCGCGAAGCCTTGGAAGAATTAGCGATTCGACTGACCGTCCGATCAACTCCTCACGTTCGTATCCGAACAGCTTTTCCGCCTGCAAATTGGCTACAACAATTTCCCCTGCTTGGTTGACCACCAGCATGGCGTCGGGGGCGGCGTCCAGCAGTGATTGGGCGCTTACGTCAACCCACTTGGGCGGGCCTATCTTGGGATCAGGCCGGTCGACTGGAGGTTTCGCTGGGAACTTTTCGCTTTGCTGGCTTGGGCTAGTATTCATAAGGGCCTCTGCCTGAAGTGGCTTCTATCTAGTAAGACGGAAAATGAGGGCCAAAACTGCAACCGAGTGCATAAGAAGGTGAATGAAGCGAGGAGACTCCCGCTCGGAGCAAGACAGGCACCCGTGCTAGGCTATTGCTTGCGCTTTTGTAATATGTTGAAACTATGGAGGTTTGGATGGCTGTGCCGTCGACTCACGAGGTCACCCGGCTGCTCAAAGCCTGGACTACGGGAGACGAACAGGCTCTGGAAAAGCTCACCCCTTTGGTCTATGAGGATTTGCACCGCGTAGCGCGGCACTACATGGCGGGACAACGACCCGGCCATGTCCTGCAAACATCTGCTCTTGTCAATGAGGTCTACTTGCAGCTAGTTGACTGCGGACAAATGAATTGGCAGGATCGGGCGCACTTTTTTGCCGTGTCCGCGCAGCTGATGCGGCGCATTCTGATCGATTTTGCCCGCTCCCGCGGTTCCCAGAAAAGAGGCGGTGGCGCGCTTCACATTTCCTTGGACGAGGCGCCGTCGGTGTGCCACGAACCTGATCCGAACCTAGTGGCACTGGATGATGCTTTGAAGGCATTGGCCGTCGTAGATGAGAGGGAAAGCAAGGTTGTAGAACTGAGATTTTTCGGCGGATTGAGCATAAAGGAAACCGCTGAAGTATTGAAGGTTTCAGTCGAAACGGTGATGCGGGACTGGAGAATGGCAAAGATTTGGCTTCTGCGGGAGTTGAGCAAGGGGAATCAACGTGGAGCCTGAACTTTGGCATCGAGTCAAAGAGCTTTGTAACCGTGCCTTGGAGCTGAACGAGAGCCGCCGCGCTGAGTTCCTCGAACACTCTTGTGGAGATGACGAAGAACTTCGACGCGAAGTGGAGTCGCTGCTGGCCCACGAGAAAAGAGCCGAGCATTTCATTGAGTCGCCCGCGCTGGAAGTCATGGGCAAAATGGTCGCCAACGAGTGTATGTCGACCGGAAGTGAAACAAGGCTGATTGGCAGTAGAGTTTCCCGTTATCGCGTGCTGGAGAAGCTCGGCAGTGGCGGCATGGGGGTTGTCTATAAGGCCGAGGACACGGAGCTTGGCCGTTTCGTCGCCCTCAAGTTCCTGCCCGACGAATTGTCACGCGACCCGCAAGCCCTGGAACGTTTCCGCCGGGAGGCGCGTGCGGCCTCCGCTCTGAATCATCCCAACATTTGCACCATCCACGAAATCGGCAAACAAGGCGATCATTCTTTTATCGTCATGGAGTTTCTGGATGGCACGACACTGAAGAATCTCATCCCGGAAAAGCCCTTAGATAACGAAACTGTGCTTTCGCTTGCTATTGAGATTGCGGACGCACTTGATGCCGCGCATTCCCAAGGAATCATTCATCGTGACATTAAGCCTGCCAACATCTTTGTCACCAAGCGCGGACACGCCAAGATTCTCGACTTCGGTCTAGCCAAGGTCGCGCCGGCGGAAACTTCCCCGAGTTTGGCACGAACAGTAACCCGCTTGACCAGCGATCAGCTCACCAGCCCTGGAACGGCGATGGGAACGATCGCCTACATGTCACCGGAACAGGCACGGGCCAAGGAGCTGGATTCCCGCACCGACCTGTTCTCTTTTGGAGCCGTATTGTACGAGATGGCGACCGGCGCGTTGCCCTTTCGTGGAGAGAGCACCGCGACTCTTTTCGAGGCCATTCTGAACCGCGCTCCGGTCGCTCCTGTGCGCTTGAATCCTGATCTTCCCGAGGAACTGGAAAGGATCATCAACCGGGCACTGGAGAAAGACCGGGAGCTGCGGTATCAACACGCCTCTGACATGCGTTCCGAGTTGTTGCGCCTGAAGCGGCAAACCGAGACGGGGCAGGTTGCCGCCCCAAGTTCGGGCAGAGTGGCGGCGGTACCGGATACAGGCTCGCGGGCGGGCCAACCGCCGCCACCAGCATCCGGTTCAGCGCCCGCGCCGAACCAGCCTTCGTCAGCGAGCGCGGTGAAAGTCGCGGACACACAGGAAGCCCACAGGAAGCTCCGGAAGGTTCTTGTTCCGGTCGCTACGATACTGATCGCCACAATCGCGGGCGTGTTCTACTTCCGATCGCGCGAGTCTGTGGCTCCCCTTACCGACAAGGATACTGTCGTGCTCGCTGACTTCTCCAATTCCACTGGTGATCCTGTCTTCGATGACACACTCAAGCAAGCTCTCGCCACCGGGCTGCAAGAATCGCCGTTTTTAGATATCCTTCCTGACCGCAGCGTGCGCGAGACCCTAAAACTTATGGGTCACTCGCCAGAGGAGCGCTTGACCGCGGATGTGGCCCAGGAAATCTGCCAACGCTCGGGAAGCAAGGCGGTGATCGCTGGTTCAATCGCCAGTCTGGGTAGCGAGTATTTGGTCGGTCTTAACGCCGAGGCTTGTCCTAGTGGCGCCAAGATTGCGATGAGGCAGGAGCGGGCGGCAAAGAAAGAGGAGGTGCTAGACGCCCTCGACCATGCAACCACCAGCCTGCGAAGGAATCTCGGCGAATCACTCAGCTCCATCCAGAAATTTGACACGCCGCTCGTGCAGGCCACCACACCGTCGCTCGAAGCTTTGAAGTCCTATTCTCTCGGTATCAAGGCATTTACGGAAAAGGGTGACACTGCTGCAATTCCGTTCTTTAAACGCGCCATAGACCTCGACTCTAATTTCGCGTTGGCTTATACCGGGCTGGCGGTAGCTTATGGAAATCTAAGGGAAACCGATTCCGCCAAGGAGAACTATCAGAAAGCTTATGATCTTCGGGGTCGTGTCAGCGTTCGAGAAGATTACGTAATCTCGGCTTATTACTACAACGACGTCACCGGGGAGATCGAAAAAGCGAATCAGACCTACGAGCTTTATTCACAGGCCTATCCGCGGGTTTGGACACCGCATAACAACCTGGGAAGCAACTTCGCAGCTTTAGGGCAATGGGAAAAGGGCCTCAGCGAAACTCTGGAAGCCAATCGTTTAAATCCGGACAGCGGCATCCCTTATGGAAATCTCGTTGAATACTACTGTCGCCTAAATCGGTTTGGCGAGGCAAAAGCGACTTACCAGCGGGCGAGGGTTCACAATCTGGATGTTCCCGATCTACACATTTATCGATATGGCGTTGCATTCCTCGAGGGTGATGCACAAGAAATGCAACATCAGGCAGACTGGTTCGCCGGCAAACTTGGCTTGGAGGATATTTCCCTGTCCTTCCAGTCGGACACGGAAGCATTCTCCGGCCATCTGGCCAAGGCCCGGGAATTGTCACAGCGTGCCCTTGACTCAGCCCAACGTGCGGACGAAAAAGAGACCGCCGCGAAGCGGGGGTTGAACGACGCTCTGCGCGAGGCCGAGTTTGGCAATCTAGCTCAAGCTCGCAGCCAGACATCTGGCGCATTGGCCCTATCCTCGGCTCGCAGTGTACGCATTCTCGCCGCTCTTGTCCTGGCACGGACCGGCGATACGGACCGCGCGCAGAAGATGGCGGAGGAGTTGCAAGTGCAAAATCCTCTGAATACAAAGATAAACGTCTATTGGGAACCCGTGATCCGCGCCGCTATTCAAGTCAGCCGCAAGAATCCGGGAAAGGCCATCGAGATTTTGCAGTCGACAGTGCCATGCGAGTTGGGAGTCCCCGGCCCTCTCCCTGAAATCGGAGCATTGCTTTATCCGGCGTACCTACGAGGCCAGGCCGATCTGATGCTACGTGAAGGAAGGGCGGCGGCCGCCGAATTCCAGAAGTTTCTTGACAACCGGTCGATGGTGATCAACTCACCGCTCGGCCCGCTCGCACGCCTGGAACTGGCTCGCGCTTACGCCATGCAACATGACGCTGCCAAGGCCAAGGCGGCCTATCAAGACTTCCTCACCCTCTGGAAAGACGCCGACCCGAACATCCCCACCCTGAAAGAAGCGAAGGCGGAATACGCGAGGCTGCACTAGCCCCTATGCGCCGATCGGTGCCAAGTATTTCCAAAATTTCAATGCAGCTCAACGACTCACCCAAACGGAGAGTTCTTCGCGCTCTCCGCCGATAGATGCAGATTAATACATTAATACCACGACAATTATGGGCACCGCATGGTCCAGGCAATAAGGGTGAGTTCTGGGAGGGCGGCGCCCGGGGAGAATCGTGGAAAAGTAATCACGCACCGGGACTTGCAGCCGACAGCAGCTTTCCACGACCGAGAGAATCGCCGCAACCTTCGGTCCCGCTTGTGGGCTGCCGATGTGCAACCAATTCTTTCTATGATGTACACGTGTACATAATCGGAATTACGCGCAGTCCGCGATTATCTTGAACCGATTTGTTCACTACTTGGCATCTCGCGTTGGTACGCAGGCAGGATTCGGCGAGGCTACAGCCCGCACTCGAGGCACTGGCTCGCGCTGGCGGAATTGGTTGGTATCGTGCCGGTTGTACCGAATCGTCTTAATGCACAATGATCCGCTCAAAGAGTGTCTTGGGGATGCTACATCAACCAGCGTTCTCACAGTGTCGTTGCGCTGCGTTAGAAACGCAGGACATCGCTGGAACTGTCGATTCTTACAGTAGCTGGGAGTGGCACAGTAGCCCTAAAATTCTCCCCGTTCACACCGGCTGCAAAGGAGAAAAGACAATGGCAGTACAAATGAAAAAGACTCGACCGAACATTGTGTTCATCCTGTGCGACAACGTCGGCTGGGGTGACTTTTCATGCTACGGCGGCAACACCCCGACCCCTCGCATCGACAAGCTCGCCAGCGAAGGCATCCGCTTCAACAACTACACCGTCGAGGCGCAGTGCACGCCGTCGCGCACCGCAATCATGACGGGCCGGCAGTCGGTGCGTTGTGGTACGTACACGGTGCCGTTGCCCGGCCAAGGAGAATCCGGTCTGGCGCCCTGGGAGTACACGATCGCCGAACTACTTTCGGATGCGGGTTACGCCACGTCGCTGTGGGGCAAGTGGCATCTCGGTGAGATCGAGGGTAGGCTGCCGGGCGATCAGGGCTTCGACGAGTGGTGGGGCTACAAGAACAGCGCCGATGAAGCCGGTTGGACCTCGTACGCGACATTCAACGCGCTCGCCAAGGCCCTGGGCATCGAGTCGCCCAAAATCTGGGAGGGCAAGAAGGGCCAGAAGTCCACAGCAGACCGCGAGCTGAATCTGGAGGTGCGTCCCCTGCTGGACGAGTTGATCGTCGGGAAGGCGACCGAGTACATCAAGCGCGCTGCCAAGGTCGACAAGCCGTTTTTCACCTACGTCGCGCTCTCGCATATCCACCCGCCGGAGAAGGTGCACCCCGATTTCGACCAGACCAATCCCTCACGGTTGGGGGCGTACGCGGACCTGATTGCTGAGATGGACTACCGGGTCGGGCAGATCGTCGACTGCGTGGACGCGGCGGGAGTCGCCGACAACACGATCATCGTGTTCTCCAGCGATAATGGGGCCGGGTTGATCGACACCCCGAACATCGAAGGAGGTTCGAGCGGTCCGTTCCGCGGCGGGTTCATGACTCCTCCATGGGAGGGTTCGATGCGGGTCCCCGCGATGGTCCGCTGCCCAGGCAAAGTGCCAGCTGGAGTGGTCACCGAGGAGATGCTCTCGGCTCACGACTGGTATAAGACGTTCGCGGCGCTCGCCGCCGCCTCAGACAAGGTGCCCACGGACCGACCGATGGACGGCGTCGACGCCTCGAAGTTCCTCTTCGGCGAGAGCAAGACGACCGGGCGTGAGAGTCTCCTGTTCTTCGGGCCCGACGGTTCGCTGATGTCATCGAAGTGGCGCCAGGTCAAAACGGTCTTTCGCCACTGCGCGGGCATCGCTGAGCCGATCGTGCAGCCGCAGTTTCCGATGGTCTTCGATCTTGGCAGCGACCCCGGCGAGCGGTACAACCTCTTTAACACCAAGCTCGACATGGGCTGGATGCTCGGGGTGGTGTTCCGCATCGTCAGTGCGTATGAAAAGAGCATCGCCCAGTACCCGAACATCAAGCCGGGCGAGGAGTTCACGGGCTATAAGAAAGCGCTTCCAAGATCGGCATGATTGCGATCATCCACTCGACACGATGAATTGCAAAGTCAGAGTTGTACTCCTTGCGGGCATTATCCTTTTCCACCTCGCGACCGCGATGGCACAACAGAAGGGGCGATGGGTGCCCGGACAGTTTGGTCTCAATGCCGAGGTGATTCCCGATTCTGGCATCACCTACGCCAACATGGCACTGAGTTACTCTGCCAGCCAATTGAATGGCCCGAACGGGAACCAGATTCTTCAGAATGTAACCGGGACCTATTCGTTCTGGGTAGATGAGAACATTTTCTACTACGTCCCGGACCACAAGTTTCTTGGCGGCTATTTCATGCCTTATATGGCATTGAATTATGCGAGCGGCTCCCTTGTGGCGGACCTGCCGATTGTGCCTGGAGTCAGTCTCAGCGCCAGTGGGGGCGGATCAGGTCTTGCCGATACATTTGTCGAGCCAGTGAACATGGGCTGGCACTTGAAACGAGCTGACTTCAACGCGGGATACGCTTTCACTGCCCGTACCGGTCGATACAGTGGTACGAGCGCAAACCTGGCCACCGACTGGGAAATCCACGGGCAAAGAAGAACCGCGAGCATACCGTCGGGCCAGATCAGCAACAAAACGCCCGGCCAAGCCTTCACCATCGAATGGGGATTCGGGCAGGTTCTTCCTTTGAAGAAGAATATGAGCATGCTGGCGCAGCTCGGGTTGGTTGGATACGACCAGTGGCAGGTTCGATACTGAGCCGGTTGGTAGAGACAAAAGCCGAATATGACTGCCGCTGCCGAGTCTCCAACCAGCGGCAGCCCTGGCGACACAAGCTCCTGAGACACCGACCAGACACGCCAGCGCGAGCCAGTGCCTCAGAGAAAACACTACCAAACGTTCATTGTCGCAATTTGTAGGCGCGAATTGCTTTTAGCACGTGTTCGGGCATTCCGCGCTGATTCGAAACTTATCAGATAAGCAGCATCCATGCCGCTTTAGAGGCCGATCAGGGTGCTTACCGTTTTCGTTAGATTGCTGATGAGTGTGTCGCCGCTCGCTTTCTTCTTGAGCCTGAAGCTGTAATCGAGAGTGCCATCTTTGTGGCGATTGATGCCGATGTCGATTGTGGTTTGCATCCACGCGATCAAACTACCCATGATAACTGCGCCAGCCAGCGCCAATTCCGGCGACTTCTGGGCATCTGAAGGCGGATTTGCCAGCTCCGACTCCACCAAGGGCTGAGTGTCCGGGTCGTTCAACATCGCGTTCAAAAGTTCACGCGCGGCACGAGAGGCTCTGGGTCCATCGAAAGTGATTGAGGTGAAATCAATCTTTTTGCCGTCAGTAGATTCGATCAGAGCGGCCACGGCCGCACGAGCGTCGTCGGCGCTGCCGATAGTCTTCGTTTCCGTTACGGGAAGTTCCTCGCGGAGAGTTTCGGTAACGGCGCTTAATATGCGGAGGACGGCATGGTCATCAAGGCGAGTGATTCGTTGGTCCACTGCTTACCTCCAGTCTCCAATCAGGACAAATGGAGCCCAATGATACGGATGCCGCAGGTTCTCGTCATCGGAATCAATATATGCTAATTGGGCCGCCCGGAGAGCACGCCACTTAGCGGAGACGTTTCCCGCGCTTGCTAGTTGAGCATAGAAATTAGCCAGGAAACCGTGCGAAGACGCCTGGTCGACGTTCCACATCGCGACCAATGAAGTTGCGGCTCCTGCGGCGAGAAGCGCACGAGTGAAACCCTCCATTTCGTCGCCGGCGTTGCGAGCAGTCTGCAGACCGCTGGAGCAGGCGCTGAGTGTCACTAAATCGGCGCTAAGAGAGGCACGCATCAGGTCTCGGGCTGTCACGAGGAAGTTCTGACGGTTGAGGAGGGAGACGTCGTGCAGATTGCGCGGCGCTTTTGCGGCGCCATCGGAAAACACCAGGCCGGAGTTCAGCGGATTACGACTGTCGAAGAAGCCATGACAGGAGAGGTGTACGACAGCCTTGCGGGCTAAGCTGGAAAGGACAGATTCACGTGTGGCCTGCTTGACGCCAAAGGCAGCCGTCAAGTCCCATCGGTTAGTATCGAAAATTTCGGCTTCGCTTTCAAAGTGCTGAGGCTGGGAATCATCAGCGGATGAGACACCGGCGGCAAATACCGGAATCTTTGTACCGGTGTTCGCGGGTTTCTGGGGCCGCTGCAGAGCTTGGAAACTGGTACTGAGGCTTGGAGTGTAGACAATGGCCGACTTTTCCGCCAAAAACTTGCCATCGGCGCAGCAAAGAATCTGCAGCGGAATGACGTGCAGTGGCCCATGGGGCGCGACGATGATCAAATCCGCACCTTCGACCGCCTTGAACAAGCCGTTCATGGCGGTGCCGAGTGGCGCGAGGAAATCGAGTTTCCGGCGGAGTGGCATGTCTCCACGAATGGGCGGGTAGGGAGGAAATTCTTCGGGCGCTCCATTGAAGGTGCGCCGCAATTGCTTTGCGATTCGTGTCAGTTCGTCGTGGCCCAATTCGACGGTGATGATCTTTGGCGCCAGTGCTCCTCGATGGAAAACGAAACAGCTGGTGTGGCGCTTGTCGACAAAGAAAGACACGAATGCTATTTCGCCGTCCGTTACAGGCAACAGGGCTGCTATCTCGCGAAACGTGTAGGGCGCACCGGAACGGAAGCGAACGTAGTCCGGAGCGAAGGGTTTCATTTCCTCCCAGAGTTTTCCGAGCGCATCGCGGGTTTCACGTAACCTTTCGTGGCGGTACGCTTCGGATTTTGTCGCGCCATCTTCCTGGAGTGCCCTGACTAAGCGCAACAACTCCGCTTCCGCGGCGCGCAACTCTTCAGGAATGGAGTCCGGCGAATTCACTGGAGATTCAGCCATGCTGGATAGGAAGGTTCTACATTTCGCTGATTCGTGCAGATCGAACGCAAGCTCCTGCGGTGAAGGGCTGGTCAATATTTGGCTTGCCTCCGGAGCAGCGAGCAGGTCGATCAAGCCAGCATACGCTTCGAATGCCGAGGAGATAATCTCGGCGCGGCGAGCGTCAATCACAGCCTCTTCGAGCGCCAGATCAATGCTTCGAGAACGCTCGGACAGAAGGTCAAAGGCAATCTTCCACCCGCCAGGCTCGGCGGCGGTCAGCCGGGCGTAAGTGACAATTATGGATAGCATGCCAACCATCTCAGGATCGAATGAACCTGAGGCGAGGGCCTGGCGGCACTCCGAAAGTGCCTCGGATGCCCGGCCTGCTTCGACATAGCGATCGATCAACTGCCGAGTGAGGAGAAGTTCCTCGTGATTGCATGCCTGTTGACGGCAGAGTTGCCTTGCCCACTCCAAAGATTTGATCGATTCATCGATGTCCCCCAACACGCGGAACTCTTTCGCGGAGGTTCGCATAGTGATAGAAGCCACCAATGACGCGTCCATTGTTTCAAGTGCGGGAAGGAGCGCCATCGCATAGTCTTGCTGTGCGCCATCAATATCGCCCATGTCACGCGCGGCATCGCCCATCCCCTGAAAGCAAATGAACTGGCCGTTCCGGTCGCCGGTGTCCACTTTCGAGCGCAAGGCTTTACGGTATTCGAGGCGCGCCTCAGCATAACGTTCCATTTGAGCCAAGGCCGTTCCGAGATTGTTGTGCGTGGAGGCAATCATCGGTGGATGGCCCCACTTCTCCACCGTGCGCAGCACATCCTGGAAGGCGTTGAGGCCTTCTTTGGTCAGTCCGCGCTTTAAGAGCGAGGCGGCGTGGTTGTTCATTGCGGTGAACTGCCGGCCACGATCTCCCATCTGCTCGGCAACGGCTATGGCGGTTTCATAACTGATCGCACCTTTATCGTATTGGCCCAGTTCCTCGAAGATCAGCCCTCGAAGGTTGAGCGCCTCGAATTTCTTGTCGGGAAAATCGTCGGCTGACAATGACATCAACTGTGTCAGCGAATCAAGGGCTTTCGCGTTCTGACCGTTCTGGCGGTAGCACGAACAAAGCGCATGCAGTACTGAGATCAAACCGATGCGGTCCGCCCCCGGCGACTTGATGCTCGCTTCAAGAATCTCGATTGCCTCGGGAATTCTTCCGAGGCGTCGATAGAGTCCAGCCTGTGCGCTCATCACGAGAAGCTGGGTTTCGGGATCGCCCAATTCTGCCGCTAGCTGGGCAGCGATCTTGAGGCGCCTTTCGGCGGAGTCGAAGCGATGGTTTTTCTGGCAGAGGCTGCTCCATATCAATAGACCCATGACCCGCACCTTGAGGTCACCGAGAAGTCTAGCGACAAGACAGGTCAGCAGGCCTATCTCAGCCATAGGAGCTTGACCGCGTGCCGGAATGATTTTCGATTGCACCATAGCCAGCAGTTCAGGCGTCACCAGTTTGCGATGACGATTGAGAATGGAGCGCCGCCGCAGGGCGGTGGGAACACTCATGGCGGCTTCTAACAGACCGGCCGTGTCGTTGATTTCCGTGGGAGGTGCTTCCGGACAGGGCAGCAGGTCGGACAGTTGAAGCTTGACCGAATGAAGTAGCGCGCAGCCAGCTTCGCGGCCTGCCCCTTGCCATTCTTCCCGAACAGCTTCGAAAGACCGATTAAGTCTTGCAAGATCGATGTCGGGGCTTGCAACGGAGCGCCGGATGTCAGCGACGGTTCGCTGTAGAACCAAATTATCAATATAGTGCGCGAAAACGGGATCGGCTGCTGTGCTCATGCCGTGGCCTCCAGTTCTGCTATGCGGTCACGCGCATCCTTTCTCTCCTCTTCGGACGTTGCATATTGAACAGCCAGTTGCAAGTGATACCGACCGCGGGCTGGATCGCCGGACCACCAGAAAATCTGTCCCAAATTGAAGTGAAAGCCATGCTCGCGGTTTTGAACCTGGTCGAGCCGCTCGGCCTGGCGCATGGCTTCTTCTGTCCGTCCCGTCATGCCGAGACAGAATGCATAACTCAAGCGGTAGGAAGTGGTGTCGGAATAGGTTTCGACAACCCGGGCCAGGTCTCGCAGTGCAGCTTCGCTTAAGGCCTCGTCCTTCTGCCCAACTTGTTGCATCAGCATCTGGACTCGAGTCGCCAGCGCCTCCGATCCGGAACCACCGCCTTGACGGAAAACGTTGGCCAACGATTCGAGAATCCGTGAATCCGGGGCAATGGCCTCGAGTTCTTTGACGACCGCATTCATTCTTTGTTTCGGATCGGCATGTAGGTAACAAAATGACAGGTTCTCGAGGATTTCCTGCCGATCGGTACATGCGGTGAGGCCCTGTTCGAGCACCTCGGCCGCACGGCCGAACAAATCCTCACCCGGCTCGAATTTACTGATTCGCGTCATTAACCGCGACAGCTCGATGTAGTTCCGCGGGGCGGCCGGGTCCACGACAATGCTTTCTTCAAGAAAGTTGACCTGAAGATCGCGGAGTCGGGTATCGCTCTCTCCGAGTCCGAGGAACGACTCATAGCCGCGGAGTTGCTCGTCTCCGAGGTGCCGCATTTCTTCCGTAAAGGCATGATCGATCAAGAACCGCAAATGGAAGCGGCAAAGATCGATGCTCTCGACCTGTGAGTAAGCGGTGGCCAGATTCAGGCGATAGACGTCAGTCGACGGAAATTTTTCGACCAGTTGAGTGAGAATGTCGATCTCTTCATCGAATCGCTGTAGTCGATGAAGTCCGAGCGCGGCGACATTCCAATTGTCCGGGTCGTTTGACTTCTCGGCTAGAGCGAGTAACTGATCAATCGCAGCTCGTTGCTGGACGCTATCGCCGTGGTCGATTTGGTCGAGGAGACGATTTGAATCGTTTGCTCCGGGAGCGGGGAAAGCACTCATGGCCGTACCTCGGGCCTTCAGCTTGGGAATGTATCAAGGATATACCGGTTTTGGGAAAGACCGGTCACCAGCGCTCAGGCTCTCCCACGGAACTGGATGATCTTCCGGCGAGCGCGTTTTGATGGTCTGCCTGCGGGTAACTCTTCGAACTGCTTCATAGCCTTGCGCTCTGCTGCCACCTTCAGGCGCAGGTTCAGGCTCGCCTCGGTCTCGCGGTAGAGCGTTTGCGCAACCGAAGCCGGGCCGCGCACTTCGCTGAGAAGCAGGACTTCCACATGAAAGTCGCCGCCGTCGTTTGTCACCCGCAACATGTCTCCAATCCGGACCTCGCGTGCAGCCTTAGCAGGCTGCCAGCTGGATTGAATCCTACCGAGTTCACAGGCTCGTGCGGCCAATGATCGCGTCTTGAAGAATCTGGCGGCCCAGAGCCACTTGTCCATTCTTACGCTGGCCATTGATCTATTTTGCTATAGGTGTTGGATTCTAGCAGGGGTGGAACCCATTCCACCCACGGGATAACTTCCGGTTCGCCGGTGATCCACCGGCAATCGCTAGCAACGCTTCCCGCAAGCGACTTATCATTAACTATCCCCCGCGCGACCTTTGGCTTGTACGGGAGCGGTGGCAGTCGGATCCAGTCGCTTCCCACTAACTCGGTAGTTACAATTTTGAGTTTCGCCGCAGGAGGCCCTTTCATGATCAGCAAGGCTTCGCTCATCTCGTTTCGCAACCTGGACCTTGCCTGGTCTCGCATCACCACGGCCAAGAACCTCCAGCACAAGCGATGTCGCGTACCGGCTTTTCGTCTTCGACGAGAAGAATGCGGGGGCGCCGCCACGCTGGGCCTAGGCGCCATCCTGGCAAGCCTCGGCGTCGATCCGAGCCGCAGCACGGAACTCAACTGGACGGAGAACGTAAAGGTCGGATCGCTGACCGTAAGCGCGTTGCCAGCCCGCCACTTCTCCGGGCGCAGCCTCTTCAGTCGTTTTGAAACGCTGTGGCATCCTTCGCTCTCACCGGCATGAATCACCGCGTCTATTACGGCGCCGACTCCGGGGAATGGTATGGATTCCGCGATATCGGCGAGAGCTTTAGTCCATTCGATCTCATCATGCTCGAAATCGGTGCTTCAGATCCCCTCTGGGCCGACATACACATGGGCCCGGAAGGAGCCGTTCGCAGCTTTCGCGCTTTGGGCAGCCACGGCTTGCTCATGCCCATCCACTGGGGCCTCTTTGATCTTGCGCTCCACCATTGGAAGCAGCCGATCGAGAACGTGTTCGCGATCAAAGATCTCAAGCTCTGGTCCCCCCAACTCGGTACCCCGTCTGAGGTTATTCAGGGCCAGGAGATTCGCTCCGAGTGGTGGCGTTGAAGCGAAGGCAATCTGGAACCAATGCCTCCGGATTCGTTGCGGTAAACGCAATTCTCTCCAGGAATTAGGAATGAAGTCGTTCCCGAATGGTCGGCAAACCTGAAGTCGAGAACTCGGGCGGGGAGGGACCCGGTGAACGATGCTCTCAGAGACGCAGCTCGAAAGTTGCGGAGCGGGCTATCAGTCAGTTACTGACCAAGAGTGTGAGCTAAGTCCTTTAGAGGTTGGGGTGGGAGACGGGAATTGAACCCGCAACCGTCGGAGCCACAGTCCGATGCTCTACCAGTTGAGCTACTCCCACCACAGATAGAGCATTATAAACCCAACCCATTCACGAGAAAACTAGTTAGGCAGAACAGCAGCTTGGAGCTGAGTCTGCGCGTGTGCCTCGTTTTTGGTGCAATTCGCCGCAATCGTGCCCAAATCGTGCCCGAAGTCGCGATTAACCTCCACCGCTGCAGCGTTTTGCTTCGTGTCAAGTCTGCTGGCAGCGTCGGCTAGGTCGGCTTCGTCAACGATGTTGTAGCGCTCGAAGACGGCGCGCGTCTTGTGTCCGCTGATCCGCATGGCTACGCTCTCCTGCACTCCGAGTCTGCGGAGGTTGCGGACCCCGCTCCGGCGCAGATCGTGAAAGAGCAGATCGGGAACGCCCGCGCGAGTGCAGACCGCCTCCCAGATTTTGCGGAATCCCTCCACAGGCCCGCCTTTCACCAAGGTGCCATCCTTGCGTTTCTTGCCAGGTCGGGTGAACACAAAGTCATCCGGCTGCTTGTCGATGATGCACGCGGTCAGCAGAGTTGCGACTTCGCGCGTCATCCTGACCACGCGGGCTTCGCCGTTCTTTGTCGTTCCGGCTTCCAGCCTGATCGTCCCAGCGCTCAAGTCGATTTGCTTGACTCGCATAGAGAGCAACTCGCCTTTTCTGAACGCGAAACTGTAAGCCGTAGTTAGCAGGGCGCGGAGCCAGAGCCCCACCTTGCTGCATTCCATCGCCAGGGGTGTGTACTGCGCGCTCTCCGTCCGCTGGCAGACCTCTCGAGCGATCTCGGCGTTGAGCCGCTCGCCCACGGAACGCCCCATTAGGCTCAGCGTCTTCTTCGTCTTTTGATCGGAGAGGATGTTCAAGAACGGCGACTGTTGCAACGAGATCGACAGCGCCTGCTTGAGCGTGTCATCGAATACTGGATCGCCTGTGGTGTTTGCAAAATCCGCGAGCACGATCGTGTCCTTGTCGGTGAGGGTCTTGCTTTGATGCGAACGATAGTAGAGACCTGTGGCGAAGAGGCCAGCGCACAAGACTGCGCCCGCGATATATCCGCCGAGCCTCGATCGGCCCGGTCGGGCGGCATCACCTCCCACATAGCCGGTTGTGCCCGTCGCAGGCAACGACTGGTGGGAGTCCATGTCCCGCTTCAGGCGTTGCAGGTCGGCTCGCATCTCCGCCGCACTCTGATAGCGCAGGATGCGGTCTTTCTCCAGAGTTTTGTTGATGATGTCTTCCAGCCTGGGCGGCGCGTCGGGATTCAGGCGCAGGACGGACGTGGGAGTGGCGTCGAGAACGGCTTTAAGAATCACACCTGAGCCTTCGCCTCGAAACGGCGGTGTGCCCGTCGCCATTTCGTATAGGACGACGCCGAATGAGAACAAGTCCGTGCGTGCATCCAGTTCTTTGGCTCTAACTTGCTCTGGCGACATATAGGCGACCGTTCCCAGTGCACTGCCGGGACACGTCAAGTGCTCGGCACTCGATTCGACAGTCGCCTGCGACATGCCCCCGGCCGCCCCCATCGCCGTGCTTCCAACCGGAGTAACTTTCGCCAGACCGAAATCGAGAACCTTGGCGTGCCCACGCTTCGTGACAAAGATGTTCGCAGGCTTGATGTCGCGGTGGACTATCCCTTCGGCATGAGCAGCGTCTAGAGCATCGGCGATCTCGATTCCGAGCGACAACAGGGTTTCAATCTCCAGCGGACGCCCCGCGATGCGGTGCTTCAGCGTCAGCCCATCCAGAAACTCCATGGCGATAAACGAGTGTCCTTCGTACTTCCCAATCTCGTGGATGGTACAGATGTTGGGATGGTTCAGGGCGGAAGCAGCGCGTGCTTCCCGGCGAAAGCGCTCCAAAGCCTGTGGGTCTTGGGCGACATCATCGGGCAGGAATTTCAGGGCAACAAATCGTCCAAGGTCGGTGTCCTCAGCCTTGTAAACCACACCCATTCCGCCACCGCCTAGCTTCTCGACGATGCGATAGTGCGAGATGGTTTGGCCGATGAGTTGGGACGAGGCTGCCATTGGCGAGAATCTTAGGTCGGGCAGCCGGGAAGGTCAATCGCAACGCTAAAGGAAGTGTGCTATTGCAGCCTCGCGTACTCCGCCTTGGCTTCCTTCAGGATGGGAATGTCGGGATCGGCGTCGTTCCAGAGGGTGAGGAAATCTTTGTAGGCGGCGAGCGCCCGAGTGCGGGCTAGGTCGGCATCCGCTCCCTGCGAAGTTTTCGCCTGCAAGGCGTTGGCACGAGCCACTCCCAGATGCGCCAATGCTCCCGTCCAGCAGTTCCAGACGATGCCGCTGTGGTCGAGAATCTTCTGGAACTCGGCGGCGGCGGCACTGCCCTGTCCGGCAGCCAGGTATGCCTCTCCGCGTACATACACCGGAGAAAGGCAGGACATATTGATAACGAACCCAATTTGCCCCAACTCGAGGGGTGAAGCAGCTTGCCGGACATTCAGTGCGGAAGCCAAGTTCTTTCTGTCCAGAGCCAACTGCGCCCGAATCGCTGGCAGCCAAAGGGATTGCATCTGTGTGTCCAATGGAAAACGCTTCCCTAAGTCTTGGGCCAAGGCTTGGGCGCGCGCCGTATCGCCCGCCATGGCAAACGCAAGTGCCGCTTCGGCTGCAGCTCCCGGACTGCCGGGAGCAAGCGTCAACGCCTCTGCCGCGGACTGGCGAGCTTCGGTGGCATTGCCGTAAGCCGCTTCCCGCTGAGCAGCTATCGCCTGCCAGATTGCCCCATTTTCCTTGTTGTCAGCCCGCACGGCGGAGTCCACAGCCCGCCTAGTCAGTTCCCGCGCCTTGCCAAGATGACCGCTATACCCCTCGGTGTCGGATGCGAGTGCAAGTCCCCAGTTCTCAAACTCGGGCTTGTCCCCATACCACTTTTGCTGTTCGGACATTGCGGCAGAATCCGCCCCGAGAAAGGCAAGGGCATAGGAAGCATTGTGGAATATAAAATCATCCATCATTTTTCGCGCCTGCGCCTCGCGGATGATCTGCCGCGCCTCGTCGAAGCGCTGCAAGGCAAGATCGTAGTTGGCGAGATTGGCGTACGCGTATTCTAGATCGGGTGCAAGGCGTATGCTTCGCCTGGAAACCTCCGCGGCCTTCTCATACTGCCCCAGTACCCCGTACGCTACGCACCCTGTAGCATCCCGCAGGTAGCTCTCAAGCATCTCCTGACACGCCTGGGCCGCTTTATCCAGTTCTCCGGTAACCTGCATATAGTAGTCGGCGGTGATCATCAGCTTTTCCCGTTCGCTGGCATGTTCCCGCAACTGGAATGCCTTGGCGTTGTACTCGCTGGCCCGCCCCAGCTCGCCCAGATTGGAGTAGTCGCCGCCCAGTGCCCTGTAGCCCATGGCAAAATTCGGATCAAGCTCGATGGCGCGTTGATCGTAAGGCAGGGCCGCGGCGGCACCTTTCTCGCCGTCGGCCTTTCGGCCAAGGCTGTACGCTTTCAGAGCTTCGAGCGAAGACGTGGTGGCCTCGGCGAGCGGAACATCAAACTTCTGCATCGTGACCAGCGAGTCGCCCAGTTCGCCGCGCAGCTTGGATGCCGCTTCGCCGAGCGCGTCCAGCACCTTTTCCTTGGACGCAGCCGTGACCTGCTCCTGCACCAGCGTGTCTCCATTCTGGCAATTCACCGCCTTCAATCCCAACACATATTCGCTGCCCAGACTGCCAATCGAGCCAGCAAGATAGGCTTTGCTGCCCACCCGCAGGCAAAGCTCGCGGGTCACATCGGGTGTGAGCTTTGTGCTGGTCGGACGGGTCATCTGTTGCAAAGTCTTCGCGACTTCGCTGTCGGAGAGCACATTCAGGAAAGGCGATTGCCGCAGCGAAATGCTGAGCCCCGTCTTCAGCGTGTCGTCGAACACCGCATCGCCAGTGCTATTAGCAAAATCGGCGAGAACGATGGTGTCTTTATCGGTCAGTGGCTTGCTTCGATGCGAACGATAGTAGAGCCCGCCCCCGATCAGAAAGACGATGAGCAAGACGACGAGCAGGACCGGAACCGCAACCTTCAAGAGCGTCCCCCGCCCAGCCGCAGCTGGCACGGCCACCGTGCCCGAGCTTGCTGCCGCACTGTGCCCGCTCTCGGAGTCCCGTTTCAGGCGTTGCAGGTCGGCTCGCATCTCCGCCGCACTCTGATAGCGCAGGATGCGGTCCTTCTCCAGAGCTTTGCGGATGATCTCGTTGAGCGGAAGAGGTAACTGTGGGTTCCAGTGACTCGGTAGTTCCACGCCTTCGTGGAGGATAGCCCCAAACGTCGCTCCGGGCGTTTCCCTTTCAAAGGGCAGACGACCGCTTGCCATCTCGTAAAGCGTCACGCCGAAGGAAAACAAATCGCTGCGTGCGTCAAGAGGCTTGCCTGCGACCTGTTCGGGTGACATGTAGCTCACCGTGCCTAGTGCGATGTTTCTGGCGGTGAGATCTTTCTCCGCAATCGTGGGATCGTCCGAGCCCGAGTCGGATTCTCGCTTTGTGCCCGGATCAGTCTTTTTCGCCAGCCCGAAGTCGAGAACTTTGGCCCGTCCACGCTTGGTGATGAAGATGTTTGCCGGTTTTATATCCCGATGAATGATCCCCGCCGAATGAGCCGCGTCGAGCGCGTCGGCGATCTCAATGGAAAGTGACAGGAGTAGATCGGTTTCAAGCGGACGTCCCGCAATGCGGTGCTTCAGCATTCCCCCGTCCAGAAACTCCATGGCGATGAAGGTTTGTCCGTGCTGGTCGTCAATTTCATGAATGGTGCAGATGTTGGGATGATTCAGTGCAGAAGCGGCCTGCGCTTCTCGTTGGAAGCGGGCTAGAGCTTGTGCATCTTTAGATATTTCGTCAGGGAGGAACTTCAAAGCGACAAAGCGGTGCAGCTTTACGTCCTCAGCCTTATAGACCACACCCATTCCACCACCACCGAGCTTCTCGACGATGCGATAGTGCGAAATGGTCTGCCCGATCATTAGCGCACAATCTTACGGGGGTCAGATATGCACGTCAACGAAACGCGGAGTTGTCAGTGTCCCAACAGGATTGTTTGAAAGACCGCTTACGCGCGGTGTTATGTTCGCCGGCTCTCCTTCCGATTCGTCGCTCTAGAGACACGACAAAGGGCTAACAGGACGCAAAATGGCGTTCTTAAGCCTTAGCGCGCCATCTCGGTCCCAGCATTCAAGTGTGCGCCATAGTGCCGAGAAGAGCTCCTTAATGTGCAGTAGGCACGTTCAGAACGGCAAGAAAAGTCCAGTCTTAGGACGCTCTCAAGCGCGTTAAAACCTTAACGCGGCACCCAAAGCGGAAGGACTTGGGAAACGTTTCCGGTCCCGTGAGAACGCCAGTTTAGCGATGTACCGACTTCCCGCAACACAACGGCAAAAATCGAGGATCCTCTGTAATTTGAGGGGCTTGGCTCAATTTCATGGAAGTTTGGTCTTATGCTCGCGATACCGATAATGTCCCTAACAGCGCAGCAGTTCCCATGCTAAGAAGTGTGCCCTTAACCTTAGCGCGCAGCCCGTGTGCGGGCGCAAGACCGGGCTAACGCCCACATCGGCGCGTTGGGAAAACGCGACATACGTTAAGGTGCCGCTGTTGTTCCACTGTTCCACTCGCGCGCGGAGCGTGCGCGATAGGGGCTCTTAGCCGTATTTAGATGGTTTGTTAGAAAAACGTGCCTCTTCCTTTATCACGCTCCCCCGTCTGATAATTTAGGTAGAAATTCACGGAAACGGCGAACCACGCTTCCTTGGTCCCATGAAAAACGGTGCTCGCACAAAGCGGCTTACGGTCGAACACTGCTTGCGGTTGAGTGCTGTGGATCTGCATAGGGCAGGAGTGTTTAAGAGTCGGTTTGACACCTATTGCTTCGTGGACTTTGGAGGGACAAAGTTCGATTTTGAGGTGGTTGAGACACCGGGCCTCGCCATGGGACTCCGCTTCTTCAGCGGGGTGCGATGTCTGATCGAGGTGACCACGACCCGACCAACATTCGGCGGCCGGCGCTTCTGGTTCCGCTGCCCGATTGCGCGCGATGGCGTGCACTGCCGAAGGCGCACCGGATGCCTGTACCTACCGCCTCGACAGTCTGTGTTCGGGTGCCGCCTTTGCCACGGCCTAACGTACCAAAGCTCGCAAACGCACGATAAACGTGTTGGTGCCCTTCTTCGGAACCCGCTCGCCCTGGCAGCCGCATTGCAAAGTACTGATCGGGCTCAGAATTTGCTCGGGATCCGGGCGTACACAAGGGCGCTGGCCCGAGTCTGGCGCTCGTGCCAGTAATTCTCGCTCGGCACCAGTACTGTCGCTCCCTAATTCACCGTCTGTGTCAGCGGAGCCGAAGAACTGCCGTCAAAGCTGGTGCTGCCGTTGTATGTCGCCGTGATGTTGTGTGTGCCCGAAGCCAGAGTTGAAGTCGTATAACTAGTCACGCCTCCGCTCAAGGCAACAGTCTTCAGCGTCTTCGCGCCGTCTTTGAAAACGACGTTACCAGTGGGGGGCCCGGTGAACTGCGGCAATACTGTTGCTGTAAAGGTCACGGTCTGCCCATAGTTCGACGGATTCAGCGACGAAGTCGAGGTGGTCGAGGTCGTGGCTTTTCTTACCACTTGGTTCACATCCTTCGACGTGCTGCCAGCGAGTTTCGAGTCACCGCCGTACACTGCCGCCACCGACCTCGTGCCCACCGCGAGCGTCGACATAGAGAAAGTCACCCTGCCGCCGCTTAGCGTTCCTATTCCCAGTACGGTCGCGCCTTGGTTGAAGGTAACCGTCTCTCCATCGGGCGGAGCGCCGATGCTGGAAGTGACCGTTGCGCTGAAGACCACCGTTTGACCATAAACGGATGGATTTGGCGAGGACGAAAGTGTGGTTGTGGTGACCGCCAAAACGATCTGGTTCAGGGGAGCTGACGAGCTGCCGCTGTTGCTGGAGTTGCCTTCATAAACTGCCGTGATGCTGTTTGCGCCCGGCGGCAATTTCGAGATGGTGTACTTGGCAGAACCAGATGTGAGCGTCAGCGTCGCCAGAACTGTCGTGCCGTTCAGGAACTCAACCTTGCCTGTGGGCGTGGACGCCAGTGACGAGACCAGCGCCGTAAAGGTAACCGGCTTTCCGGACTCCGAAGGATTGATTGACGAAAGCAACGAGGTCGTGGTCATGGCCTTGGCCACGACCTGCGACAACGCATTGGACGTGCTTCCCGTGAAGTTGCTGTCGCCGCTGTAGACCGCAGTGATGGAATGCGTGCCGACGGCGAGGCCGCTCGTGGTGAGGCTCGCGCCATTACCACTCACCGCCGCGCTGCCCAACATCGTTGCGCCATCGTTGAAGGTAATTGTGCCGGATGCTTGCCCGCCGTACCGCGGCGTGATCGCAGCTGTGAAGGTTACAGGCTGATCCAGCCCCGAAGGGTTGACACTGGAACGCAACGCCAGTCTCGTCTTGGCTTTATTGACGGTGACATGCGCGCCCAACGAGTTGCTTGGCGCAAAGTTAGTATCCCCTTGGTAATACGCCGCGACAAAGTGTGAACCGAGACCAAGCCCAGCCGTTGTAAGAGAAGCTTGGCCGTTAGAAGCGACCGAAGCTGATCCGATCAGCGCTCCACTATCGAGGAATTCCACTATGCCAGTAGGCGTTCCTGTGCCAGTGTGCCGAACCTGGGCAGTGAAGGTGACCTGCTGAAATGCTGAAAACGACTGTGGCGCCGAGGGGGAGATTGTTGTGGTCGTTGCTGCAGCGGTTGCACCGATGTTCAATAGAACGCTCGCACCTGTGTCGTACTCTAACGAGCCGACCAGGTCGGGCTTGCCATCATTGTTGAAATCCCCGACTGCAAGAAATGTCAACATGATGTCCGTCAGGTTGTTGGTTCCATATATCATGACCGAGCCCCCGGGGCAGTCGAGTGAATCACCACAGCGATTTGCAAGAACGGGAATCGCAGTGCCTGTACCATAAAAGTCCGCAACCACAACTGATTCCTCTGGTGATCCGTCTGCCCCAATCTCGGGACCAGGTGTAAATGTGCCATCACCGTTGCCAAATATGATCTCGCCGTGCCCTCCGCAGTCCGCGCAGGTGCTCTCGGCAAGAGCTAGATCCAGAATGCCATCATTATTGAAATCTCCGACAGCTGCCGCCACCCAGTTGCCAGAAAGAAGATTCGTACTGAAAACAATCGGCGATTGGAAACTCCCATCGCCCTTCCCAAGGAGGAGGTTCACGGTGCCGCCCATACCGCTTCCGCCAACAACCGCCAGGTCAGCAACGCCGTCGTTGTTGAAATCGCCAGCGACAACGCTTAAGGCCGAGCCGGTGAGGGTGCTTATTGTGTTGAATAAGGTGAACGTTCCGTTTCCATTCCCAAAATAGATACTGACCGAACCCCCAGCGGAACAACCGCTGTCTGTGCAGTTGTTCACGAGGGCAATATCGAGGTTGCCGTCATTGTTAAAGTCGGCGATTACTAGGGACTCTGCATAAAATCCACCAGATGGCAGTGCAGTTGGTGTCTGAAACGTACCGTCACCGTTCCCCAAAGCGATCAATAGTTGACCACCGCTGGAACAACCTGCGGGAGCGCATTCCACTACGGCTGCGAGGTCCGGGTTGCCGTCGTGATTGAAGTCGCCCGTGGCTACGACGACTCCACCTAGGGAAGCGCTTGCTTTGAAATGCAAGGTGCCGTCTCCATTGCCAAGGTAGACGCTCCCGTCAGCCAAGACCACGTCGGCATTTCCATCGTGGTTGAAGTCATCAACTGCAACGCCGCCTGATCCGCCAGCGATATTTAATATGGCTGCTGGGAAAGCGCCGTTTCCTCTGTTAATGAGAACACTTAGCTCGGGAGTACTCGAAAGAAGTCCACTTCTGCCACTCAACACAACGACGTCAGGCACGCCATCGTTGTTTAGATCTCCGACAGCCATAAATGCGGGGTAATTGCAACCGCCGGAGTCGAAAACTGTGACTGGTTGGAACGTGCCGTCGCCGTTTCCAAGGGATACTCCGGTAGTTCCGAAATCGGATATTCCGCACAGCCCCTCACCGCTTCCAACCGTCAGCAAGTCGGGGATTCCATCGCCGTTTACATCGGCTGCTGCGACAACGGACGCGTGAGGTGCGGTCGAGTAAGTGATTGGTGCCTGAAGAGTGCCATCTCCGTTGCCAAGGAATATCTGCCCATTCGGAAGAGCCACATCCGGAAGTCCATCCTGGTTATAGTCAGCGATGGCTATGGATCGAAACCCAGTTCCGGTTACCGAGTAAGCACCAGACACTGTGAACGATCCGGCTCCGTTCCCCAACATGATGCTCAAGCTGGAATAGCCATCCGTCACCGCCAAATCCAAGCGACCGTCTTTGTTGAAATCCGCGGCGGCCATGAACTGAACAGTGCCAGGGGAAGTTATGGGCGACTGGAAAGTCCCATTTCCATTTCCCAACAGTACGCTGACGCCGGCATCGGTATTGAGAATCAGGTCCGCAATTCCATCATTGTTCACATCTGCCACAAGAACGCGGGCAAACACGTTCTGGTTCGTGCCGCCGGAAGAAACGGTAATTCCCGCACCTAAGGTCCCGTCCCCGTTCCCAAGGTACACAACCGCGCCACCAGAGATTGCGAAGACCACGTCGAGTTTGCCGTCACGGTTGAAATCCGCCACGGCGACGCCCGTTGGAGCCGATGAGATAGTGCCGATCGGCACCGCTGCCTGCAATGTCCCGTCGCCGTTGCCCAAAAGGAGAACCGGGGGATTGGCGGCAACAATGACGTCCTGCTTGCCGTCCGAGTTGAAGTCGCCAAGAGCCAGGTCGAATGGGCTGGAACCTGCGGCGTACATGGGTGGAGTCGTTAGAAATGGGGAGGCCGCCGTGTCTGATGGCTGGCTCGTAGCTGCTACAAGATGATGGTGCTTCCCCGCCCACAATCGTTGCATGACCGGGGACTTATAGGACATTACTGGAAGTGGAGGAGTGGCAACTCGCTGTGCTAACGGTCGAGCAACATTCTGATTGGCTTGGGGGTGAGCGACGGGAGGATGTAATTGAGAAAAAAAAGTGTGGTGGTCAAACACTGAAACAGGCAGACGAAGTAGGCGCGCTTCATAGGGCTCTTCCATTCGCATCTGAGTTTCGGGGAAGGAGGTCCTAGCTCGGCCACCGATTAGGGGAGGGAGTTTCGCGGCAGTCGAGAAAGGGAGGATTATCCTCCCGATGCAGGCTAGCGGTCAATGACTCTCGCATTGCGTCGCAGTGATGGACATCACTGCTGCGTGTGATTCGACCCGAGATTCTCACTGTCCCGAGCAGTGTCCCGAAACTGTCGAATGAGGTCACGACGGGTGAGTTTTCGTGCAGCAGTACGACTCGGGTGTCCCAGGGCGAATCGCGCGCGGAAAGCAGGAAGCTGCAAGAACCGCGTGAGAAGGAACTTTTCCGCACCAGCGGAAAGTCAGACACGATTAGGGCAGAGGTCATCTAAAACCCCGCGGCAACCCTGCCTCTTGCATGGCACGCAGGACTGCCAATCCAGTGCATCACTTCTCAATCGTTGCCTTTGACGGGCTGGCCGCGGCCAGAGCCTGAGCTAAGAGAACGCAGATCATGCCGTTCCGTGACCTTCGGAACCGGGTCGATGAGCGTAATCGGGATTTGTACGAAGCCGCTAGCGCGGCGGACGCTACCGCGTGCTCGAAGGCAACAGTGTGGCAGGTTCCGAACTTTCCAGACCGGCAAGGCTTGAGGAAGGATCTGTCTTGCGCTACGATGA
>Ga0181532_10001069_pt1 | contig 27142 bp, 27 predicted proteins | sample PEATcosm2014_Bin_33_FD_119768 | JGI IMG/M metagenome (GOLD analysis project Ga0181532, IMG submission 119768) | Peatland microbial communities from MTU Mesocosm Facility, Houghton, MI, USA - PEATcosm2014_Bin11_30_metaG | ecosystem: Environmental > Terrestrial > Soil > Wetlands > Peat | place... | reverse complement strand
TCCCAAGGCAGCGGAGCTGCCGGCTTTTCCACAACCCAGGTTCAGGAGTCTTCCGGGGCTTTTTGTATGGCCGGTTTTGAAGTGACCCTACATGGCCGGATCGGGGTGACCCCTGAGGATTACATGGATGTTGGCCGGAATTTCATCCTTTGTGAGCTCGCAGTTGATTCCTAAGCTGGCAGTCAATGGCTGCCTACAACCCTGATGGCTACTCCATTCAGTGGTCAGGGCAAGGAAGCTTCAACCTCTTCAAGGACCCACTTGTCATTGGCTTCCAGATGGCAATCGTAGCCGTAGAATCGGCCGTTGAAAACATGCTGGAACAAGCAGGCTCGTTGACCCTTCATGACCGGATCTCCGGCGACAGGCTGGAAATCGCCGTCAGGAGCACCGGCGTAGAACACCTGTACTTGCCACTCGCCTGCGGGATTGTCCGTGTAGCGGTGTGGGTAAATTTCCGTAGCCATGTAATAGGTTCCCGAGCTCTTCCCTTTTGGCTTGATGTAAAGAAGGGTTGGCGCGGCGACAGTTTCCGAGGAGCGGATGAGGATTTTTTCGGAAGCCTTGTCCAGATCAATAACGGCTGCAGCGCTGCGGCTGACAATTTCAAAGTGGTCGTTGTCATTCCCCCGATAGAATGTCAGAAAGAAACGCCCTGAAACCGGGTCGCAAAACAGATTGGGATTCTGGTTGCGTTGATTCGGTACGCTAGGAACAAGGATTTTTTCCTTCCTAAGGTGTAGGCCATCCCGGGAAGAGGCAAGAACGATGTGGCTGCTGGAAGTATCGTAGTCTCGGGTGATGGCAAAATAGAGAAGTCCGGGATCTTTCGGGTCGGCCTTTTCGAGGACACTCGGCCAGCGAGCGTTGATCCAGAGCGGATTCTTTTCGTATTTCGTCCAATGGACAAGGTCGTTACTGCGGGCGAGGCCGATTCCCTTCCCTTCGTTGAGCCCGTACCAACCCCAATAACGGAAGCCATCGCGATTCATTTCGAGGACACTCATTGTGTGGGGAAACTCCTTGCCTTCCCATTCCTGGGCATCTGGAAGCGCGTACCGTGGGGTGCTGAGGTTCAGGTAAGGGATGGGTTTCGCGTCTTTTTGCTGGGCGAAGGCCACGGGGCTAGACGTTATCAGATAAACAAACAAGCTGGCGACCAATACCAAGAAGTTTTTCAATTCATTTCTCCTCTCCGGATTCGGGACTACTGGGGGCGATAAGATCGAAACTTGTCTAGCCATGCTACGCACAGATCAAGTCTCCTTCTTCTGGAGAATCGTGGCATTGGTAATGAGCGGCCGCGCCCAGAAGCCAACGCTTAGTACACATCCGAAGGTCAAATAAAGAAACGACATACCCACGCGTAAGCCGAACAAGTCGCCCAAACGGCCGATGATAATGGGGCCGAAAGCGCCCCCGACAATCCCGGTGCACAGGATTCCAGCAAAAGAGCCGTGGTGTTCGGCCACCGAGTTGAGCGCCAGTGAAGAAACGACCGGCCACATGATGGACGCGAAGAAACCCACCAGCGGAAATGCGAAGATCGAAACTCTTGCGGGGCCGAACAAAGCGATAGTGAGACAGAGAAGCGTAGCAGTACTGAATCCGATCAGCACGTGGCGGCTATCAAAAAGTTTCAATAGAAACATACCCAAGAGGCAACCCAGCGTGAGTAGCCCCCAGAACCAGGAAACTGCGTTTGCGCCTGTGGTATGTGGGTCGGCGTGATGGTAGGTGACGAGGAATTGCGAAATCCAATTGGCGGTTCCTTGCTCCGAGGCAACGTACGCAAAAATGCAGCCGAAAAAGAACCAGACCACCCGTTTCCTAAGGAGAGAACGATACATGCTCAGCGTACCCGCCTGCTCATCCTTTATGCGTTCGACGTGGGGCATGCGGGTGAGAAAAAGAATGGCGATCATTAGGATATTGGCGGCCGCGAAGATCCAGTAGATTGCTACCCATGGAAGGTTCGCGGGAGTGTAGCGATCTAGAAGCTTGAGCGGAGAATTTGCCGCGGCCGCATAGGTTCCACGGTGTTCCACGATATAGGAATAGCCTCTGGGGCTGAGAAAGGAAGCTGCCCCAAAGACAAGCTGGGCGAAGGCCGAGTTGAAAGCGAAGTGTTCCTCCCCACCCGCAACCCGAAGTAAGGGGTTGATCGCCACTTGAAGTGCAGCCATTCCCGCGCCAATCACGAAAGACGCAACGATGATGACCAGGAACGATGGCTGCAAGGCGATGCTGAGAGAGCCCAGCAGACCCGCCGCAAAAGAAGCGATCATGACTGGTTTTTCGGAGAAGCGTTCCACCAAGAAACCAGCAGGGATCGACATGACCCCGTACGCACTGAAAAAGAAAAATGGAAGAAGGGCCACAACGGTGAGGCTTACCTTGAAACTGGTGATGATATCCGGAATGATGGCACCGGGAATGTTTGTCAGGAACGACATAACGAAGAAGATGAGCAGGATCAATGCAACGATGTAACGGCTGCGAGCCATGAAGCGAGCCTCCTAGAGGGTCCTGCCCTTGCGCGGTGCTCTGCTACTCCGTCGTCGTAATCTTGGCGGCGAGGCGAAACTTCCCGGGCTGGAAGCCACACGTAACCGCCAAAGCGAGCGTCAGCATCTGAACCGGGAAGATCTCCATGATGGGCAAAATGCTCGGTCGAACCCTAGGCAGGCACCAGGCAGATTCTCTCGAACCTTGCACAATCAATCCGGCTCGGCCCTCCCTGGTTTGAATGTCCTTGAGGAGACGCTTGTTCAATTCCCTGGTTTTTGCATCACCGGCAAAAATCAGCACAAACGTTTCCCGTCCAAGCATCTCAAAAGGACCATGGCGAAAAGCGGCGCTAGACAATCCTTCGGCAGGAAATTGTGTGGATTCCTTCAGGATGAGGGCGCCTGTGCCAACGGCGGCCAAGGAAGATCCCCTGCCAGCAAGAAAAAGCTGGCGTACGCCGTTGAGGATCGGAAGCAGGCCTTCGACGTGATCCTTCCAGCGGGCGAGGTAATGGGTCGCCGGCCGCAACACCGCCCGGAGTTCCCTCCGCGTTCGGCCGAAAGGCACGCGACAGAACTGATCACCAAGAAAGCTTAGCGCCAACAGAGCGCTCACGTAAGTCTTGCAAGAGACTGAAAACTCTTTGCCCGCAGATGTGAGCAGCACAACATCCGCGCGACGGGCCAGAGGACTGTCTGCCGTGTTGGTCACGGCAATGACTGGAGCGTGCCGGCAATTCGCTTCGAGGAGACGGACCGTTTCTGCGCTGCGGCCTGACTGGGAGACGGCGACAATCACGGATTTGGGGTCGAGGAGCCGTGGCCGATAGTAAATGAGTTCTGACGTTTCCACGAGAATCGTCTGGAAACCCGCGTTTGTGAGCTGAAGAAGCAACGGGTTCAGAGCGTAGAAGGAAGAACCCATGCCTGTGAGAACAACGGATTTGAATCTTCCTTTGTGCAAGCTGGTGGCGAGAGTCCGCAACTCGTCTGATTCCTTCAACTCTCCCAGCGTGTCCTGCAATGCCTTGGGCTGGCTGAGCAGGTCTCGAAAGTAATCGCCTTGCACGACCGAAAGGTCAACGGGCATGCGCGCCTCCGCCCGAGGAGAATTTGTGGTACCAGACTCTTGCGGCGCCAATCAGGTTGGCATCCTCTCCGAGCGAGGCAAGGGCCACCTCGGTTCGGTCGTAGGGTACAAAACGGCAGCTTGCGGCAATGGTCGTGTGAATCGTGTCCATGAAAAGGTCTGCGCTTTTCATTACGCTTCCGCCGAGTACGATGGCGTCAGGAACGTACAGCGTGACGAGGTTGGCAAGTCCCAAGCTGAGATAGCGTGCCTCACGAACCACGGCACGAAGAGCAAGCTTCTCCCCGGCGCGAGCCAAGCCGCAGATTTTCTCCGCGGTGAGACACTCGCGGTGGGCATAGTCGGCGGGGATGTTCGCGGCCATCCAGGATTCCATGGCGGGCCCGGTTGCGAGGGATTCCCAACAACCGGTGAAGCCACAGTAGCAGGGTGGGCCGGTCAGATCGATCAGGTGATGACCAATTTCCGGATGGGAATAATCAACGCCCCGATAGACCTTGCCGTCAAAGATCAGGCCCACGCCGATTCCCGTGCCAACCGTCACATAAATCAGGCGTGTCTTGTTCTGGCCCGCGCCCCAACCTGCCTCACCGAGTGCGGCGGCATCTGCATCATTTTCAATCGCAACTGCAACCTGAAAGGCGTTTTCGAGGTCTTTGACGGGATTCTCTCCCTTCCAGTTCGGGAAAAAATTGACGTCGCCGATCTCCCCAGTCAATGGATAGACAGGCCCAGTCGAACCGATACCGATACCAGTAATTTTTCGGCCAGTAGATAGTTCGGCAACGCGCAGCATTTGAACAACGCCGTCAATCGCGCTGCGGTAACCCCCGTCCGCGTTTGTGGATATTTGGGAGCGGGTTAAAACGCGGCCATCCACATCGACAATTCCTGCGGCAATTTTTGTGCCGCCGATATCCACCGCGCCGATCATAGCTGTCTCCCGTGATTAGCAAGAGAGAATGAGGTCATGGCTTCCACTCGAGAACAGCGCCCTCAAACGGGCCTAGATGGAGCTTTGCGTTCACACCTTGAGGGACAAGAGGCTTGGCACCTTCCGGCGTAATCCAAGTGTAGGAGCGCACCATCGCGCTGGAGAGAATAACCGAATCCTGCGGCTGATCACTGTGATTCACGACGACCAGATATCCGCGATGATCGCCACGGAGTGAAGAAACCTCCACCTCGAAATTGTCCGAGCGGAATGAAGGCTTCACCCCAACCCATTCACAAAAAGCCTCATAAATTCTCCGAGTAGCCTCCGGCTTGTCAAAGCCCGCGGGAACTCCGGCGAGGTAGTGCTCGATGGGGTAAGCGCTCAGGAGAGTCTTGCCCGCGCCAAGTGAGTTGATGACCAAAGCCGGATGGCCATCCTGGTCAACGGCAATGACTTTCCCGGTGGAGACTTCCAGCAGCACTCCCCATGATTGAATGGTCGCTGCCGGGATATTGTAGTGAAAAGTGTCACCGGGCTTCAGATTCCCGAATGGTTCGACCATCTTAATGGTGACTTCAGGAGAAATGGCACGGTCCACCATGCGAGCGCCGAAAAGCGAAGACATTTCGGGCACGGCCCCATCGGAAGCGAGAGAGGCGTACAGGAACCCACCCTTTTCCACGTACTGTCTGGCCCGCTCGTAAAAATCGGTGTGCACGTGCACGAGGGAGGGATCCGAAGTGCTGGTGATGGGAGAAGGCAGGAAAAGGATGGGACGCTTTTCCCAATCAGTATACTCGCGAGGGAAATCAGCTTTCAGACCGGCTTGTCGGGCAAGGATGAAGGAAGTCAGAGCGGAGGACATCAACCATTCACTCGCGGCCCCGGTGTCCGGCTGCGGGCGGCCAGGGATGCCATCGCCATCTTCTTGAGAAACATAGGGCGTGACTGCTGGTCCGGTCAGGCCCAAGCGAGAAAAATCGCCGTGGACCTTTGCCCATTCATCGGGAATCAAAATGCCCACGTCGGCAGGGGCAGGCGTCAGACCGACAAGATCGAGTTGCGAGATGACTTCGGAAAACTTCTTGAATTCGCGGGCGAGCGGCTTCTCCTGACGATCCCAAGTAGTCATGCCCCAACCGGTTTCTTGAGGAGTGCGTAAGTAAGGCGCCTTGTGAAACTGCTCGGGAGAAGCGTCGGTGTAACACCAGAGGTCCACCCCGATGCTTCCCGCTCCCAGGCCCGAATACATTTGGGCGCGGTCATAGGCAGCCACTCGTTCAGGAGAAAATTGCGCGGTCGACGCGCCCATTTCCTGGATCATCGCGGGATGCCCTGCACCTTGAGAGAGAGCAATCTCAAATGCGGCGCCATAGGTGCCACGCGTGGAGAGCAGAGCGTCTGGAAAAAGGTCCGTGGAGTATAGAGTAAAAGGGTGAACACTGAAGAAATCGACAAATTTTGCGATGTTATCGGCGCGGAAGGGTCCGTGACCAATTTCCTCGCCGCTGGTGCCGACAACGATGGGGTGCAGCTTGTCGTGTTCGCGGATGCCATCGACGATGAGGCGCGTCCAGTTAATGGCCATCGAATCGGTGGTCTGTGGGGTGGGCACGATCCAGAAAGGCGGTTCGTCGGTAAGATCCCAGCCGAGGATGGCGGTCTCATTGCCGTAGCGGCGGCCGAGTTCGGTGGCAAAATTGGTTTCCAGGCGCAGCATGTCCGGATCGGCGTGGGGATGGCGGCCCAGGCGCCAGGGAACGTCCCAATAGGCTTCGCCGACCTCCCCGCCAATAAACAAACTGGGATGAAGATAAATCTTATATTTGTGGGCTAGGGAGACAAGATAATCCAACTGCTGAAAGGCCGCTGGATTGTAATCACCCGGGCGCGGCTCAAACCAGGCCCACATCACATCGAAACGCGTGACGGTGTAGCCCAATTCGTGCATTTTGGCGAAGTCGGCTTCGATATCTTTGGGATCCCATTCGACGTTCCATTGCATTGCGGCCTTTGCAGGAACCCAATGTGCGCCAACGGGAACGAAGCGCTTACCTCCGGCAGAAAAATAAGTTCCATCCAGGTGAACGGGAGGGAGTTTGGTGTCTGCCTGCAGTTTGGCATCTTGCGGGACAACTGCGCCCGCAGAGGCGAGCAACATGCAAGCGAGCTGGGCCCCCTTGAGCCAATTGGGGTTGTGATTCTTCATTGGACCTCTTCGTGAGGAGCGATAACTGGAGATTCTCTCAAAACTTGGACCGGACTGCGAGTTACAACCGCCGGGAAGAGTGTACGATGCCGGTCATGGACTCGGAATGGGGTCCCTTCTTCAGTTCTGTTTCCGCGATTAAATCCGGGTGTATGCTCATGTTTTGCTCCTTGAGGACAACACCTTGTCCGCGACAATCAGTGTCGTGGTCTTGCATGCATGCATTAGGATAATGGGACAGTTATGCAAGGAACAGTGAAAAGAGGGCTCGTACTGGCTTGCGGGAACAGTCAGCGCAGCGACGATGGCGCTGGGCCTGCGGTTGCCGAGTATTTGCGAAGGGGTGATTGCCGTCCCGGAATTGAGATTTCTTCGTGTGGGCAGTGGACACCGGAGTTATCCGAGCCGATCAGCAAAATGGATATCGTTGTATTTGTGGATGCATCGGAAGACGTGCCCCCGGGTGTGATTGGGTGGAGGCAACTTCAACCAGCGCAACTGCCTGCGGAGAGTCTCACGCATCACACAACACCCGAATCCCTGCTCTGGCTTGCTCAAGAGCTTTACGGGAAACATCCGGAGCGGGCTTATCTTGTTACGGTTGGCGGGGATTCGTTTGAATTGGGCGAAGAGTTGTCCGCCTCAGTGTGCGGGGCTATCCCAAACGTCGCCGAGCGCGTCAAGACACTGCTCTCGGCCATATCGCTGCCGTGAGATTTTTCCGCTGTTATTCTGTCGAGTAATACCCGTCCCTCGCCTGCACCACCAAGTCTTTCTCTTTGGTTGTCAGCAGAATCTTGTGATACCCGGGCCCGTCATCCTTCGCCGGCGCGTAACCTAAACTGTACTGGTTGCGCAGCTCTTCCTCAATCTCGCTATAGATTTTGTCCACTGTTTCTTTCTTGGAGACCTCGAAGAACCGGCCTCCTGTGGCTTTCGAGATCTGCTGCAGGATTTTCTTGCCGTCAGGCCGCTCCTCTTGCGGATACCTCCCGCCGCCGCCGTGACGTCCTCCACCGTATGGGCCGCCGTGCCCCATCATGCTGCCGCCCGGATGGTCATAACCCTCTTCAGCTTTGAACAGGATGGAGTAGACCACGGTGTCGGCACGCTGCGCGGTTTCGATCGCTTCCGTCAAAGTCTCTTTGCTGCCATGATCCACTCCATCAGAGAGGATAATCAGCGCCTTGCGACCCTGTTGTTTGCGCATCAACTCCTCGGACGCCAGGTAAATCGAGTCATAGAGAAGCGTCCCTGCGCCCCCGTGGTGGGCGCCTCGACCACTCCCGCCGTTTCCGCTACTGCCGCCGTCGCTGCTGCCTCCGCTACTGCTCCCGCTTCCGCGAGTGCTGTCGAATTGAGGCGTTTGCAGCTTTTGCAACGCAGCCTGTAATTTCGGACGCGACGGCGTGAAGTCCTGAAGTAGCTCGACGTCCTTGTCGAAGTGAACGACGAAAGCCAAGTCCTTATTTTCTCGTAGAAGGTGGTCCAGGAAGCTGTAACTCGCGCTGCGTTCCTGCTCCAAGACTTTCCGCTGGCTCAAGCTAGTGTCTACCAACAGACCAAGGCGCAGCGCCAAATCACTCTCGCGCGCGAAATAATTGATGACTTGCGGCCGGCCGTCTTCTTGGAGTTCAAAATCGTCTTTGGTCAGGTTCGAGACGATCTTTCCGTGCTTGTCGCGGACGGTGGCCAACACACTCACCGTTTTCACTTCCACGGCGATCTTTGGGTGCTCGCCTTGTTTTGCCGGCTCTGCGGCTTGCTGCTGTTGCTGTGTCGCTTGGGGTTGCTGGGCCTGTGGTTGTTGCCCTCGAAGATCCCCAAATATTCCTGCAAACAATAAAAAAAAGACTAGCCTAGGGCACGAGACGGACTCAATCCATCGGGACCTCACATCTTTCAGAAAGGTACTTTTCATTCGACTCTGCTCCGAATTCCCTTGACCGAAACCATGCGCAAATCCAAAACCATTGGACGCAAGTCTCTTTGAATTGGTTTTCCGGTGGAGCACACTAGAACCCATTGCACAACCTAGATAAGTTATTGATTCTATTGAGTGAAAACCGGGTTGTGCAACAGCTTCTAATACCATTCGCACAGAGGCTCTAAAATAGATTCCCGTTCGGCCGTCAATTAGTTCCAATTTCAAGAACGATTCCAGCGGTGCTCAGCGTCTCTACAAAGAAAATGTCGATGGTCCGAGGGATGTGATTCAAGGGAAAAATGGTGCGCCCGGGGGGACTCGTACTCCCAACCTTCTAGTTCGTAGATCAACGCCGATGATGTAAGTACTTGTCTCGTCAAGCTTTTTCCTATGTCCAGTAGCGCGATTTTGGATGGTGTTCGGCGAGCTCTGTTCCTAAGTTGTTCCCACGTGGTTCGACTGCACCCCTCTGGTGAGCGATGGGCACAGTTGCAGTTTTTTAAGTTTTCGCCCCGTCCTCAGAGGAAGCCGGGGATCTGGGGGAGGGGGAGACGTCGCCCCTTCCCCCAGAAAATTTGCCGCCAGTGTTCGTCACGGTCTGAAAAACGCTAGGGTCGCACTCGCCGAGCTCGCCAGCGCTCCCGGAGGTTCAGCTTGCTGTTCGAATTCTTCCGGAGGACGGTAACCTAACGCCGCGTGCAGCCGTTGCCGATTGTAATACTGATTGATGAACTTTTCGGTGTTCACACGCATATGCCCAAGGTCTTCGTACCGGTTCGCGTAGATTTCTCATCCGACCATGATCAATGCGTACAAGGCCGGCGTTTCCGGGCAACGGCCAGCCTTTCCCACGACGAAGTGGGCCTCCGTGCTCTTCTTCGGCTTCCACTGGAGCTTCACAATCTTGGAGCCATCAGGGGGTTTCTCTGCGAGGAACCCTAGACCCTTGAAGCTACTCCTGTGCCGTATCCCTTTTCTCCGCTCGCGAACCGTTTTTGGTATGGTGGACAGTGGGAGGGCTGAGATGACTGGATCACCCGACACCACTATCAGCGATCTTCCAGAATGCTGGCCAGCTCTTCCGCTTGAAGTATGGAATGACACATGCGCTACGCTTCACATGTGGACGCAAATCGTGGGCAAGGTTCGGCTGACGCTGACTCCCATGGTGAATCACTGGTGGAATGTGCCGTTGTATATTTTCCCTCGAGGGCTGACCACGTCGGTAATCCCTTACGGCAAGCGCATCTTCGAAGTACAGTTTGACTTCATCGAACATGTGCTCATACTCCAAACAAATGACGGGTTGATTAAAACACTTCCGCTGATACCTCGTTCAGTGGCGGACTTCTATCATGAGTTTATGGCGCTGTTGCAATCGGCCGATATTCAGGTGAAGATTTGGAGAATGCCGGTGGAAATTCCTGTCCCTATTCCGTTCGATCAGGATCGAGTCCACGCCTCCTACGATCCGAAATACGCGCAAAGGTTCTGGCAAATATTAGTTTCCGCTGAACGAGTCTTTGAAGAATTCAGGTCCCGCTTCATTGGGAAATGCAGCCCGGTGCACTTCTTCTGGGGAAGCTTCGATCTGGCGGTGACGCGCTTTTCCGGCCGTCGTGCTCCCGAACGCCAGGGGGCGGACCCCATCACGCGAGAGGCCTATTCACACGAAGTGAGCAGCGTCGGCTTTTGGTCCGGCGGCGGGGATGTCAAAGGGCCGGCCTTCTATTCATACATGGCCCCTGCACCGCAGGGGTTTGGTAATTATCGTGTCCGACCAGACACGGCTTTTTATCACCAGCAACTCGGCGAGTTTCTCTTATTGTATGACGACGTGCGTGCGGCTCCGTCTCCCACCATGGCGCTGTTGGAGTTTTGTCAAAGCACATACGAAGCCGGGGCGAGGCTCGGCAATTGGGACCGTCACGCGCTTGAACGTGACTGCACCGGTTCCTAAATATTCGTGTTAAGGAGAGCCGGCTCGCTAGGTAACGACAAATCGAGAGTTGAGAAATTATTGAGTTAGGTAGCCGACCTACGCGGGACCGGTCTCGATAGAAAAATCGCAAGATAGACAAAATTCCCCCAAAAAGAGGAGCGACGTTTTTGGTCGGCCACAAATTCGACTGTGAACTCCTTTCCTGGTACGGCCCTATCAAGCAGGGTGGAGTCACTTCTAGGAGCCAAGTTTGCCTAGCAGGCGCTTTTCGTTACCTCGGCAAGGAAGGGTATCCCTTCTGGTCGATGCAGGTTGAGCGACCCGACACATAGGTAAAAATGGTGCGCCCGGGGGGACTGGAACTCCCGACCTTCTGGTTCGTAGCCAAAGAAAATCCAATCCCTCAAGCTGACCATCTGGCGCGTCATCTGGCGCGTGACATCCGAAAATCCCTGCCCGGAATGTCTCGACCGTGATGGCCAGGAGTATGACCTTAGAGGACTTGAACTGCCGCCGCTGCACATTCATTGTAGGAGATGCCAGTGCGGTATCCGCAGTGGGTACAGTAATCGAGATGGCCGCCCAGGGCGGCCGTGCGGCAACGGGCCATCGCCAGGAGCACCTTGACTTGCGGCCAAGTCAGCGACGCTCGATAGCGTTCCCAGAACCGACGGCCAGCGATGCGGATGATGTCGGCCACCTCCCAAGGTGGCCGGGTCACAAAGGTTGATCCTCTGACGGTTGGTTCTGATGCTGAATCGCCAATTGATCCAGTGGACTCGGGGCGGCATGCAGGTGGCGGTGCGAGAGATGCAAATAGACGGTGGTATGTTCCAAGTGGGCATGGCCGAGCAAAAGCTGAATGGTCCGTAAATCAGTACCGGCTTCCATGTGGTGGGTGGCAAAACTGTGGCGCAGCGTGTGCGGTCCGATTTTTTTCTGGATGCCCGCCCGCTGGGCGGCTCCTTTGCAGACGTGCCAAACCGTCTTGTCGGAGATGGGCCGTTCTTGGCCACGATGGCCAGCGCCACTGGGAAACAGAAAATCCTTGGGTTTCCTCCAGCGCCAATACTCGCGTAAGGCTTCCAACAACCTAACACTCAAGGGAACATCGCGATCACGGGAGCCTTTGCCTTGGCGAATGTGCAGGACCATGCGCTGGCTATCGATATCACTGACCTTAAGCAGCGAGGCTTCCGTCCGGCGAATGCCGGTCCCGTAGAGCACCATGAGCATGGTGCGATGCATGGGATTGGTCGTCGCTTCGATCAGACGAGTTACTTCTTCTGGACTCAGCACCACCGGTAGTTTCTTCGGTCTTTTGGGATAAACCAGATCATCGAAGGACAGATCGCGCCGCTTCAAGACTTTCTTGTAGAGAAAACGCAGCGCCGACATGTGCACCTTGACGCTGCCTGCGGAGTACTTCTTTTCATTGAGCAGGTATAGTTGATACCGGCGTATCTCCTCAGCCCCTAGTTGCTGCGGAGACTTGCCGAAATACTCTGCAAACTGCTTGACAGCATGGATGTAACTGCGGGTAGTCTCTTGGGAATAGTTGCGACGTTGGAGTTCTTCCAACATCCGTTGACGAAGTCGGGTCACAGGGACCTCCTCTCTGTGACCCCGACGCTACCGCGACACCGACACTACGACCACTACGCTGCTCTGGCCGCCGCGACAGCGGCTTAGTCCTAACGACGAAACCGGACACGTGTCCGGTAACCCGACAAACCAGGACTTGACCGCACGCGCGAGCCGAATTTCATGGTGTACGCTGGTCTATTCTTTCTTACAGCTACCGTAGTCCAACCAAATAAGTAGTTTTTCCGATTAGTGCCCCCGCAGGGACTGAGCGAGACTGATTAAGTTTTGCGGGATCACACGAATGACACCCCGGCGTGGACTATCTATGTCCGCTATGGCGAAGAATGCAATGGATAGAACCAAGGGTAGAAGCAACATCCGGACAGCTTCCTGTTTAGTGCGGCGCGAATCAAAGCCAACCAACAGGTTGGAGGTGAGGGCGATTGCCACCATTAGCCACCATGCCTCAGTCGGGATTCGGTACCACCATGCGGCCTGAGTGTATCCCTGCGAGTTCAACACATCGTTCATGCCTGAAACGGCCAGGGCAAGAAGAGGTGTCGGTTGCGCCCCAGCCGGGGCATAGACGGCGGACCACAGCTCAGTCTGCAGTTGAGCCGTATCGGCATCAATCTTTGGAAGTGCACTCTCGCCGCGAGTTTCATAGAACAAAAGACGCTGATCGAGATAGTTCCTCAGCAGTGCACGCACATTTGCCCTATCGCCGGCAGGCAGCAAGTCTGCTCGGACATATTCTGTGCCAATTGCGTTGGCTTCTGCTTCCTCGTAGTTTTTGCGCTGATCGTAGCGGCTGCTGGCCATCGAAAAACTGAATCCGATTATGAGGCCGAGCAACGTTAGGGTGGCGGCCACCACTAGATTGAAATCCTGGTATGCGTCCTCTTCCAGGTTGTTCCGCCTCTTGCGAAAGAGGAACCCAATTCGCGCCGCGAGCCACATGAGAATGAACGAGAGAGCGAATACAAGAAACGGGTACTTAAACAGGCTGTTCATATATGTTGTAACCTCCTGCCTTCGTCTGGCGACTGTATTGGTGACTGTACAGCAGATTGCAAAGTGGAAACAGAATTGGAATGTGCGAAGTGGTCAAGACACCACAGGAAGAGAAGGGCACCACACAATTCGGAACATCCGCACAACTTAAGAAGAAAATCCCGCTAGCTCCTGGTAAACGCGGAAAAGTAGGTCTGAACAGACGGCTAGATTTGCGACCATGATTTCTGAATTACATTGAAGAGAAATGCCGTCGTAAGGCCAAACAGAATCCAACCATTTAATGCTTCCAGTGCACCCATCATTTCCCAGTGCGGTGCAAGATAGAGATTCGCGTGGCCGTAGCTTGTCATAGCGTTCAGCGAATAGAGCATCGCGGTCTTACTGTCCGGCAAAGCCCCGAGAAGACGGAAAGCTCCGGCCCAGATAATAGCCTCAATAGCGTGCAGAACAGTGAGTGAGAGGGCCGTCACACCAATGATCAGGGTCGAGGATGACCCGAGATGACGGAGCCATCGAGTATCTCTGAGCCTAGAGCTAATTTCTTTTCCGATGAGTCCGAGGCCGTGAGCATGGAAAATCACGATCAGCAATATAAGCAGAATGCCCCATGCCCAATCCGCACCCCAAGCAGGGGCGAATTTTGAATCCATAAGCTGACCTCCCTCACACGTCCTCGTCGAGCGATGACGTGATTGTCGTGCCGCCAAGTTCAAACGTGGGGAGATTACCATTCCTTGAAGCGTTGACGCACAGAGGAACGCCTAAGCCTCCCAGGTCCCGCCGGACACCTCGTGGAACGACGCACGCCTAAGCCTCCCAGGTCCTGGTAAACGTTAGAGCTTTATCCCGAGGTAGGATCACATTCTTAAGGGCAATGAGCTGATCCATTTTGGGATAATAAACGTTGGCTATATCCTCTACTTCGCAATAATATTTTTGGTCCGCATTTCGTCCCACTTACAAATCCTCAAACACCCCGAACGAGGCACCGCCATCATTGTCCTGGTCACCATTCTCCTCATACTGTTCGTCGGCCGAAATTTCGTCTTCATATGGCCAATGATAAGGTTTCGGGAGAGCCGGCCTCCTAGAATGAGGGAGGAAACAAAAGCCGATATTGAAAAACTCGAATATGAACTGAAGAAACGAGAAGAGACTGGTCGTGACATGTGAGGAGGCGTCCTGGCGTGGTGAAGCCCCGCACAGTTCATCTCGCACTGATTAAGATGCGTGCTACCGATTTGGAGGCACAGCGGGCTGGGGTATGGCCCTGCCGGCGGCCAGCTGTTCAAACGCCGAAAGGTTGCACGAGGGTTGCACGGGGAGTTTTCCAAACACACCCATTTTCGGGCTCTATCGAAATCGCCTTTGTTTTATTGGGCAAAAGTGGTGCGCCCGGGGGGACTCGAACTCCCGACCTTCTGGTTCGTAGCCAGACGCTCTATCCAACTGAGCTACGGGCGCACTGTGAGACAAATATCGTAGCATAATCGGCCGGACGCCTTCCACTCGCACTGGCTTCTCAGGTAGCGACAACTTCCGGTTTCGGTTGCCGAATAAAACTCTTACCGTGCTCTTCGGCGCCCCACCACAACAGCAGTACCAGAGCAAGGATGGTTACAGTTTCGAAGCTCGCGAGAGCCCAACTGTAGCCAAACTGTTCCCGCAAGGCGTACTCGATCGAGTTGGTCGGAGAAGCGAAGAGGATCCCGAGCTGATAAGCCAGACCCGGCATCAAACCTCGCGCAGAGTCTGCGGCCAGTTCATTCAGATGCACCGGAATCACGCCCCAGGCACCCTGAACTCCCATCTGCATGAGCACGGGGGCGACCAGGACGGCCAGCAAACCGCCCCCGAACGACCAGAACGGAATGACCAGGAGGCACAGCCCTAAGGCAACAAGCATGCCCTTGCGCCGACCCGCTCGTTGCGAGAGTGCGCCGAACAGAATGGCTCCCGCTATGGCCCCGCAGTTGTAGAGAATTGCGATATTCGCTACCTGCGCCTGGCGTAATTTGTGCACTTCTTTCAAAAAGTCGGGATACAAGTCCTGCGTGCCATGGGAAAGGAACATCATGAAGGTCATCAGAACGACGAGATAAGCAAAACGCTTCCAATGCGAGGCGACAACGCGCAAAACATCCGCCATGCTGCCAGCGCGGTGCTGTGCCCAGGCCTCTGACTCTGGCACCTTGGTACGAATGTAAAGAGCCAGAAAAGCGGGCAAAGCGCCCAGCCAGAACATCCAGCGCCAGCCAAGGGCGGGCAAAACGAAACGCGCCGCCACCGACGCCAACAAATAGCCCGCGGAGTAGCCGCTCTGCAGAATTCCACTGAGGATTCCTCGCCAACGTGGTGGCGCTGCTTCCATGGCAAGGGAAGCACCCACGCCCCACTCTCCGCCCATGCCGATTCCAAACAAGGCGCGCAATACAAGGAACACCGTGAAATTAGGGGCAAAACCGCACAGCAATTCGATGATTGAGAAATAAATTACATTGGCCATCAGGGGAATGCGACGTCCGAAGCGATCAGCCAGCAGGCCGAAAAGCAGCGCACCCACGGGTCGAAGCGCAAGGGTTGCGGTGGTGGTAATAATGATGGACGCTTTCGAAACGCTGAACTGTCTTGCCAAAGTGTCGTAAAGAAATACGACCACGAAGAAATCAAAGGCATCGAGTGTCCAGCCAAGAAAGCCGGCCAAAAGTGCGTGGTGCATTCCGGCCTTGCCAGGGGAGGCCATTAGTCAGCGGTGTGGGCAGCCGATTGACGTTGCATGAACCGCTACAATGCCACAGTTGGCCCAGCAATGACTAGGGCGTTCTGTTTACGGTGGCTCAGTTGCGCGCTAACCTAATCGGCGGAAGGGCGCTATGCCTTTGCTCCTTCGAAATGAGCTTCGATTTCTTCCAGGGTTTTGCCCTTGGTTTCCGGCAGGAAGAACGCCGCGGTCACAAAGTAGATGATGGTGCAGGCCGCAAACACAAAGAATAAGGTCGCGTAACCATACTTGCCGACGGTGGGCAGAAAGATAGCCGCGATCGTGGTAGAAAATCCCTGGTTAATCAGCAACGCGATGCTCATTCCGTTGGAACGGATACGCGTGGGCATAAGTTCGGAGAGTGCCAACCACACGCACACTCCCGGGCCAATCGCAAAAAACGCGATAAAAACATAGAGCGTGATCGCCACCAACCATCCATTCCGCGAACTCGGGACGGGTGTGATTAATGCATTCTCGATCTTAAGCGGGGCCGAACGCGCTGCGTCGAGATCCCCGTAGGGATTGGAGAAGAACGCCACCACTTTGTTGGCCGGCACGGTGCTGTCGCGGGCAAGTTCGACCGGCTTCGCCGCAACATCATCCGAACGCACTACTCTGGAAGCAGCGCGAAAGTCACCATACGAATAGATGAGACTGAGCGATGTGAGTTTCCCGGTGTCTTCCCTGCCTGCCTCGCCCTGACTCGTCAGCAACACGTCGGCGGTCTTCGCGTCATAAAGAAGCGAAAGCCTCTGGTCCGGCCCGACCATCGCTTGCACGGCATCGCGTGCATCGACACGGAGCTTTTCCGTTTTGTGGAATAGGAAACCGGTGCAAACCAGCGAGAGAATGATCCCCGCGCTACCAAGGGAGAGAAGGAACTTTCTTCCCTTCCGATCTACTAAAAGCACGCCCCCAATGGTGAAAAGGAAATTCATCAATGTGAAGATGACGTAGCCCCAATGAGCTTGAACATCGGAAAGGCCGCTCTGCAACAGGATGTTGGTGTTATACCCAATGATGGAATTAATGCCGGTGGTCTGGTTGCACGCTAGAATCACGCAGGCCAGCACGAACGGAATCACATATTTTCGCCGCAAGAGCGACTCCCTTGCGTTGCCCCCCGCGGAACTCTTTGTTTTCTCGGCGGCAGAAGCCTCTTCCATCTCGCGCAGTTCCGACTGTGCCTGCGCTGTAGAGCGTGAGCGAAGAAGCGCATTCAGGGCGGCATCTCTCTTGCCGTGGCGGAACAACCAGCGAGGAGACTCCGCCACAAGGAAGCTTCCGATCACAAATAAAACTCCTGGCGGCAGGGATACCCAGAAAATGTGCCGCCATGCAGCGTCTTTGAAGGCAAAAAGTGTCGCCGGGTCGCCGAGCTTGGCAACTTCATCCACGCGAATGCTGTAGTAGATTCCAACGATGGCCGCTGAAACGATGCCCAAGGTCAGCAACCACTGAAAAACACCCGTCCCTTTACCGCGATTAGCAGCAGCCAGGCACTCGGCAAGGTAAAGCGGCACCACCACGCCGATCAATCCGGCACTCACACCCTGCAACAAACGGCCTAGCACCAGAGGCCCATAGCCTTGGGAAAGCGCGATGACTGGGATACTAATGACGAACAGAATGCCGCTTAGAATCATCAACGGCTTGCGGCCGATCCAGTCGGCAAGCAAACCGGCAAACAACGTAGAGATCACGCTGCCGAGGAGAACGGCAGCAACAACGATGGAGAGTTGCCCGGCGTTCAAGCGGGAAGTAGCTTCTAGGTAAGGCAGGGCTCCGGCAATGATGCCAACGTCCACTCCGTAGAGCAAACCTCCGAGTCCAGCCACTAACAGGAGAAAGCGGTTGTAGCCAGCTTTGCTGTTCTCCGATAAGACCGTACCGTCACCTGCCATGATTCCGCCTTCACTCTGGATTTGTGGATCGCCGCTCAGTTTCCTCGGGATTCCGATGGAAGTCAAAGGCTTTCTAAACCGTTTCAATAGCAGGAATCGACGATGGAGCCAAGAAAAAACCCCGGTTCGCTGGGGGGAGCGAACCGGGGCGGGGGGTACATCCTGAGGGGGGGCCTGAGGAAAACTCAGTTTTTAGTGTGCACTTACGGGTTCATTTGCCGCCAAAACACAAATCTTCTGCAATTCTTCGTAGGTGAAGAACCACTCCTCCACGCTTCCCGCGCATTCTAAGTGTCCGATTCCTGCCTCGTGCGAGATGCGGGATAGCTCCTTCGCGGGCAATCCCAATAGATAAGCCGCCCGAGCCTGCGTCACATATTTGGGTATTTGATTGTCCATGGAATCTCCCTCACGCCGGTATCAGGACCATGCAGTCTTCCTCAACGCCGAGAATCATGTTCTTGTAGATGTCCACGTCCCATCCTTCGCCGATTCTCATGCGAACCGTATCCCCCCCTTCCTTTAGGAGCTTGCCACGCAAGGGAACATGGATGTCACCAAGAACTACCTGCAACACCACCGCTTGTCCCAGCCACACGTTATAGCCCGTTTGCATGGTCCGCCCCTCAAGAGAAGGAAGTTATGTGATTCGATTGCTAGATTGGGGTCTCCGGTGGGTCCCAACAATGGTACAGCCAGGGTACCGCCCTAGTATCTCCGTACTGGCGGCACACTTTTTCCCTTCGAAATGGCGCTCGATTCGATGAGTACATTGGTACTGCCTTCTCGGGACGCGCGTCCCATCGCTCGCGGCGATCCATATTTGAGAATGTATGTTTCGTGAGTTCCAACTTCTATGCCCACTTTCGGGCGACCGAGGAACCCAGCCTGCGCCCTGGGATAGGTCTGGCGCTAGGCGGGGGCTTCGCGCGTGGTTATGCCCATTTAGGCGTGTTGCGCGTCTTTGAAGAGCATCACATTCCGATTGCCTGCATCAGTGGCAGCAGCATCGGCAGCATTTTGGGTGCGGCGTATGCCAGCGGTACACCACTTGCGCGAATCATAGAAAAGTGCCGGGAGATTCGATTTCGCGATTTTGCGCGTTGGCGCGTTTCGCGCTTTGGACTAGCTAGCAATGATCGGCTTGGGGCGTTGGTGCTGCGTTTTTTTAACTCGCGTCAATTTGAAGACTTGGAGATTCCTACGGCGATTGTAGCGACGGATCTGGGGACGGGCGATCCCGTGCTTTTCCAACAAGGAAGCCTCGCCGATGCCATCCGGGCCAGTTGCGCATTTCCTGGGTTATTCGAGCCGGTGCAAATTGGCACTCGGTGTCTTGCGGATGGCGGCCTGGTCGCTCCAGTCCCGACGCGCGCGGCAAGGGAGCTTGGCGCCGAGATTGTGGTGGGAATCTCTGTTGGCCTACACGACGGCCAGCGCGGCGTTCCGACAAATATCTTCCAGGTCGTGAGTCGCGCTGTCAGTGCCGCGCAAAAGCACCAACTGGAAGGTTGGGAACGCCACGCCGATCTTGTGCTCCGACCCGCTGTTCAATCGCTTGCCTGGGATGACTTCGAACGCATTGAGCAAGCTATGGAGGCCGGTGCTGCCGCCGCGTATAGTGCCCTACCGCAGATCAAGAAGCTGCTCGCGATGCAACAAGTAGAGGTTTTCCAGCCTGGACGGCAGGGCGAGTTCTTATTCGCTGAGGCCCTCCGATGATCATCACTAGATGGTTATTTCCCATGGTGTCTGGTGCCGTGGCCCGGTGGCAGGAAAGTGGCGAGAATCCAGCAATCTTCTGTTACCTTATTGTTTGGGGCACCTGTACACTGCTACGTTCCCGTATTCTTGCCCCGATCCCCAATTTCGCGAGGCATGAAACGGTTTGCTCGAATCGATCCTTCACTTTCTCCGCTCGCTCTACAATCCCGACGGGCTCAGAGAATTAATACGCTGGGGAGGCCCCCCACTCGTTTGCCTCATCATCTTCGTGGAAACGGGGCTTTTCGTAGGTTTTTTTCTTCCCGGCGATTCCCTCCTGGTCACCGCGGGCATCTTCGCTGGCCAGAATGTGATCCCGCTTCGCTGGCTCCTCGTCCCTGGCATCCTCTGTGCGATTGTGGGTGATCAGCTCGGCTATTGGATTGGCCGCTCAGCCGGCCAGGCCCTGTACCGACGCCAAGACTCTTTGTTTTTCCGCCAAAGCCACCTGAGGCGAGCCCATGAGTTTTATGAGAAATATGGCGGTCGCGCGGTGATACTGGCGCGCTTTGTTCCGATCGTGCGGACTTTCTGTCCACCTGTTGCTGGTGCTGCGATGATGCGTTATTCCACCTATCTTCTCTACGACATCGTTGGTGGCACTGTCTGGATTAGCAGCATGCTCTTAGGCGGCTACATTGCCGGTGCTCGGATTCCGAATATTAGTCATTATCTTCACTACATTATTGCGACGATTATCTTCCTTTCGATACTGCCGCCGATTATTGGCATTCTCCGCTCACATCAGAACGGAAGCGATGCAGGGAGAGTGGCAGACGACGCCACAGTGCCGGAGGCGGACAACAAGTGAGCCCTGATTCCAAGCTTCGAGCCATCATTTTCGATATCGGCCGTGTGTTGGTTCGCGTGGACATCCGTCAGGCACAGTTTGGCCTGACCAAGGGGTTGACGCTGACTCCCGAGGAGCTGTGGTCGGCCATCGAGAAGGATCCGCGCTGGCCAGACTGGCAAGAGGGCCGAATGTCGGCTCGCGATTGGCATCTAAACCTCTGCCAAAGGCTGGGACTTACCCACGATTTCCAACAGTTCGCGAAGGTGTGGAATTCGGCGCTGGATCCCGCTCCCATACATGCGGACAGCCTGTTCGAAAAGCTGTCCAAGTCTTTCCGTCTGGGATTGCTCTCTAACACCGATCCCATTCATGTCGCTCACCTCGAATCAAACTATAGTTTCTTTCGGTATTTCCCGAAACAGGTGCGCATCTACTCCTGTTCTGTGGGAGCCAGCAAGCCCAATCCATTGATCTTTCAAGAGGTGTTACGAGCCTGTAAGGTGAGCGCCGACCAGGCAGTGTACATTGACGACATCGGGGCCTACGCAGACGCCGCGCGCTCACTGGGTTTTATCGGAATTCAGTTTCACTCCCCCGAACAACTTCATCAGGACCTGGCATCCTTAGGCATAAAAGTGGAATAATCTTGCACTACGTAGGAATTCATCACCCACGTTCATCTGCGAGTAAAGATTGCCGGAACTAGTACTGCCATTAATTTCCACAGAGTTGCTCAACTGCTCTTCCAACAAGGACTTACGGACGTAGTTTTCCACAACGACTGCGGCAATGGTCGTGCACTTCTTCCGGGCGGCCGACACATTCGGCAGCCATAAAGAGCTGCCCGCAATTAACGTATCGTACCCTTCGGGGTGAGGAGAATAGTTTCACTATGTCTGAAGAATACTCAGTTCAAGAAACAAAGAGCAGTCCTTCCTGGCAATTGCCAGCTATCGTCATTTTGGCTCTGGTTGCATTGGGAGGCCTCGGTTTTGCTTGGAGCAACTCGACCAAACTCGACGCCACCAAGCAAGCTGTCGCTGACCAGGTCAAATCCTTACAAACCTCTATTCAGCAAGACGAGGCGAGCCTGAAGGATCGGCTGGTCGCCGATGAGAAAGCCAATACCGACCTTCAGGGCGATCTAAAAGTCGTTACCGATAAGCTGAAAATTACCCAGGGCCAGCTGAAGAAGGCCCGTACGGAAGCCGAAGAAAAGAATACGCAAACCACCGAAATGGTGAAGAATCTGGACACCTCTGTTCACACCGAACTGGCGACCAAAGCCTCCTCGGATGACGTGAAGACGGTTGACACCAAGGTGGCCAAGGTCAGCACCGACCTCGATAAGACAAACAGCGACCTGAACATGGCACGCAGTGAACTGGGCACACTCATCGCCCGCAACCACGATGAAATCGACGTCCTACGCCGTCAGGGCGAGCGCGATTACGTCGAGTTCACCATCGCCGGCAAGAATCAACCCCAGAAGGTTGGCAATGTCACCCTCGTCCTCAAGGGCGTCAACGAGAAGAAGAACCGTTCCAACATCGTCTACACGTTGGAGGACAAGAGCTATGAGGCGAAGAATGCCAACATCAATACGCCTTTGTTCTTCTATCTCTCCGGCACACACCAACCGGAAGAGCTCGTGATCAATAAGGTGGGGAAGAATACCATCAGCGGATACTTGAGCGTTCCCAAGGCGAATTCTCAGCCTGTGACCGCTTCGACAAAGTCCGGCCGCTAATCCAACTCGATCGCTTTCGAGAAACGGCGGAGGGTAACAGCCTTCCGCCGTTTCTTTTTTTCTCCCCTTCGATTTTCGATACAATTCCTCTTCTAGGCTGAGGGCCTCCATCCGATGCGGTCTCCCAATACTGTTGTGTTCTGCGCGATTGATGAGTTCATTCCCGCCTCAGGTAATCCCCTGGCCGGATTTCCCGAGTTCCTGGAATCCCTAGCGGAAGCAGACATACCCTGCGTCTGGCTAACTGGACGTAACCGCCATCAACTCGACTCGACCCTTCGTAAGCTGGGGCAGACTGCACCCTTCATCGCAGAAGGTGGCTGCTGCGTTTATATGGCGGAAGATTACTTTCACCTGAAGCCGCCCCGCACCATTAGGCTCGGCCGATTCATCTGTATTCCCGTGGCGAAATCCCTGCCGGCTGCGGCGGACGCACTGGATCTCGTTGCAGAACGGACAGGCATCGAAGTTGTCCCCCTCCGGTCGCTATCTCCGCGTGAACTCATCCAAAACAGCGGCTTGCCGAAACGCGATGCAGAGAGCATTCGCCAACGCGACTTCGACGAGCTGTTCTTCTTTGCGGGAGCTTCAGAAGAAGATATCCAGAATTTTAGGAAGCAAGCAACGCTAGAGAAGTTTACCGTGCGGGCGCACGGTTCATTGTGGTCGATGGCTGTGAATCCGAGTCTGAGTACTTGTATCAGCGAACTGCGCAAGCTCTATGACCGCGCCTTTCACAAGAATTGCTTTTCGATCGCGGTTGCGACATCTTCGGAGGGGGCAGAACTACTCACCACATGTGATCGCTCGATTGTTATGACTGATCGTTCTCTGGCCTCCGATTCGCACAAGCCAACTTGCGGTGCAGCGCCTAAATTTCTTCCTCTTTTCAATGGTCAGAGTTGGACAAGCGCTCTTGAGGCAATTGAGACCAGACAGTTTTAGACATCGGAAAGGATGTTTCCTAAGTGTGCGTTCTTTTGCACACCCTCCACCATGGCAGACATTCTCATAATGGCAAAACGGCAAAAAGCCGCAAAAAACAAGGGTACTAAGGGTCCTATTACCCAGCAGATTTTTGGTCACCGGATTGCACTCATGAAAGGTGAAGCAATTTCATCTTAGGCAGTTGGAGGCAAACCAGACCCCCGCTTCCAGCCGCAGGAGCCCTCACCAATGGATTGGATTCGCCGCACTCTTCATGTCCCGGCAACGGAAACGCAAACCGGGATTGTCTTGGCTCTTTGTATCTTTGCGATGAGCGTCATGTCCATCGTTCTTGTGTGGCAAGCCCAGGTCATCGCGAAACAGCACGCCGTGATCCGCATGTTGGAATCGCGATTCGGAAGTTGACAAGCTCACTGGTATTTTCGCTCCAATACCCCTCCCTTGCCTTGCGGCCACTACGATAGAAGAGGGCCGATGATTGCTCCAGGGTTCACCAAAATCGGCTAAACTCACGGAGGAGTTCTCCCCACAACAAGAAGGGCCCCGACATGGTCGGGGCCCTTCTTGGTTTGTGGCTGTGTCACTTTGTGAGCAGTCCATGAGGCAATCTGTTCACCAGTGACTCGCACCGCGAGAGCGGTGTGTTCAGCTTTGTTGCGCTTCTAAGCCCGGTGGAGTCATCTATCTCCCTCCGAAGCTCTTGGAGCTCACAGTCTGCTTGTACGCTTCGGGGTTGCGACCTGCAAGAGGTTTTTTCGCTATTTTTGAAAGCACACTTATCTCTTGCCTGTACAAGCAATTGGCCTGTGATTTTGTGGGGCTACTTTATGAAGAGTGTTTCGCGTAGCTGGTCGCGACCGACAAAGGATTTCATCGTGCGGAATCTGCCAAACAACTCCTGTATTTCACGATTCTGATAGATCTTCTGAGCCGGCAAGATCGCTTTGCTGCCAAGAACTTGGAGTGTATTCGTATCCAGCACGCGGTAGCGCTGAAAGCCCTCTGGCTTCTTGCTGTGAAACAGCCCTAGAACAACAGCACCAGGCCTCAGCATTTCCGTCAATTGCCCGACCAGATGCTTTACCAACGTAGGCTCCAGATAATCCAGCAAATCCCATAGCAACAAAGCATCGAACGAGTCCCGGTCGTACTGGAGGTTCTCATCGAGGAATTTCTTTGCGAGCGCCTCTGGTGTCCTCTTCGAGTAATCCTCCGCCGTTAGCCCTTCTTTGCCTCGAGCTTGTTCAGCACTCTGGAATGCCGCCCAACTCCGCAAAATATCGTCGGATGTCACTCGAAAGCCACGCTCAATGAAAAAGCTAAGCGTAGTTTGCCATGCCGGGCCAAGATCCAAGAGTGTTCCGCGTCCAAGCCCTTCGAGGTTCCACAGGAACTCTTTCAGGCCATTTGAGACACGTGTAGTTTCCTCCATTGCGGGTTCACGGTGAGAACCAGCCGTAACGGCGCCGCCATGACCGTGATTGCCATTTCTTCCCTGATGCAGGGATCTTGCGCCTTCCCGGGGCGACTGTCCGCTGATTACATTTCCGAGCTTGTTGAAAAGACCCATGGATTAATCCGCCCCAGCAGTGGCCGCACCAGAAGTGGCATTTGCGTCCGTTGCAACTGTATCTTTCGCCTTGCTGGCTTCCGATTTCTTGGTGTGTGCCTGGGCATCCGCGGGAGGTGCTGTGACTGCCGGCTTTCCTGCTTCCACCTTGCCGCGCAACTCGGCACCCTCTTCAATCGAAATTCTCTCGGATTTTAGATCGCCATACACCCGCGCTGTATGCCAGATCTGAATTCGCTCAGTGGCGGTAAATTTCCCTTCGGCTGCGCCACGGACAACCACTTCCCGGGCAGTGATCTCGGCCTTAACAGAGCCGTTTGGTCCGACCGTGACCGTGGAGTTTGCCAGTGTGATCTTTCCTTCAATCACTCCATCCACAAACAGATCCTCAGTGCCCGTCACATCTCCTTTAATCTTGATACCCTGGCTCACACACGCTGGAGCATTCGAAGATACCGGTTGAGTACTGAGAGGGCTAAATCCTGGCCTTCCAATATTTGCTGAATTCACAGGGTTTGGGGAAGCTTCGGGAGAGGCCTGCGGATTCCCATCTTCTTTACGCCACATGGGGACACCTCAACAAGTGTGCTCAAATTTCAAAGTCGCATGTCGTAGGCTGGAATTGCGGCGCGACTCAGAATCTTGATGATAGTACAGCACTTACGGGTTGTAAAGCACTTGTCCAAACAATTTCAACTGGAATGTGCCGTTTGTGTGCACACTCCTTCCTATACTGGCGGTCTTTCCCCCCACAGTACCACTATCGCTCTTCACCCCACCTGTCTGCCCGCGCAACTCCCAAATGGCCTCCGCCATCGCAGCCAATTCCCGCGCGAAGAGCTTGATGGACTTCCTTTTTCCCCACCACCGCTCCGGGTCAAAATCACCATCCCTCGCACTTGCAACGCTAATGGCGATTCCAGCGGAAACGACCTTCTGGTAGATGTACCGAGTGCGACGGGTGTGATAATTCGAGGTTACGATAACCAGGCTTTTCCAGTGGTGCTCAGCGGCGAGTTTTGCCACCGCTTCTGCTTCCTCGCGCGTGCTGTCCGCGTCCTGGGCGAAGCGCACGATTTTTTCCTTGGGCACGCCTCGTTCGACTAGGTCGTGCTCCATCAGTTCTGCAATGTCCGCGTTCGGCCTCAGCCGCCTGCCACTGGCCACCACTTCGGGCGCAACCCCCTGGCGGTACAATTCGGCTGCGTGAGTTGCGCGATCCGCATAGAAATTGTCATCGCCCAGAACAACGATGGCGTCGGCGTGAGCAGCAGGTTCATCGACCACCCAGGATTCTCCCAAAAAACGCATGATGGGATTGCGCGCAAAATAGACCAAGGCGCACAAAGCAAGCACGAATAGGAGAGTGACCAGGTTTGCGAGGGCGCCCCCGTGTTCCGACCCGTGGCTGCCCGGCCGGTTCATGCGTTCGGATCGATGGCGCGAAGCTGTTCGGCCGCCTGCTCAGGCAAGAGAGCGTTGAAGTAAATTTCTTTGATGCTATAAGACTTACTGCGCTTTTCTACGATGGGCATAATTTCGATATGCCAATGATAATCGTCAGCGAGGGTTTTCCAATAGCCAGCCAGTTCGCCCTTCTTGCTCCGGGTGTTGGGCGCAGTATGTACAACCAGATGAAACGCCGGGGCCACTTTCTCCAATCTTCTCAGCACCCGTCCAAGCAGCGTAGCCAACTGGCGCCGGTTCGAGCCCGGACGAGCTTGTTCAAAAAGGTGATTGTGACGGCGGTGCATCACCCAGATTTCAAAGGGCACCCGCGAAGCGTAGGGGCACAGCGCGTAATAATCACCCTGCACATCGACAATCCGTTTCCCCTGTTTTTCTTCTTGCCGGACGATGTCACAAAAAACACAGCGTTCGCGGTCCTTGTACCATTCGTGTGCCGCGCTTAATTCATATTTGATCCGGCGCGGCACGAAGATCGTTGCTGTTACTTCGGAGTGTGCATGAGTCCACTCTTCGCCCGCCATTGCACCCTGGTTTTTGAAGACGCTGACATACTTGAATCGAGGATCTTTTTTCAAATCCGCTATGCGCGATCCCCACACCCACAACACCCGGTCGATCTCATCGTCACTTAGTTGGGAGAGGCGTTTGTCGTGTTGTCTGGTTTCCACGACGACTTCATGCGCCCCGAGCGGCCCCATCTTGTCGTAAATTCCTTCGGCCACGCGGGCCGGGTCATTTTCCACTCGGTAAAGAGGATTGGGATGTGGAATCACGCGAACTTGCCAGGTTCCCTCCGGCGGCCAATTGAGAATGCTCTTCGACTCTTCGACAAGACCAGGATCGAACGGGCAGGGGGCTTCGACTTCTTCGCTGCGCTCGCGTTGCCCGCTTACCACCCAACTTTGTGAGACTGGATCTCTTCGAATTTCCATGAATTGTTTATCGCGTGTAGCGCGTTGG
>Ga0181532_10001068_pt1 | contig 27165 bp, 31 predicted proteins | sample PEATcosm2014_Bin_33_FD_119768 | JGI IMG/M metagenome (GOLD analysis project Ga0181532, IMG submission 119768) | Peatland microbial communities from MTU Mesocosm Facility, Houghton, MI, USA - PEATcosm2014_Bin11_30_metaG | ecosystem: Environmental > Terrestrial > Soil > Wetlands > Peat | place... | reverse complement strand
CCTGTGTACCTGCGCCTGAGGCTTTCCATTTTGCGGCCGGCTGATGCTTTACGCGATGTCGGTTGATGCTTGACGCGATGTCGGTTGATGCTTTACACCTCGCCCCATCTTCGAGTCGGCTTTTGCCGTCGAGGAGGAGGTGGGCCGAGTGCTCATGGAGCAAAGCATCATGGAACAGCGATACGACGCCGTCATGGGCGTCATCCGGGATGGTTTCAACGTGACCGAGATTGCCGAGAAGTTCGGCGTCTCCCGCCAGACCGTGCACAGCTGGCTTCGTCGCTATGAAGCCGGCGGCATCGGCGCTCTCGCCGATCAATCACATCGGCCGAAGCACTGCCCGCATCAGATGGACGGTGCCATCGAGGCCCGACTGTTGGAAATGAGGCGACTGCACCCGTTGTGGGGACAACGACGCCTCGCGTATCAGCTGAAGAGGGAGGGAATCGAACAGGTCCCCTCCGAACGCGGCATCTATCGCGCCCTCGTCCGACGTGGACTTATCGAGCCAAGAACGAGGAAGAAGAGACTCGTCAACTACAAGCGCTGGGAACGCGGCAAACCGATGGAGCTGTGGCAGATGGACATCGTCGGCGGGATCCTGCTCGAGGACGGCAGCGAGCTCAAGTGCCTGACGGGTATCGACGACCACTCCCGGTTCTGTGTCTGCGCGGGTCTGATGAAGCGCGCGATCGCAAGGAACGTCTGTGCGATCTTTGCTTGCTCCCTGGAAGAACACGGTGTCCCCGAGGAGATCCTCACCGACAACGGGCTCGTGTTCACCGGGAGATATGCCGCACAGCGTGTCGAGGTGCTCTTCGACCGGATCTGTCGGGACAACGGGATAAGACATCTCCTCACCGCGGTGCGCTCCCCCACGACGACGGGAAAGATCGAGCGCTTCCACCGAAGCCTTCGTGTCGAGTTCCTGCGGGGCAAAGTCTTTTGCTCCATAGAGGCTGCCCAAGAAGCACTCGATGCATGGGTGAGCGACTACAACACGAACCGGCCCCACCAGGGCATCGGGATGTGCACGCCTTCCGAGCGGTTCTCTGTGAGAACCCCGCAGACCACCGCCCCCGCACTCGCCGCAGACACCCGTCTCGTCGAGCTTCGATCCGGTGATGACTGGATAACGAGAACCGTCGCCGCCAACGGGATCATCTCGGTCGCCTGGCAGGTCTTTTCCGTCGGAAAGCACTTCGGAGGACAAGTCGTCGACGTCCACGTCAACGACACCGTCTTGGAGGTCTGGTTAAAGAACGAGCTCATCAAGACCGTTGCGAGAACAACAAAGGGAGGAATCAGAAAGAAGAGAGCCCAACTTCCTGCCGTTACGTCCAAATGAGGTGTAAAGCATCAAGTGTCACTTTTGTGGGAAGCGTCAACCGGTATTCTTCAGGCGCACTCAACTCGGAGCCGCATCCTTGGCAGAGACGACAAACACCATCCAAGGACTGCTCGACGGGAAAGGCATGTGGTGCGTCGACACGCCGATCGAGGCGTTCTCCTCCGCGGCGTGTGTCATCGACCTGCGGGGATGGATCGCCTTGCCCTCTGAGGTTCACGACCGACAGGGTCCTTTCCTCCAACGGCGTGGCGAGGCGATTCTTGTGAATCAAGTCGCTCGTCCCGACGTCGAGAGCGAGCTTCCCGACATGGCGATCATCGGCTTTGACGACGTTATCGACGTCGCGCTATTGGAGGAATCGGGTTCTTCCATGACCGTCGTCGTAGATGGAAATGACCAAACGCTGCGCCTTCCCACCGTCATTGGTGCCCGCGCTCTTGCATTGAGCTTTCTAGACCGCAAAGCGCGCATGCTCGAGCGCCTGTATCCCATCCTCGCCTGTCCGGTTTGTCGCTGTGCCTTACGCGACGGGTCCGACGGTTCACTGACTTGTCCGTCTAACCATACGCGCGGCCAACGTCTCGACTACAGATACGAGCTCTTGCCCGTAGGGCAGGAGCCCGCGGAGCTCATCCCCCCATTTTCCGCGCATCCCTACGACACCGAACCGCGCGTCATGATCGAGGAACTGTCCGGTGGACTGATTCTCGACGACGGTTGCGGACTCAGGTATCAGTGCTTCGAGAATGTGGCGAACCTCGACATCTCGCCCTTTCCCACCACTGACGTCGTCGCGACCTGTGAACAGCTCCCCTTCAAGGACGCGTCCTTTGACGGTGTTATCTCTGTCGCGGTACTCGAGCACGTCGTGGATCCGCAACTATGCGTCGAACAAATCGCACGCGTGCTCAAGCCTGGCGGATCTGTCTATGTTGCGGTTCCCTTCCTCCAGCCCTACCACGGCTACCCGCATCACTACTTCAACATGACGCGAGACGGTCTCCGGACGCTCTTCGCACCGTTTTTTGAAGTTGACGACATCATCACTCCCTACGGCGGATTGCCAATTCGCACTTTGACGTGGTTCCTTGACCGCTATCTACAGGGTCTGCCCGCAGAAGTTCGCAAGGACTTCTCAACGCGCACCGTCGGCGAACTCGCGGGCGATCCTGAGCCCCATCTCGGACAGGACTACGTCACAGAGCTCGATACGCAAGCCATCGCCGAACTTGCATCGGTGAATGTTCTCCTCGGACGGCGACGCAAGGATCACTGAAGCCGCTTCGATGCGTGCTGGCGTACTTCTTCAATATCGGCTCCGATCTGCGCGGTGAGCTCTTCATCTGAAGTGAACGCTCTTTGAGATCTCACGAAGGCCTCGCATTCGACGCGGACGCGCTCCCCATAGAGGTCGCCTTCGAAGCTAAGCAAGTACGCCTCCAAAACCCGCGTGCCTCCGTTCTGGTAATACGTCGGCCTAGTTCCGATGGAAATCGCCGCGTCATAGACCGTGCCGTCGCTGCGCTCGACCCGGCCCGCGTAAATCCCGTCGTTAGCAAGGGTGCAACCGGGGTCCACCAAGACGTTCGCCGTCGGATATCCGAGGCGGCGTCCACGGTGATCGCCTTCCACCACGACGCCAATGACTTCGCCAAGTACCTTGCGTTTGTCGTCTGTGCTCAACGAGCGGACTCCTCAATGTACAAAACACGGCACATGCGACCGAGTGTTCCCCTCTGATTTCGCGCAGGCCGCGTGGCATCTTCGCGTATCACTTGCGTCAATCCCACGCGCCTTCCTTTGAACGTCGGGGGTGTTTGCGCAGGAACAACATTGGCGGTCGGCGAAACCGGCTTACGGATCGATCCGACGACCAAGGCGCATACGGCGCCATCGTCACCGTAGCGAGGCTGACAAGGACCCGATCGTAGTTCACCCGCCATCCTGCAAAGTCTTTCCAAGCAGCGTCGCGTTCGAGACGAAGTGGGACACCCGCACCCTCGAGAAACAAACACGCCTCGTCGAATTCCGCGCGTATGAGCGATATCGGATCGTCGGGCTTCGGGTTGTCGTCGTAGGTGATGTTCAGCATGTCAGAGATTTCGCGAAGCGCCTGATATCCCGCTCGAATGCATAGTTCCGCGTCGATGTCCCGAGGTGCATCTACGACGCCACATCGAAACGCAGCCGCATCGAGCACCGCTCCCGCGGCAGTGACCCACGACTGGCCGGGACGCGAAGAGCGGAACGACGCGAGAACGGGGAAGCTCGTGTGCGTCTCACCGAGCTCGCCGAACCAGTCCTCCCAAAATCGCCAGACCGCCGTCAGGTCCTCGAATTGGTCGAATCGCCATGACCAACTGAGCAGTGCTGGACCACTCGGTGGCGAACCAGCCCGAGATGCGAGCTTGTTCACCGCGGCCTCTCGGCGCGAAAACGCGGTGTAAAGCGCGGGCAGATAGCTGATGAGAAGGGCAACGAGACCCAACCCACCGATGGCCTCGAGGGCCGCGACGAGCTGAGGCCCCACGCCCGGTGGGCGCACGAAGCCAAGAGTCGTGAGCGCAGACGAGGACGTGATGAAGGCGTTCCCGGCGCTCTCGTGGGTCACCGACCAGAAGATCGCGCTGAACGAAAGCCACAAGAGAGCGAGCCAGGACGCAACGAGACAGATGAGGTAGACGGGACCGAGATAGGCATAGACGCGATCGCGCCGCTCGAAGCTGGGTGATCGGCCTAAGCGCAGGCCAAGCGTCTGCCAGGTGATGATGAAGACAAACCGCGAGATCCTCGAGTACACGCCCCGCGGCAAGAGCAAGGTCTGGATCGCCGAGCCGAAGACGAAGCCGAGCGCGATGATCCCGGCCAAACTCGCGACGACCCGCAGCACCACCGACACGCATTGACCCTACCGGCTAGGGCTGCGCAAACGCTCACCCACCACCTCAAGCTCGACGCCGGTGTGCTCGTTCGAATCCGCCAACGTGTACCTTGGCAAGACTCGGGCCGACAACGATGCGAGACTCATGAGCGGAATCTCGGCGTCAAGAGGGAGGTTCGCGCTGAATCTTCATCGATCGTGGACCAACGGCGAGCTCGTTGGTTTCGACCTTGAGACCACCGGCGTTGATCCCCTCTTCGCTCGCCCGGTGTCATTTGCCTTTGCGACGATCGTCGGTGGTGAACTTGTTTCACACCGAACCGCCCTTATCCAGCCGGGAGTGCCTATCCCACAAGAGGCGCAAGCGGTCCACGGCATCAGCGACGCCATGGTGAAAAAAGACGGCTTGGCCCTCGACGACGCACTCAACGACATCCTCGCGGTGCTTCTCGATGCGAGCGGTCGCGCTGTGCCGCTCGTCGGGATGAACCTTTCGTATGACTTGAGCCTGATCGATACGCTCTTGCAATCCCGAGATTCCTCGGGCCTGCGCGCGCGTGGCTGGTGCGGACCGGTGCTCGACATTGCCGTGATCGACCGACATCTTGATAAGTGGCGCAAAGGCAAAAGAAAACTCGGTGATCTTTGTCACCAGTACAACGTCGCGCTAGACCAAGCCCACGACGCATTGGCAGACACGGCTGCCGCCGTTCTTGTGCTCCTCGCCCTCGCCGAAAGATTCCCCGAGATCCGCGAGCACACTCCCGACGCGCTGACCGCGCTCCAGGTGCAGTGGCGGCGCGAGTGGTGCGTTGACTACAACGCCTACTTGAAGCAAAACGGCAGGCCCCCAATTGACGAGACCGCTGGGAACTGGCCGCTCATGAGCGACGCGATCGCGTAGTCGAAGACCGTTACGGCGAGTACGCCGCAAGGACGTAGCGAGACCACGTTCCCAAGGACCTCGCGTCTAGCCAATTGTGCACGCCCGTGCAATCCTTGTGAGCTCAACGTACGAGCGCGAAGAGGTCGTGAACCAAAAGGAAGATGACGAGGGCCATAACCGCGAGGTAGAGGACGGTCATCGCCCAGCGGTGCTGGCTTCCAGAAAGCCAGAAGCGCCGGATACCCCGAACGTCGAAGACAAGTGCGAGACAAGCGACGGGCACGCCAATCACTGGTCCAGCGCCCGCCGCAATACCGAGCACGGGGAGCAGCACGGGAACGATCACATAGCTGACAAGACACCGCAGACCCGAAAGCACCATTGCGGCACTAAAGGCGCGCTGGGCTTGCGCCGACGACACGCGCGGCGGCCCGTCAGGGATGACGAGGACACGCCGAACGAATTTGTCGCCCCGGACTCCCACTCGCCTTGGTGCGTTCGCGATATCTGAGAGCATCCTCCTCCTCGTTCAGTTCCCTCGGTGCAAGAAGTTCACGCTCGTTCCGCACCTATTGTCCGCACGTTCCCTACAGAAATGTCCCGATGCCGTTCTCTTCGTTTCGCGCATCGGAATTCCTCGAGATTAACTGGAAATGGCCAAAAGCACGGTCGCGGGAACCTTGCGTCGGGTGCATCGGTCTCCTGATCGAACGCCAAGAACTGCGCCGCACCGGCTGCTCGACGATGAGATCTCAGCTAACGAGTTGCACCAAAGCGCCGCAGCGATGCGCTTATTCGGGGATCTGCGTCGACAAGCAAAACGGATGCCCAGCGGGATCGAGCAACACCCTCCAGCGCTCTGGATCCGGCTGGGCCGATGCAAGCACCGCGCCGAGGCGGACCGCTTCGCCTTGTGCTTCGTCCAGGTTGTCCACCGAAAGATCAAGGTGTATTTGCTTGGGCACATCGTCGCGTGGCCACGTGGGTGCTTGGTAATTAGACACCCGCACAGCCGAAAGCCACCCATGATCCGTCTTGACTGCAACAAAGTCATCGCTCTCAAAGGCGATCTCTCCTCCAAGGAGCTTTGACCAAAAATCCGCGAGCGCACCAGGGTCGCCACAATCGAGTGTGATCGATCCCAACCGAGCAATTCCCACTCGCTTGATGGTAATGGACCCTCAGGTTTTTCGCCGCGCTCTTCCTTCGCTCAGTACGAAGTCACGGCTTCGCCGAATGGCCCAAGCCGCCCGTTCAGGCCCCGTTAGCATGGGTTTGGTGGCTCAGGTAACCGTCCTCCCACGAGACGACGGCACCTTCGAGGTCAACGTCCTCGCCAAAGGTGCCTCGACGACGCACCGGGTGAGCGTGCCCCCCGGATACCCCGAAGCCCTCGGATGCAAGGGCCTGCCGGCTCACGAACTCATCGAGGCTTCCTTCGGCTTTCTCTTGGACCGCGAGCCGCCCACTTCGATCCTGCGGCGCTTTAGCCTCGACCAGATAGCTTCGTATTACCCGGACTTTCCGCGCACAATCGCTCGGTACCTCCAAGAAGTCCGTTGAGCGATCCACGTCCCGGCGAGAACTTCGCGCATGAGTCGTCTTCCGCGTCGACGCCTCTTTCCGCTCGTGGCTACCGGAGAGATCTCTCGACAGCACCGCATCGTTTCGGGGCGTCGTGGCCAGCGCTAACTCACCGCCGGCGCATGCGATCGAGAGCTCGGCGATCCTTTTTCGTCGGACGACCTGTCGACGGGTCGCGGGCAAACACAGGCGGTAAGGACGCTCGCGTCGGTGGAGGCGGGCTGTGGTCGATCACACAAGATGCGGCGATCGACGCGCTGACTCGACGATCGATGACCTGTACAACCTCGAGAATCCTCTCGCGGCCCTCGACGCGGGCGCTGACGCGATCACCGATACGAACCGCGCCCGCGGGTTTAGCCGGAGTGCCGTTGATGCGGACATGCCCGCCGCGACAACCTTTCGTCGCTGAAGCTCGTGTCTTATAGAGACGAACCGCCCAGAGAAAGCGATCGACTCTCGTTTCCTCCATGAGAGCATCGTCGCGCTGAACACGGCTCGGCATGGCTCGAAGCTCGAATCTTCGAAGTTCGTTGCGTTGTGTGGAGTTGCTTCCAAGATCCAGGACTCTCAGATTGGACGCGTGATCACACCGAACACCAAGGGCTGACCGTAGATCTTTCAAGTGCGTCTTGAGATCGATCTCACGACGGTGTTCTGCTGTTGATCAGCGCCGGCGGGTCCGCAGATGGCAGTGCTTGTACTTGACGCCGCTGCCACATGGACACGGGTCGTTGCGTCCAGTCGCCCGCCAACGGCGGCGCTCATCACGCTCGGCTGATTCCAATTCCCCCGTAATCGCAGCGATCGGCCGTCCCTCACGGGCGATCGCTGCCATGCGCTGGAGGCAGGGAAGGATGTGGCTATAGAAGAGCTGGTAGCCACGGCAAAGGTAGTTGAGTCCAGCCTCGCCATCGGGGGCCGCGGCGGAGCGGTCCTTCGGGCACCCTCCGTGGCAGAGGGCGATGACCGGGCACGCTCGACAGTACGCCGGCAGGTCGTCGCGCTTGGCCTTGCCGAAGGCGACTTGTTCTGGCGACTCTACAAGTGCGCGAAGACCCTCCTTCGACACGTCGCCAAGGCGATGGGCTAGGTCGACGAAGTGATCACAGGAATAGACGCTCCCGTCATGTTCGAGCGCGAGCACGCGCCCGCAGGTCTCGGACATGATGCAAATGTTGGCTTGCCTGCCGGAGACGACGAGGAAGGACTCGAGGAAGTTCTGCACGCCGATCCGGTCGACGTCATGGCGTACCCACTCATCGAACACGGTACAAAGGAACGCCCCCATTGCCTCCGGCGTTACCGACCGCTCCGACACGGCGCCCTCGGAAGTGCGTTCGACGACGGGGAGGAACTGGATCCAGCGCACGTTCTGGTCGAGGAAGAAGCGATAGACGTCCAACGGCTGAGCTGCTGTTAGCGCGTTCAACGTGCAGAGCACGTCGGGTTCGATGCTGTGCGCTCGGAGCAGGCTCAGTCCCCGCATCACCCGTTCGTGAGTGGGCCCGCCACGTCGGTCAGTGCGGAACCCGTCATGCAGGCGCGCCGGGCCGTCGATACTGACGCCAACGGCAAAGTGGTGCTCGGCCAAGAACGCACACCAACGCTCGTCGAGAAGGGTCCCGTTCGTCTGCAGGTTGTTGACGCAGCTCCAACCCGCTGGCAAGTACCGATCCTGGAGCTCTACGACCTGGCGGTAAAAGCCGATGCCAGCGAGGGTCGGCTCCCCGCCGTGCCAACCGAAATGCACCACCGGCCCAGGACTTGCAGCGATGAACGAGGAAACGAAGGCCTCGAGCACTTCCCCTCGCATTCGGAAGCGCTCACCCGAGGGGAAAAGCTTCGCTTTTTCCAGGTAGTAGCAGTAGCTGCAATCGAGATTGCACAACGGCCCAACGGGCTTGCCCATGACGACGAAGGGCACGGCCGTGCTCATGTTGCACCCCGACCATGCTCGCATCGCACACGTTTCACCGCGACAACCTTGCGTCGCTGTGGGGCTCGTGTCTTCCAGAGACGAAACGCTCAGAGAAACCGGCCAACTCTCGTTGCCTCCGCGCAGACATCGTCGCACCAAATGCGACTTCGCACGCATCGAAGCTTGAACCCGGGGTCGGTGCGCTATGTCGAGTTGCATCGAAGACTCGGGCACCTACGATGGACGGAGTGATCACACCTGACACCAAGAACTGGACGTGGGTCCTTGATCGACCGTGTGTCGAGTGCGGATTTGACGCGAGCACCTGCCCGCCTGAACGAGTTGCGGGATTGGCTCGGGAGAACGCGATGACTTGGGAGCGATTGCGCCGCGACGGCAAGATCCGGGCGGGTCGCCCTGATGAATCCACGTGGTCAACTCTCGAGTACGCATGTCACGTCCGTGACGTGTACCGGCGTTACGGAATCCGTATTGGGCTCATGTTGAAGGAGAACGACCCGCTCTTTGAGAACTGGGACCAGGATGCCTCTGCTATCGCAGACGGCTACGAACAACAAGCTCCCCATGTCGTCGTCGCAGAGCTCTTGGCTGCCGCCAAAGCCTTGGCATCTCAGCTCGACGGCGTATCTGGAACGACTTGGAATCGCCCTGGCCGCAGGAGCGATGGTGCTTCCTTCACCGTCGGCACCATCTCTCGCTACATGATCCACGACACGATTCACCACGTCTGGGACGTTACGAAACAGCACCACTGAAGCCGCCTTCGAACGGGAATCGGCGCGCGACTGGACGCTATGTGTGGGTTGCATCCGATTCCAAGTCCGCGTTGCATCCAATTTTCAGTCCCTCTTCTCTCGAGATCGACTAGGGGGCGCTTGAGAACCGGCTGTTGGTTCTCGGCCCTCTCGGCCCGAGGAGCGGCGCGCAATACTGCGTCCGCCAAAGGAGGGTCCTGCCTATCCGCTCGAATGCTCACTCGACGCTGTTGTGTATTGCATCTCGGATGGGGGTTTCGTCACCTGTCGGCGGCGCTTACCGCAAATGTGCGATACGCCCGACACTCCTTTGCAAGCCGCCAGGAAGTACCGTGAGTTTGATGTCCGCTAGGCAGTGGTCGTCGTGTGTCGTGCTGGGCGTGGTGGCATCGTCGGTCTTGCTTGCTAGCTCATGCCTTGCTTCTGGAAGCCCCTCCTCGAACCACAGCACCTCTGGCTCTGGGCATGCCGTCGTGAGCATCGCCGGCGGCGGCTATTCCGGTTACGCACTGCTCGGTGACGGTCACGTTTGGGCGTGGGGCGACGACCTCGAGGGTCAGATCGGGGTCGCCGGGCAGTGGTACCAGACCACGGTGCCGGTTGAAGTGAGTGACCTCGGCGGTGTGATCGCCATCGCTGGAGGCATGAACACCGGCTACGCCCTACTGCGCGACGGCACCGTGTGGGCGTGGGGGGACGACAGCCAGAACGAGCTCGGAAACGCGGGGAACCGACCCCGGCAGGTGCCCGTCCAGGTGCACCCGCTGAGCAAGATCGTCGCTCTCGACGCAGGGGCTTTCTCCGTCTACGCCCTTCGCCGAGACGGCACCGTTTGGACGTGGGGCGACAACAGCCTCGGCCAGCTAGGGACCGGGAGTCCCGACCCCGGTCCCGGCACCCCACACGAGCTGACACGGCTTGGGCGTGTCGCAGCGCTCGCCGGAGGATCATCGAACGGCTATGCCCTGCTACGGGACGGAACCGTGTGGGCGTGGGGCGACAACAGCTTCGGCCAGCTCGGGGTGTCACCTTGTCCCTCATCGGGTGGTCCTCGTTCGACTTGTCTCTTCTCGAGCGTGCCCGTCGAGGTACCCGGTATCTCCGGCGCCATAGCGCTCGCCTCAGGCGTCGATACCGTCTATGCCCTGCTACGGGACGGCACGGTGTGGGCGTGGGGCGACAACAGCCTCGGCCAGCTCGGCCGCCGTACGCTTCATTCCTCCAGTGACACACCGCAGCGAGTAGCGGGCCTCGACCACATTGTCGCAATCGCCGCGGGCTCTGAAACCGGGTATGCCCTTGATCGGGACGGCAACCTCTGGGCCTGGGGTTACGGTGCCTACGGCCAACTCGGCGACGCCAGCGCTGGGAACCGCGATGTTCCTGTTCGAGTGAGGAAGGTGAGCCATGTCATCGAGGTCGCCGGGGGTGGCGACATGGCCTACGCCCTTGACCGGGAGGGAAATCTCTGGGCCTGGGGTTACGGAGGCTACGGCCAGCTCGGCAACGGCTACCTCGTGAGCCTCGATGTGCCAACACCGGTCGTCGGTCTTCCGAACCGCTGACCTCAGTCGGTTGCGCTCGATGTGAGCTGAAACCGGCCAAGGCAGTTACGGGCGCAGCGTCTCTCTCTGTCTTTCCTCCATCTCTTTCTGCTCTGGCTGGTCGTGTCGCCTCCGTCGTGGCCGGATGACTCGAGTTGTCACGTGTTCAAAATGCCTCTTCACAGAAGAGAGGCCTCCATCGGGCACGATGGGCATCTCGAATTGGTCGATTATCGGTGCGCGCGTTTTGTGTTCGCCAACGTCTGTGAACGGCCGACCGGCAGCGATGAAAGTCGATACCGCCTGCTCTCGACTCATGGGGGCCCTTGTCTTGGAACTGTTGTGAGAATCCCAGTTTCGATGGCGAAACCGGAATTCTCATAACGAGCGCAGGCCCCGCTCCTTCATCGCATCACTTTGTGGCGTTCCGCAGTTACCGAAGGTCAACACACTCTGGGATCATCTGGAATGGCCGATAAAGAGCTCACAACAGCAGAAGGAGCGCCCCATGTTTCTTCGGTGATGTCACAGCTCGCCTGGGAAGCGGTGCCGCGCGCGCGGGCACCACGCCTTGTCCCAGCTCGCAGGCTTGCACCGTCGTCTGGCCCGCTGCGAAGGTTTCTCCTCGTCGTGCTCATCCTCGCGGGCGGCGCGGCCTTCTCCGCTTGCGGAACGGCTCCCGTTGGAGTCGACACCCGAGGGCTCGTCTCCGTCGACGTCGGCGCCTACCAGGCCCTGCCGCCCCCGTATGGCACGCGGCACACGGTCATCACGTCCGCCGACTTCCTCGCCGACTTCGCGCGTGCGCTCACCGTTCACCACATCGCGCTGAGGTCGCCGCCTACGACCGCAGCGGGCTGCACCGGAGGTGTCCAGTACACGGTCGTGTTGAAACGACGGGGATCGTCGCGCCGGACCACGCTGTCGGCCTACTCGTGCGCGCACACGATCACCGGCAACATGTCCGGAGACGTGTCAGGGTTCCTCGCCTATCTCGACTCTGTCCTTTCGACGTAGCCCTCTTCGCGATCGCGCCCGCGAAAGGCTGACGGGTGCCTGGCATCTCCGACCGCCGGGTCAGTGACCAGCGCCCAATCCGTCTGATCTGCTCCCATTCCGGGCTCGGCGCTTGAACTGGCTGCGCCGGCAGCGGGTTTTGCCCGCCGGGGCTGTTCAGCCCGACACGAGCTATCCCAGGGTGCGGAGGAGGACGCCGACGAACTGCTTGGCGTCGCTGGCGAAACCGGTATGGCCTCCAGGGAAGTTGATCAACGGCGACCCGAGACGTTCGGCGAGCGCGACAGCAGTGCGCTGGGCGAACTCGCCCGTGGAGGTGGTCCCTCCCCCAACCACGACCCGCGCCGGCGCGCCCTGCAGCGCGGAGAAGTCCGGTTGGTAGAACGTGATGGGCAACAAGCCGTGACGAAAGAAGCGCTCGCTCGTCGCCACCGCCTCGGCGGACGTCGGCTGTCGCGCAGCGTCGCCACCCCGAGGGCCTATGTTCATGCCGGCAAAGCCGGACAACTTCTGCCACGCGGCGCCGATGCCGCTACCGCGGAAGGTGTCGTAAATCTCCTGCATCCCGGCGCGTGCCTCTTCGGCTCCCGGGAGGAGCAGCGCAAGCGGGGGCTCGTGGGCGACGAGGGTTTGCACGTGGTCGGGGTAGCGGGCGACCAAGGCGAGCCCCGTGACCGCACCACCACTGCTGCCGAATACGTACGCGGGCTCGCTTCTAACCGCCTCAAGCACCCGGCGCACGTCATCGGCCAGCAGGTCCGGCTCGGCGTCTTGGTCGGGGTCGTCAATCGTGCTGCGGGCAAAGCCTCGGGGGTCGTAGGTCACGACCGTAAAGTCCCGAGCGAGCAGTGGCGCGATCGCGGCAAAGCCAGCAACGCCCATGGGGTGCCCGACCAGCATGATTATTGGTCCTGAGCCTTGAACCTCGTAGTAGAGGCGAGCTCCCGGAACGTCCAGCGAGTGACTCTTAGGCAACGGCATTTCGATGGCACCTCTCGCTCGCGCTTGGGGATGGGCGGCAACGCCGCTGACGCTAACGCCTTGCTGGGGCTTTGACGCCTCGTCGAAATCGCAAGTATTCGGCGTTCCCGAACCGTCGTAAGGATCGCCCTCGCGATGGGGATAGGCCTTGGCGCTTGGCGTTGGGGGCTGCTTCACTGGCGCCATGACCGACGTTCGAACATCGCGCCTGAATCTGCACGCGATCGATGTCGCAGAGGGAGAACGCATCGTCGCTCGAAGTGCGGGACCAAGCGATGCTTGGGCGGACGATTTCCCCTTCGAGGGCGACGTTGGCGCAGTGGGGAGCTTCCTTCGCGCCACCGCCGCACGCGGAGAGCAACGGCCGTTCGGCTACTACCGGATCACCCGCCAGGCCGACGGACGGGCCATCGGGGGGGCCGGCTTCAAGAGCCAGCCAGACAGGGGCTGCGTCGAGATCGGCTACGGCCTGGCTCCGTCGGCCCGCGGCCACGGTTACGCCGCAGAGGCGGTCGTTGCCCTGCTGGCCATCGCCGCCGACCACGGTCTGTCCAGGCTGATCGCCGACACGACCCTGGACAACATCGCTTCGCAACGGACCCTCATCCGGGCAGGATTTCGCCTAGTGGGCACCGACGGCGAGCTCCACCATTACGAGGCGCTCCTCGACCCCGGGCATCGACCCGTGTAGATCGGTGCCGAACGATCTATCCCGAGCGAGCGGCGGCGCTTTCTCGTCAGCGAGCTCGGGGTGAATCTTTGGCGTTCGGTGTGTTCCCCGCCTATTCGATTCGGTCCGTCGAACGACGCAAATGTCACCGGTCGCTTCAGCGTGCCGCTTCAAAATCAGCTTCAATCGTCCTCGTGATTCTCATGCACTGACATTGAGATGCAACTCGGTGAACTTCCTATGCAATCGCGCTGAAACCCAGGTGCGAATCCAAATGAATATCACTTGCAGCTTGACACTATGAGCAGCCGCTCGTTGCCCCACAACTCGGGCACGCAAAGCATGAACCGGCCCGCTGCATGATGTTGCCGCAGGAATAACAAAACGGCGCGTCCCGGATTTCCGGATACAGCTCGCGGCGGTCTCCCAGCGGTGCAGACAGGCTGTCGCCACCTTCGCCAAAGCGCTCCTTGTCGTTTCGCATGGCAACGTCCACTTCGACATCGTCGATCCCCGGAAGCGTTTGCTGGGTCCGCTCGCCGGTGGAAACGATCCCGAGTTCGATTCGCTCGTCAAAACTTAGGTAGTCAAGAGCAAGGCGACGGAAGATGTAGTCGACAAGGCTCGAAGCGAGACGAAGATCCGGGTCGTCGGTGATCCCAGCTGGGTCAAAGCGCATGTTCGTGTACTTGCGCACGAAAGTCGAAAGCGGAACACCGTGCTGCAGCCCGAGGCTGACAGCGATGGAGAACGCATCCATAACACCCGAGAGGGTTGATCCTTGCTTGGAAACCTTCATGAAGACCTCACCGGGACGGCGGTCTTCGTATTCACCAACGGTGACGTAGCCCTCGCAATCAGAGATCCGGAAGGAGAACGTGCTCGAGCGACGGTGTCGCGGAAGCCTCTTGCGTGACGTCGCCGCCGGTGCAAGCGCGCGCGCCGAAAGAGCCGATTCGAGTTCGGCGATGCGCGAGTGAAGTTCGTTAGCCGGACCGTCAGCTGGCGAAGCAAGAGCACCGTCCATCTTCGTCGTGGAGAGTGGCTGGGCGACTTTGGAATTGTCCCGGTAGATAGCGACAGCCTTCAGTCCCATGTGCCACGCGTCGATGTGCAGCTGCTCGACGTCTTCGACCGTCGCTTCACCTGGAAGATTCACCGTCTTTGAGATCGCCCCGCTGATGAAGGGCTGTGCGGCCGCCATCATCTTCACGTGACCGAGGTAGTCGATGACGTTGTCTCCCATCGAGCAGGCGAAGACCGGGATGTGCTCGGCCTTCACGTGGGGTGCACCGAGAATTGACTTGTTCTCATCGATGTATGCGACGATCTCGGCGATCTGTCCATCGTCATACCCGAGGCGGCGTAGCGCTCGCGGAACGGTCTGATTCACGATCGACATCGTTCCGCCACCGACCAGCTTCTTCGTCTTCACGAGACCCAAGTCCGGCTCGATCCCCGTCGTGTCGCAGTCCATCATGAACGAAATCGTGCCCGTCGGAGCGAGCACAGAAGCCTGCGCGTTCCGTACGCCGAATGTCTCCGCGAGCTCTACCGCTTCATCCCAGGACTCTTGAGCCGCAGACAAGAGATTCATCGGAACGATCTCCTCATCGATCTTCGCGACTTCGCTGCGGTGCATGCGCAAGACATTCAGCATCGGCTCGGTGTTCTCGTGATATCCGGCAAAAGGACCCATGCGCGCCGCGATACGTGCCGAAGTCGCATAGGCATGGCCCGTCATGAGCGCGGTAACCGCACCTGAAATCGCCCGTGCCTCGTCTGAGTCGTACGGAAGCCCGAGCGCCATGAGCATTGCGCCGAGGTTCGCGTACCCAATGCCCAACTGACGAAAGCGCCGCGTGGTCTCAGCAATCTTTTCCGTCGGGTAGTCGGCATTTCCGACGAGAATTTCTTGCGCAGTGAAGATGACCTCAACGCCCGCCTTAAATCCCTCTGTGTCGAAGGTGCCGTCTTCGTCCAAGAACTTCAAGAGGTTCATACTCGCGAGGTTGCATGCCGAATTATCGAGGTGCATGTACTCACTGCACGGGTTTGATCCTGCGATCCTGCCGGTGTTCGGTGTGGTGTGCCACCGATTGATCGTCGTGTCGTACTGCAATCCAGGGTCCGCACACTCCCAGGACGCTTGTGCGATCTCGCGGAACAGATCCTTGGCACGCACCGTCTCGATGACATTGCCGGTCGTGCGGGCGGTGAGGCCCCATTCCTTGTCCTCTAACACAGCCTGCATGAAGTCATCCGTCACGCGAACGGAGTTGTTCGCGTTCTGGTATTGGATCGAGTGGATGTCCGAACCGTCGAGGTCCATGTCGAAACCCGCCTGCGCGAGCGCGAACGCCTTGCGCTCCTCACGCGCCTTGCACCAGACGAATTCGCGAATGTCAGGATGGTCCACGTCAAGGATGACCATCTTTGCGGCACGCCGGGTCTTTCCTCCGGACTTGATCGTGCCAGCCGATGAGTCCGCTCCTCGCATGAAGCTCACTGGTCCCGACGCGGTACCGCCACCTTTGAGCAATTCCTTCGATCCCCGAATGCGCGAGAGGTTGATGCCGGCGCCTGAACCGCCCTTGAAGATCGTCCCTTCCTCGACGTACCAGTTCAAAATCGATGACATCGAGTCGTCCACCGCGAGGATGAAGCATGCGGAGGCCTGCTGGGGTACTCCGGCCACGCCGATGTTGAACCAAACAGGCGAATTGAACGCGGCCTTCTGCTCGACGATCAGGTGCTTCAGTTCGTCACCGAAGGTTTCCGCTTCGACAGCGTCGGCAAAGTAGCCATCCTTGATCCCCCACGCGGTGATCGTGTCGGCGACACGATCGATGACCTGGCGAAGTGAGGTCTCGCGCTCGGGAAGGCCGAGCGTGCCTCTGAAGTACTTCTGGGCCAAGATGTTCGTCGCGTTCATCGACCAGGTCACGGGGACTTCCACACCGAGCTGCTCGAAGGCAACCTCGCCTGTGCGGTAATCAGAGATGCGCGAGTCGCGTCGCTCCCAGTCGACCATGTCGTAGGGATGCCGACCCGCCGTCGTGAAGTGTCGCCGTACGCCGATCTCGACGCGATCGCCCGTTATCGCCATGACATCGTCCTCCCGGGATTTGCCCGCGGATCGCGCCCCTGCGCCCCCGCCACTTGCTAGCACCTCGGTCTCTCAGCCCATCCCGGGCCTGCAAACACAACATCTTGTGGTCGTGCGTAAGGTCGCTACTAGATAAAGAGTAATTACATCATTGGAACTATGGCGCTGTCAACGACTTCTCCGCCGATTCTTTCAGAAATTTTTCGCCGAGGAGGACCCAAGAAGACCCCGTCTTGGCGCAGGGCGCGATGCTTTCGGGCCCGCCTAGAGCTTGCTCAGGGCCTGTCGAAGCGACCGGACTCCCTGCCCGATGCGCTGTTCGTTCTCGATGAGTGCGAAGCGAACGAAGCCGTCTCCCCCCGGTCCAAACCCGACGCCGGGCGAGACTGCGACCTTGGCTTGAGTGACCAAGAACTTCGCGAACTCGAGCGAACCCATGTCCTTGTATGGCTCGGGAATGGGGGCCCATACGAACATCGTGCCCTTCGGCTTCGTCACCTCCCAGCCGATGCGACCAAGCCCATCGCATAGAGCATCACGGCGGTGCAGATAGATCTCGTTCACGACCTTCGGGTAGTCCGAGGCCTCGTTCATTGCGACCGTCGCGGCGATCTGGATCGGCTGGAACGTCCCATAGTCGAGATAGCTCTTCAGCTTCGTCAGCGCTTGGACCACTTCTGCGTTTCCTACGAGGAAGGCGAGACGCCACCCTGCCATAGAGAACGATTTCGTCAAGGTGTAGAGCTCAACGGCGACCTCGGTTGCACCGGGCACCTGGAGCAGCGATGGCGGCACGTAGCCGTCAAATGCCGTGTCGGAGTACGCGAAGTCATGCACCAAGACGACGCCGTGTTCCCGTGCGAACGCGACAAGCCTCGCCATCGCCGCAAGGTCGATACATGCGGTCGTCGGATTGTGCGGAAAGGAGAAGATGACGACCTTCGGTTTTGGCCACTCCGATTCCCAGGCTTCCATCAAGTTCGCGAAGAACGCCTCACCCGCGTCCTTCTCGTCGCTTCCGAGGCCTTCGAGACGGACCAAGCGCACCGCTGCACCCGCGAACTGCGGCGCGTAGATGTGTATCGGATAGGAAGGCGAAGGCACGAGCGCCGTATCACCTGGTCCGACGAGGACCCACATGAGGTGCGAAAGGCCCTCTTTCGCGCCGATCGTCACGACGGCTTCGCGCTCTGGATCGAGGTCCACGCCAAATCGGCGGAGGTAGAGGTCCGTGATGGCTTGGCGCAACTTCGGGATGCCCCGGGAGGCCGAATAGCGGTGGTTCTTCGCATTGCGCGCAGCCTCGACGAGCTTTTCCACCGCGATGTCCGGGGAGGGGATATCGGGATTGCCAAACCCGAGGTCGATGACGTCGTCCCCCGCGCGCCGTGCGATGAGCTTCAGCTCGTTGATCTCCGCAAAGACGTAAGGGGGCAACCCGTCGATTCGTCGAAATTCCATCGTACAAAGTTACTGGAGCACGAGACCTCTCGGGCTTCTCGCCGCGGTCTTCATGCAATCTCCCGTCGAACGATCAGCTCGCGAGGTTGATGTCCGCTTGTCTTGCGCTGTGAACGAGCCCATCAACTGATCCCTGCCACAACGCGACAGCCCACGTCGCGCCGGCTCTTTGGAGAAGATCAAGGCGCTCGGCAGCGTGCTTTGCGTCCTTTGGAAGCGCGCCTGCCCAGGTGACTGGCCCTTCACGACCCGCCCGAGCCATAGCATCGGGCTCTGCACCCCATAGGTTCAACACCGCCCCGTTCCTTCGGGCGAGGGCGTTCGTCGCCTGTGTCCCGCCGCCGACCCACGTCGCCACCCCCTCCCGGCGAAGCTCGAGGATCACCTTTTCCAAGGAGTTGCGCCGTTCGCTTGCCGCGAGAAACCCGACGCCAAAGGCGATGTTCTCCGCGGCGCTCCTTTCGTCTCCCACGCCAACGCCGGCGATGACGCGTCCTGAGCTCAATGCATTCAACGTCAAGAACTCCGAGACGAGCACCGTGTCTTCAACGAGCCCGATGCGTGCGACGAGAGTTCCAATCGCAATGGAATGCGTGCGCGCGCTAATCGCGCCAAGGAGCGGGAAGGGCGATAGCGCGGGTCTTCCGGGTTCTCCGACTGGCCAGAGGTGGTCAAAGACGAACACGCCGTGCAGGCCGACGCGTTCCGCCGCGTCCGCTGCATCGAGGGCATCCCGTGCGCTCGTCGAAAACGACGGCAAGATGACTCCAAGGTTCACCTGCGAGACAGGCCGTTCTCCAAGGAGTTCACGCGCCCGATTCCACCCGCGTCTTTAGGTCACGCACCGCTGCATGGAGAATGTGACCCTCGGCACGCCTTTTCACGAAGCCGGGGATGGGCACGCGCAGCTCGACGGCCAAGCTGTAGATGACCTCGGTTCCACCGTCACTCGTGGGGCGGAATTCATAGCGTCCGTCGAGGCGGCTCGTGAGATCGCCCTCTCGTTGAGTCCACGAGATCTCAGATGCCTTCGAGTAGTCATAAACGAGCGTGTAGCTCGTGGATCGCCCGAAAGCACCGGCTCGAAAACTCACGATCGAGGCGCGACCGAGCGCGTCTCGCTCGCGTACGTGTACCTCCTTGACGTCCGACACCCATTCCGGATACCGCTCGACGTCGGCCACGACCGAAAGGCAACGCTCGGGCGACCCGGCGATAACCATTTGTTCGGACGTGTGTTCCACAGCCTGCTCCCTTCGACAACCCTTTATCCTGCTCCCAAGCATTTCACCCCGACACCTCCTTTGGGTGACTCTTCGGCCGCGTGGGACGCGATCGAGCTATCCGCCAGCTTGTAGGAGCGCCTCAGAGAGCTGTCCGGCAAGTCGCTCGTAGGCGAATTCGGTGCGGGCGCGCAACAACGCCTGGCTGCCCAGACACAAGCGCAGTTCCTCGTCCTCGAGGAGTGTGCGCAACGCCTCGGTGCACACGACGACGTCGCCTGGGCGGTCGACGACGAGGCCCGTCTTGTGGTCGATGACCGCCTCAGGTGCCCCGCCGCTGCGCCCTGCGACTTGGGCGATACCTGTTGCTGCTGCTTCGAGGAACACAATCCCGAATCCCTCTTGTTCGAGTCCAAGCCAGCGGTTGCGACACAACATCGCAAAGATGTCAGCCGCACCGTAGATCTGAGGAAGTTCCTCTTCGGACAAACGCCCAAGGAAGGTCACCGGAGCAGAAAGGCGTGACGCGAGCTTCGCCAACCGCTTGTCGTCTCGGCCGGTCCCGCCGACGAGAACGCGTAGCTCAGGAAACTCCGACGCGAGCTCGGCGGAGGCCTCGATGAGCACGTCCATACCCTTTCTCGGCACGAGGCGACTCACACTGAATACAACTTGCGCGCGCTCTTCTAATCCAAGGCGCCGTCGTGTCGCGTTGCGAAGTTCGGGTGAAAGCGGTGCAAAGCGCGCGGCATCCACACCCGGCGGCACGCGAATCACCTGTGGCATCTTGTCGCCCGCGACGCGAGATGCCTCAGCGGCCGGATAGTCTCCGGCCGCTATGACGAGCGAAGCGTGAACGATGGTCTTGCGAAGCAGCTGGCGAAGGGCAGGCATGCGCGCGGGAACGGTGACCTCAGCACCGTGGAGAACTAAGGCATAGGGAAGCCCGAGGGAAGGGCCGAGTAGACCGACGGGAAGCGCCGGGTCCAAGACGATAAGTGACGCGCCGGTATCCTTCGCAAGCTCCATGATGTGCGCACGAAGCCGCGACGTCGGGAGCATCAGTCGCGATCTGATTCTTATGATCTTGTGCCCAGCGGTTGGATCAAAGCTCGCCGCGTTCTTGTGTCCAGTGGTCAAAACGACGAACGTCTCCGGGTCGAGTCGCCGCCAGAGCTCAAAGAGATAGGACTGGATCCCGCCGATCTTCGGTGGGTAATCGTTGGTGACGAGGAGATGGGTCACCTTGAGCCCATCGACGAGCGTGCTTTGTTAGCCCACGCGCCGTTCGTAGCGAAGGCCGGGAACCAAGCACGCTTTCGCGAGCAATCGAACCGCTCGAGCTTCGCTTGCGTCGATGACGATCGCATCATGACGGTCCTCGTTGAGAAGGAAGTTGACCACGCAGTCATCGCATGCACTCGTGTTCTCAAAAACACATTCCTCACAGCTGATGGTGAGCGCTGCTTCTGACACGGCACCACATCCTTTTCTCCGGCCGGGACGTTCCCGTAAGACATTCCGTTGAGACAAAGGATGACCCGAGGCTGTATCACCGGCCCCATCGATTCATGTTCAGCCAGGTGTCGAGGCGTGCGATCCCGCCGCGACATCGCCGCCCACCTGGCTCTTTCCGTCCTCTTCAAAGACCTCAATGGCCTTGGAGGACCCGCACCAGCGGCAAGTCACCGACTCGATCGTCTCGTGGAGCACGACCTCCTCCTCGATCGTGTCCGCGCCAGCCAGATCAAAGTGGTGGAACGACCGTGTGCGCCGCGTCGACACGAGGTCAAAGCGCGTCCGGTTGCCACACGAGCTACAGCGGTAATGGGCCACGAATTGAACCTAGCGCGCGACCTTGCGTGCCGAAAGACTGAAGGTGTTCCTTCTTCACGAGGAGATTCCGACGCCCCGTGCCTTGAGAAGTTGCGAAAGCGAACGGAACGCGCGCCCGCGATGAGAATAGCGGTGCTTTTCTGCTGAAGACATCTCCGCGAAACTTCGACCGTCTCCTTCGTCGGGAACAAAAATGGGGTCATAGCCAAAGCCGCCTCTACCGCGTGGAGAACGCGCGATCGTCCCGGACACGAGCCCTTCTGCGTAGCACTCCTCCCCACTCGCGAAAGCGACGAACGCGACGCATCGAAACAAAGCAGCGCGATTAGGGCTATCCCCAAGGGTCGCGAGCAGCTTTTTGACGTTCTCTTCGTAGGTTGCGCCCTCACCCGCATAGCGCGCGCTATAAACGCCTGGGGCTCCGCCGAGCGCTTCAACTTCCAAACCCGTGTCATCGGAAAGTGCATCGATGCCCGTCGCTCGAACGAGTGTGACGGCTTTGAGGCGTGCGTTCTCCAAGAGCGTTTCACCGTCTTCCTCGACCTCTTGCACCGAAGCAGGGCGCGGCACGAGCTCTATGGCATCCCCAAGGCAGCCAAACAGGATTGCGCTGATTTCCTTTACCTTGTCGACATTGGCGGATGCAAGCACCAAGCGCTCACATTGTCCTTTCATCAAGAAGGCACCGCGTCTGCGCTTGTCGCACTGAGCGCCGCTGCTTGCTGACGGATGAGTTCGTCGATGCCCAATTGGGCGAGCGCAAGAAGCTCGTCGAGTTCGGTGCGAGTGTACGGCATGCCTTCGGCCGTCCCTTGGATCTCTATGAATCGGCCCGATCCGGTCATGACGACATTCATGTCGACTTCAGCTCGGGAGTCCTCTGAATAGTCGAGGTCGAGCATACAGACCGCGTCGACCACACCCACCGACACCGCGGCGAGCGGTTCTCTCAGCGGGCTTCGACTGATGCTCGACTTCGCGACCAAGGTGCTACACGCGTCGTGCAATGCCAAATAGGCCCCGGTTATAGATGCCGTACGAGTCCCACCGTCGGCTTGGAGCACATCGCAGTCGATGATGACCTGTCGTTCGCCCAGGGCTTCGAGGTCGCACACCGCACGAAGTGCACGGCCGATGAGCCGTTGGATCTCGTGTGTCCGGCCTGACTGCCGGCCTCTAGCCGCTTCCCGCTGGACGCGCTCGGGCGAAGATCCCGGCAACAAGGAGTACTCCGCAGTCACCCAACCCTTGTTCGTGCCGCGCATCCATCGTGGCACGTCCTCGTCGATCGAAGCCGTACAGAGCACCTTCGTCTTTCCCATCACTGCGAGAACCGATCCGGCCGCAAATTCGGTGAAGTTGCGCTCGAATGCCACGGGGCGCAGTTCATCGAGCGATCTCCCGTCACGTCGCGCCACGTTCGAAACATCCACTTCGCCTGCTCCTCTCAATTGCGATGGCCGGAAGGCACCTCTGCACCCTCTTCATTCGCCGAGGACGATACCTTGGGCTTTGTCCAACTCAGGACCGAGCAAGCGCCTTCCCGTCTCGACGAACCAGTCAAGGTCCCCCGTCGACAAGAAGCGGTGCCCACCACCTTCGTGGCCGTGACGCCAAAGCCCCGTCGCCTCGAGCACCGAACGCACATCGAAAGCGGTCTCATCTGCAGAGGAAACGAGCCCGACCTCGCGTCCCATGACGTCCGCGATGGTGCGCGCGAGAAATGGATAGTGCGTGCAACCCAAGAGCAACGTGTCGATGCCCTTCTCACAAAGCGGCGACAACAGACGCTTCGCGAGGGCGTGCACCTCTTCTGAGTACAAGTCGCCCCGCTCGACGAATTCGACGAAACCTGGACACGCCACGGCAAACACCTCACCCGAAAAGCGCATCCGGACGGCCAGCCGCTCATAGGCGCCCGAATTGATCGTTCCCGACGTTCCGATCACACCGATGCGCCGATTCCGCGTGACACGCGTTGCCGCTCGAATTCCCGGTTCCAAGACCCCAAGGACGGGTACGTCGAAGGACATCCGCAATCCGTCCATCGCAGCCGAAGCCGCGGTGTTGCACGCGACGACGACCATCTTCACTTGCTCGATGTTGATGAGGTACTCGGCGATCTCGTGACTGAAACGTCGAACTTCGTCCGGATCGCGCGGACCATAGGGATAGCGCCCGGTGTCGCCGAGATAGACGATCTGCTCGCTAGGAAGGACGTCGATGAGGGCTCGCGCGACCGTCAGGCCGCCAAAGCCACTGTCAAAAACGCCGATGGGACGATTGTCCACCCCACAAAGCTAGATGCGACGTGAGGCAGCGTGCTCTTCGGCCTATTGTCCTCCAAGGTTCTCCGCTCGCCTTTTTGTCCGCGGGAACCGGTTCCTAGAAGTAAACCGTGCGCTTTGTCGCTTCGACCACCTCGTCGAGGTCTCCCGTCCACGCGCCGCTTGACAGGTACTTCCACCCTCCGTCGGGCGAAATGACGACGATGACACCCGAGGCGATTTTCGACGCGCAGTTCGCAGCACCACACATCGCCGCGCCGGTGGAGAGCCCGACAAATACGCCGAGCGACGCAAGACGCCTCGTCCAGATGATCGAGTCTCGCGGCCCAACGACCGTCTTGCGATCGAGAAGCTCCTCGCCTTTCCACTCATGGAAGATCGGAGGGATGTAACCGTCGTCGAGACTGCGAAGCCCGTCGACGACTTCACCGCTCGGTGGTTCGACGGCCCACACCTGGATGGCCGGGTTCTGTTCTTTTAGGTAGCGCCCCACACCAAGCAGCGTCCCACTCGTGCCGAGGCCGCTCACGAAGTGCGTCACCTCAGGACAGTCACGCCAAATTTCAGGGCCCGTGTGCTCGTAGTGCACCTTGGGATTCGCCGCATTGCCGTATTGATAGAGGAAGGTCCATTCCGGATGCTCACCCGCCAGGCGCGTTGCCAGGCGCACCGCCCCGTTTGAGCCTTCGGATCCGGGTGACTCGATGATCTCTGCACCCCAAAGTTCGAGCAGCTGTCGACGCTCAATCGAGACGTTCGTCGGCATGACGATCTTCACTTCGTACCCCTTGACGCGGGCCACGAGTGCGAGGCCGATGCCTGTGTTTCCCGACGAAGGCTCGATAAGGGTCGCTCCTGGGTGGAGCACGCCGCGCTCTTCTGCGTCTTCGATGAGCGCGAGCGCGATGCGGTCCTTGACGGATCCGCCGGGGTTTTGGCCTTCGAGCTTGAGGACGATTCGGACCGACGGGTTCGGGCTGAGCCCCGAGACGTCGACCATGGGAGTGTTCCCGATGAGCTCAAGGATGTTGCGCGCCGTCACCGTCGTGGCGGATCCGCTTGTGCGCACCGGTCTTCAGGAAACGCCGCCGGCCACCGCCGGCAGAATGGACACGACGTCGTCGGTCACGACCTTTGTGTCGAGCCTGTCCAAGTAGCGGACGTCATCGTCGTTCAAATAGACGTTCACAAAGCGATGCAAGGTACCTTCCCCGGTCAGCACCTGACCAGAGAGCCTTGGGTGTGCCGCTACCAAGGCCCGCAGGACCTCTCCGACGGTCGAGCCTTCGATGAGTACCATCGGGCGGCCGTCAACAGCAGGCCGCAACATGGTGGGCAAGCGGACTTCGATCGACACGACACCTCCGGGATGTGCTCGGCGACTGAATGGTGACCTCTTTGGTCATATTCTACCGTCGCCGCCGCAAACCCCTGCCTGCACGCCGAAATGCCACTTCAAGGCGGTCTATCAGATCGCCTGCTCGATGGGCTCCTCGGCGATGCGCTGTTCGATGATGCGATACGACCGCATCGTCGGGACCTCGTGGCGTAGGGAGACGACGACGTAGTGCCAGTTCGGATCGGGCGCTTGTTCGACGTCTGTCGGCGAGGGGTAGGGATCGGTGTGGGTATGGGAATGGAACACCCCGATGAGAGCGATCCCGTTTGCCTCAGCGTCGCGATCGGCCCGCAGCAGGTCCATCGGGTCGACGACATAGAGGCGCGATGACGCAGCCGCGTTGCGCGTCAGGTAGCACTTCGCGACACGCCCCGTTTGTGGATCCCCGGCCATGAGCCCGCACCCCTCTTCTGGGTACGCGCGCAAACAGTGCGCGATCATCTCGGCCTCTTGGTCGTCATCGACAATGAGCCGAGACGCACCTGCTGGGAACACAGGTGGTGTCGTTGATCCAGCCATCAGATCGACAAGCTACCGTGTCGTGCCGTGGCGCCGAAGACTCAGAAGAAACAACCAGCGAAGGTGCAGCCAAAGGTGACGAAGCAGAGCAATCGCCCTGTTGCGCAAAACCGTCGAGCCCGCCACGAATACGAGATCCTCGAGACCTTCGAGTGCGGCATCGCCCTGAGCGGCGGCGAGGTGAAGTCCCTCAGGGCACGCCAAGTGAGCCTCCAGGACGCCTTCGCCCGCATCGACCATGGTGAGCTGTGGTTGCTCGGGACACGCATCGCGCCCTATGAGTACTCGAACGGCTTTGGTGCTGTTGCACCTGACCGAGCCCGAAAGCTCTTGATGCACCGCAGACAAATAGACGAGCTAAAGGGCCGTGTCGCGCAGCAGTCCCTCACGCTCGTGCCGCTCTCCATTTACTTCAAGGGCGGCTTCGCGAAAATCGAGCTCGCCTTGGCGCGTGGAAGACACCTTTATGACAAACGTCGCGTCATCGCAGAGCGAGACGCGGCGCGTGAGGCGGATCGAGCGATCAAGTCCTACGGACGGCGCTGAGACATAGTACCGGCCCGTGCCTGACCAAGGTGATTGAACGCCGTGAGGCGCACCGATGCGAGCCACTACGATGGTTTCACCGGACGCTCCGGTAACTTTGTCTTATCGTCCACCCAGGGGGTGACAGGCTTCGACTTCGGTCGTCGATTTGGGAGAAGCGAGCCGTGGTCTCCGGAGCCACGTAAAAGAGCCGGAACCAAAACAAATGCCGAGCCTCAGCTCGCGCTTGCTGCCTAAATAACAGCAACGTCTGCCCGCTCCTAGCCCCACGGAACGGTTCCAGGCGTCATCTAGTGGGGCTTACCTCTGTGATGGCGTCGACGCGTCGCTAAGGGAAAATCTCGTCGGCTGGGGTCTCGTGCCGGTGCCGGTGGCGAGGCGAGACCCGAGATCTAACCGCCGGCTGCGCTCGGAGAAGGCCCTTTGAGAAGCTGAAGGACGCGGGTTCGATTCCCGCCACCTCCACCATTTGCCCTATATCCCGAGACATCGGCCACAGCAGTGTCCAGGATGTCTCGCGACATCGGCCACTGCTTGTGTGCGTCTGACCAGGGCTTTGGGTCGACCCAGTTTGCTTTGCGACCTGAATCGGATCCGCGCAAAGAATCACACGGCTTGAGTCTGAGAGCGTGGACTTTGCGCTGACGCGAGCTCCAACAAGCCGAGCGAGCCTCCCAACCTTGCGGAGCTAATCCGTAGACCGAGCTGGCATCAGTGGGCCGCGTGCCGTGTTGCCGATCCTTCGGTGCTTTTCCAGACGATGGTGAATCGCGACCCACCGGTGACTAAGGCAAGGTGGACGAATTCATCCCCGCTGGAGGCACACTGCGATCGTCCCTGGCCCAAGGTGCGCGCCGGCAACTGGACCCATGTAGGCCGTGATGGTCTTCTCCGTGGGGAAGATCGGCTTCACCAGTGCGAGGAACGCGTCGACGTCTTCTGCATCGGCGTGGGTGATGGCTAGTCTGCGGATGGGAAGCGCAGCAGCGACTCTGTCCGCGAGGTAGCGAAGGGATCTCGCGCGCGTGCGTTGACGCGACACACCTTCGATGATGCCGTTTCTCAGTTCGACGATCGGTTTGATCGAGAGCAACGATCCAATAAAGGCCTGTGCGGAGCCGATACGTCCACCTCTGCGGAGGTATTCGAGGGTATTCAGGGCCCCGAAGGTCT
>Ga0181532_10001063_pt1 | contig 27311 bp, 21 predicted proteins | sample PEATcosm2014_Bin_33_FD_119768 | JGI IMG/M metagenome (GOLD analysis project Ga0181532, IMG submission 119768) | Peatland microbial communities from MTU Mesocosm Facility, Houghton, MI, USA - PEATcosm2014_Bin11_30_metaG | ecosystem: Environmental > Terrestrial > Soil > Wetlands > Peat | place... | reverse complement strand
GGTGCTGAAATCAGCACCCAGTCTCCGGGTCAATCCTATGCCCCCTCGGATAACCCAAAAAAGCCATAGGCCTCTGAGCCTCACATAGGATGATGGTTGGCACCTACGCCAACGGTTGGCTTGAGCGCTATGGCCTGTTCACGGAAGTAATCGTGCAATGACCCGAATATTACGGCGTGATTTCCCACACCGCGCCACAACCGCCGACGCCGCACGAGCCGTGACCGCCAGCAGCACTAACGCCAAAGATGTTGCCGTTGCCGTCCAGGACCAGCGCTCCCGGATTTGCGCCGTCCGCTCCGCCGGTGAAATCGTGCAGCGAACTGTAGATCCATGCGGAGCCGGAACGCGTCAGCTTGAAAACCACACCCCGGTTATCACCACCGGTGCGGTTCGTAGTTCCGTAAAGGTTACCGGCTGCGTCCATCACTACTCCCGCACTCGGTCCGCTACCGCTCGTACCGGAGAAACTATACAGAACCGAGAAAATCCAGGAGCCGTTGGAGGGCGACAATTCGAAGACGGTGCCGGATCCACCACTGCCTCCGGTAAAGGTCGTGCCGTACAAGTTGCCTGCCGCGTCCGAGATCAGACCCGTCGGACCCTGTCCGCTGTCGCCATCGTTGAATTGGTAGATCATCTGTTCGCTGTATCCTGAACCATAGGGCGTCAGCTGATAAACAGTGCCTTCGTAGGTATAACCACCCATGATGGTAGTGCCGTAAATGTTGCTGCCCTGATCGAAGACCAGGTTGCTGTCAGGCCAATAGCCGTCCCGCGACCCTCCCAGGAAGGCGTACAGAACGCTTTCCGTCCATCCACCACCTGAGGGGCTAAGCTTGAAAACGGTTCCGCAGTAATAGCCGCTGCAGCCGTTGTCTTGACCGCCGAGTTCGGTAGGCCCATAAATGTTGCCCGCCTGGTCAAAAGAGATCTGCTCTGGAACGCCGCCGTCGCTAAGGCCAGTAAACCGGTAGAGAACAGTCTGGTTCCAACTGCAAAGGACGTTGCCGCAAAAGTTTGCGGGAGGCGCCAGGCGGTAGATCATGCCGCAGGTGAGGCTGCCGGAATCGCCGCAGCGGCCAACACCGCCCTGGGCCAACGATCCATAAAGAGCCCCGTCGGGCCCGAACACCAGCGAGGAATCAGGCCTTAATCCGTCATATCCACCCAGAAAGGTGTAAAGCAAATTGAAAATCCAGCCCGATTGCTCGCGTTTCAACTCGAAGGCCGTACCACATCCATAGGGTTGGCAATTGGTGTCGTAATTTCCAGCGTTGCCCGCCACCCCGTAAAGGTTTCCCGAGCCATCGATCAGCAGCGCGCGGCCGGGATTTCCCCCGTCGGATCCCGTGAAGTCGTGCAGCACGGTGAAGGTCTGCGCCGGCGCTGCGATAGCGGTTACCAGCAAGATGAGAAGACCGGCGATTCCTGCCAGTCGAGTGAATCCTGAACATCGATACTGCTCCGAACGTGTCATAACCATGCTCCTCATTCGGCCTGCAACGTATGATCTGGTGGTGATGTTGTGCGCTTGAGCGGAAGAAATCAACTTAATTTCACATTACGGGGCAAGGGTATAAAAACAGAGGCTTTATGAGGCGTAGTTTTCTTAGGTGTCTTCGGGTTGGCGGATAACTAGCGCGAAATCGCCATAGCGCAAGTTGCCGAATCGGGTGTACTGCCTCGAGGTTAACTTGTGCAATGGCTGTTCCCGCTAACAACGGATTTACTTCCGATCTGCAGCCTTCGGTTTCCCGGCTATCACATCCCGAAGCGACAGCGGTCACTGACAAAGCGGCGACTGCAGGCGCTAAATGCGGATGGAAAAGGATTTCCTGGCCTGTTTCCCACCGATCTTCCATCGCACCCACACGGCGAGGAACGAGACCTCCGACCTTCCTTCTCCCAGGCGTCTGAGTGCGCCCGTCCCTTGGGTCCATTTCGATTCGACTCGATGACAAGGAGAAGAAGCCGATGCACAGCCAATCGCGCTTTCTCAATTCCTGGTTCCGCACAGTTTCTTTCGCGGTGATTGCCGCGCTCGTGATGATGCTGGCGATGGTTCCCGCCTGGGCACAGAATTCCGTTGCACCGACGGCGGTGCAGGCGGCGAAGATGCCGGAGCTTGAGTCCCAGCTGCCTTATCCGGTGAAGACGCAAGACACACCCAAGTCCGCGGAATTTGGGCGTGCCGGAATGCATCGCAGGCCGCAGGACAATAACGACATCTACGACAACGGTCCAATGGGCAATCAAAATGCTTGGACTATCAATGAAGGAGGCGTTGTCACTAATACCTTCCGGATCCTGACTGACAACACCCCCATCACGGGTATGAGTTTCTACGCGTGGATGTTTTATGGTGACACCCAGTTGTCGGCGGAGGTGTCCATCAGTTCCAGCCCGTGGGGTGGTGGCGACCGCTACTTTGACCAGACAGAAACCTTCACGCAAGGCTACTGCTACTACCGCGGGTACGGAATGAATGTTTGCGACGAGACCGCGACCTTCAACGGTCCGACACTGAATAACGGCACCTATTGGCTCACCCTGCAGAATGCCAAGTCCAATAACGATCCGGTCAACTGGGACCAGAACAGCGGTGACGGATGTCAGTCGCTGGGCTGCCCCTCGCTAGCCATGACCAACTGGGGCGAGGTCGGTACGATTCCGTCAGAATCATTCACCATACTTGGCAACGCCACTACCACCACTACCCTTCAGGGCAGTGACTATGCCTGTCCCTCTGCTCAAAACGGATTCCAGGACCTGTACGATTTTGCCGCCACCGGAGGGCCCTCGGGAGTGGCAATCGACCGGGCCGGGAGGCTCTACGGCACGATGGCGAATGGTGGCAGTTATGGCGCGGGCTTGCTCTATGATCTGACGCAGAAAGCTGGTAACTGGATCTATAACATCCTGTATGACTTTCTCGGAGGCAGCAACGGCAACAGTCCGAATGGCGTCATCGTCGGACCCAGCGGCGCTCTTTTCGGGGCTGCGACCGGGGGAGAGAACAGTTTAGGGCTGATTTATGAGGCCAGGCCGAGTCCAGGCCCTTGCTTCACGGCATTGTGCAGTTGGAATGAGACGACGATCTACCAGTTTGGTAGTCGTTGGGACGAGTTGGGCCGCCCGACTACCTTCGACTCTGCAGGCAACCTCTACGGCATATCAGCGGGGGGCGGACCGGGAGAGTCGCCGGGGTCGGTGTTTGAGCTCACGCCCTCCTCCGGAGGTTGGACAGAGAATCTGCTTACCACCTTCAACGACGGCTCCCAGGGCGTCGATCCTACCAGCCTGCTATTGGGCTATGACGGGAATTTATACGGAACCGCAGGGGGTGGCGATGGCATGTACGGAATAGTTTTCCAGTTGGTGCCATCTGGATCCGGCTGGTGGTTAAACGGAGTCTACCAGTTCACCGGAAGGACAGACGGCTATTCGCCCACCGGTCTGGTCCAAGATAGCCTCGGTAACCTCTATGGTTTCAGTATGTGTTGGCAGGATTCGTACACAAATTACTGTGGAGGCGGGGTTAGCGGCAACGAGTACGGTTTGATTTTCAAGCTGACACCCGCCGGCGGTGGCTGGAATTTCTCCGTAATCTACAGCAACGCTCAGGATTGCGGCGGTACCCAGGCGACGTTCCACGGCCTGACGATTCGTGGACTTGGGAATCTCTTCGCTGCCGAAGGCGGCTCTGACTACACGTGTACCAATGGAAGCTGTTATCAGAATAATTGCGGCAAAGTCATTGCTGTGCCCTCGGGTACGCCCCTGGTTTCGGGTAACGCAGACATTTTTGCGAACATAACATCAGACAAGAACGGCAACCTCTACGGCGCTACCTCTACCTGTGGCTCATCTTCTGGGACAGACGGCATGATCTGGCAGTACTCGCCTTAAGACAGTTGGAGGTGGTCAGCTCTGCACCTCGCGCCTAAACGCATGGGCTGCGGTGTCGTTTGGGAGATTACGCCGTAGCCTGGCATCGTGTGGGTTACGGAGCAGCGACAGTGCTGATTACTATTGCAACATCGCCATATCACAAGTAATCGGGAATCGGCGGCGCAGGTTACCTGTGGGGCAGGAAGTTACGAAAGTACAGTTACCTGTATTGTACTTTCGTAATCTTGACGGATTTTATAGAGGAGTTAGGATTCAGTTGTCAGGGTAGGATCCGCCTTCACCCCGGCGCTCCTGCCCTATTTGTCTCCTGGGGGTCAGTTGTCAGTCGCAGTCAACCGCCCGGCCCTTGTCAGAAATCAGTTTCCAGCCGAACGTCCTATCGCTTGTTCCCGTAAGTCCCTGCCGCTCAAGATTTTCCGCGCAAGTGCCACGCCCTCAGGATTTTGCGGATGGTGTTGTGTGTTTTCAAGAATTTGCGGAGCAAGAAGGGAGGGGGGTGAAGCCGCGAGCTACGAGCGAATGGTGAAGCAGCTATCCACTGTAGGGGTCCCCTCGGCTTCGCTCGGGGCAGGCTCTTCGACTCCGGTTCGCAAAAGCGGCGAACCTCCGCTCAGGATGACACCCAGGAGGAAGCTACGAGCCGCGAGCTGCGAGCTAGAAGCTAAGCGCTAAGAGCGAAAAGCGATAAAGCGATGGTGAACTTGCCATCCACATAAGGAGAATGAAACCAATGAATCAACCCAAGATGAATCTGCCTGAAGTGAACCCGCCTGAAGTGAACCCGCCCGGGATGAAGCGACCTGAGGTCGAGGTAGCTGACTCGAGGTTTCCTGACATGGCAGCTGCGAGTGCCGAACAACGGCATGAGCTGATCTGCAAGATGAAGGTGGTCAACACCAAGGCAGCGCGGCAATGCCAACACATCAAGAGCAACGGAGAATTCTGTGGCTCGCCGTCACTGCGCGGCCGCAACTACTGCTATTTTCATTTGACCCACATCGGACGGCGGCTGCGCGCGGAGCGGCAATTCCAGCAGTCCCAGGTTAGCGTTCAACGGCAGGACGCGAACCTGGGGCACCAGCACCAGCAGGATGCGAACCCTTCGGCAAGCTCAGGGCAGGCTCTGGGGCGTCAGCCGGCAAACCTGGGAGATGTGGGCGGCGCGCTGGAGCTGCCGGCGCTGGAGGACAACAACTCCATCCAGATTGCGCTGATGCAGGTGATCGATGCCATCCTGCACAACCGTCTGGACAACAAGCGTGCTGGACTGGTGCTGTACGCTCTACAGACGGCGAGCTCGAATCTGGCCAATGGCGCTCACTTCGAACAGATGCGGGGCGCGACCGTGGCCGGGCGCTACGATCATTTTGAGCAGGACTTCGAGTTGGGCGAGGACGCGCCTGAACTGAGGGTCGACGAAGCTGCCGAGGAGGGAGTGGACCTGGCCAAGGTCGCGCAGATTGAAGAGCAAGCCGCCGCATACGCGGAAATGGATGCGGCCGAAGCCGAAGCTGACGCGAACAGAACGCCGACCGAAGAGGACGGCGAGGAGCCGTTGCGGGCGTCCTATCCTTGCGGTCTGACGAGCCAGTTCTTCTGCTTGATTAACGGCCCGCTGGGGCGGACGCAAGCCGGCGTCCCGGAGCCGACTGAGCTGCTGCAGCGTGATGCTCCCAGCCAGCGCATTGAACTTGTGCCCCACCCCTGCGACGCAAGGCCGCGGAAGACGCACCACCCGTACGGGAGGAAGAGAAAGCTGCGTAGGCGCATTCAGCGTGGCGCCCGTCCCCGAATTCCGACAGCTCACGTCCTGAATCTGCTAATCCCGGGAACTAACCGACTGCACCGGGAGTCTAAAGCGTCAGGCTGGAATCAGGGGTTGTGCGCGGGACGCTGATTCTTCAAGATAGAACCTGAAGAACAGGGATGACCCACTGTCCCGGGAGTCGGCGGCATGACTTTTACCTACCTTATCAAGTCGATGACGAAGACACGGGCGACGAGTTTCTACCTTCACTGCGCGATGGCCGTCGCACTGCTGCTCAGCGGAAATCTTGTCGCACAAACTTCTGCCGGCGATCTTCAAGCTGGGGATTACTTGCTGGGTGTATGCAATTCGCTGGCGCCGAACACGCCGCGCGCCGATGCTCTACGAAAGGTGTGCCTGTATGCGGTGACGATTCCCCAGCGGATGCCGAATTTTACCTGCGACCAGAAGACTTCGCGCTACCTCGGCAAAAAAGCGACCGACGAGATCACCGCCGTGGTGACCTACGAAGACGGAAACGAGTCATACCGGGACGTCAAGGCGAACGGCCGGCCGGTCAACGATCCTGCGTTGACCAGGGGCTCATGGTCGACCGGTCAGTTTGGGGGAGATGTGCGGAATCTCTTCGACACCAGCAACAAGGTCAGCTTTCAGTTCGTCAGCGAAAGTGAAGTCGACGGCCGGCGCGTTCTGACCTTCCAGTACCAGGTGCCGCTGCAGAAGATCCCCTCGTGGCGGTTACGGGTCAAGGACCAGGTTGTCGCCCCTCCCTACCACGGGCAATTGTGGATCGACGAAGACAAAGGTTTGCTGCGCCGGCTGGAAGTGGAAGCCACGGAAATACCGGAAGACTTTCCCATGAGCAGCGCCGACCTGCAGATTGACTACAGCGACATTCCTTTCGACGACGGCACGAGTTTTGTGTTGCCGGTAAAGTCGGTGGTCAACGACGCCAATCGAAAAGGGGTGGTGGCGCGCAATGTGATGGAGTTCAGCAACTGTCACAAGTTCAGGGCAACGGCGCACATTGTGCCTCACTGATCGCTGCTGAATGACTTGTAGAGCAGCACATCCCGGGGACCGAGGTCCGGCGAAGCTATTCCGCCGCGGCGCTTCGTGTTACAACTTAGAGCGTCCCGCCCATGAACAGCAAGCGCACAACGATCGTCTTTCTCAGCGTAGTGGTGCTTCTGGTGCTGAGCCTGGCGATCATCATCGTGTGGCCCTTTCTCCGGCCGTTTGCCTTTGCCATCATCCTGGCCGTTGTGTTCTATCCGGTGCACGAGCGGATGCTGCAAGCGACGCGGCAGAAGAATGGTCTGGCGTCGCTGTTTTCCACGCTGTTGGTCCTGCTGCTGTTCGGAGTGCCCAGCTTCATCGTCACGACACTGGCCGCGAATGAGGCGGTGAGCGCGGCGCATTATCTGAGCCGCAGAAGCGCGGAAGAAGGCGGCGTCGCGATGTTTGCCACCAAGACGGCCGCTCCGCTGCTGCACTACATCGGGCGCTGGGTTGACTTGTCGAAGTACGACTTTTACACCGTCGTGAGCGACAACGCTCAAAAGGTGAGCGGGTTCATGGTCGGCTTCGGCGCGGATGTTCTCAGCAACCTGGCGCGATTCACCATCGATGCGCTGATCACGTTTGTGATCCTGTTCTTCCTGTTTCGCGAAGGGAAGGACTTGGCGTATCGCGTGGGCCGGCTGATCCCGCTGTCGCCGGTGCAAGTCTCGCGGCTGTATCGGAACATCTCCGACACCATCATCGCCAATGTCTACGGAATTCTCAGCGTGGGCGTGGCGCAAGGCTTGCTGACCGGTATCGCCATGAAGATTGTGGGCATGCCGTCAGCGCTGTTGTTAGGGCTGGGCGCAGCCTTTGCCTCGATTATCCCGGTGGTGGGATCGTCGCTGGTCTGGGCGCCAGTGGGACTTTACCTGCTGTTCAGCGGCCTGGTGTGGAAGGGCGTGTTCCTGCTGATCTGGGGCGTGGTGGTGATCAGCTCCGCCGACAACATCATCCGGCCGTGGGTGGTGGGCGGCCGCGTGGAATTGCATCCCATGGTGCTGCTGTTCTTCATCCTGGGAGGCGTGGAGGCGTTTGGCTTTATCGGGTTGTTTCTGGGCCCGGTGGTGGCGTCGGTGCTGGACGCGCTGTTCGCAATTTTGCGGGAGGAGTTGAGCGCGCCGGCGGTTAGTGGAGGCGGTGTAGAAGGGTAGAAGAATGCTACATCTTGCGACCAATGAAAGCCGCATCACGGGCACAAATTCTTCGGTTGGGCATTGGGTGGAGCACCGCTTCAGCGGTGCAGCAAAAACATCCACCAAACCGTCGGCTTTAGCCGCTGAGGTAATTGTGGCGCTCCTGCCTGGAACTACTTCTCGCACTTCGATAACAAGTTTCGCGGTGGACGAGTTACCTCAGCGGCTAAAGCCGGAGGACTCAAGCTCCACAGCCTATGCACCGCTGAAGCGGTGCTCCACCCATGGTGAGGAAGGTGACATGTTAGGAAACTCCGATCGTTTTCCTAGTCCTCGCTGATCGGCCTGTAGAGGTCGCCCTGCTGGCGTTCGCCGATGTTGCGCAGCGCGTTGACCGCGAACTCCTGGAAGTGCGGCGAATTGCGATGGGCCTCGAGAGCCGCAGCGTCGCGATATTGCTCGTAGATGAAGAAGCGGCGGGGATCGTCGATATGACGGTGGACGGTGTAGCCCAGGCATCCCGGCTCCTGACGCGAAGCCGTCTGAAGTTTAGAGAAGATGGCCGCCACTTCATTCTCGCGTCCCGGGTGGGCCATCCAGGTTACGGCCAGCACCAGCATGATCGTCCTCCGCAAAAACTACTTCTTGGTTGTTCCGCTCACATCATCCAGCATTCGCGCAAATTCAGGAATGACCATGGTCTGCTCGCGGTCAGGTCCGGTAGAAACGATGCCAATCTTCGCGCCCGATTCCTTCTCCACGAATTCCAGATAGCGCTTCGCGTTGTCCGGCAGCTTATCGTAGTTGTCGACGCCGAACGTGCTTGTCTGCCAGCCGGGAAACTTGCGGTAAACCGGTTCGATCTTCTCGAAGCCGGAGATCTGCGCCGGAATCTGCTGCGTCTCTTTGCCATCAAGCTTGTAGCTGACGCAGACGGGAATTTCCGCCTGCTCGTCCAGCACATCGAGCTTGGTGACAACCAGCCAACTTGTGCCGTTGATCATATTGGAGTAACGCAGCAGCGGCAGATCGAGCCAGCCCGTACGACGCGGACGTCCCGTCACCGCGCCGAACTCGTTGCCCTTCTTGCGCAGCGCCTCTCCGATCGCATCCTTGGATTCGGTTGGAAACGGTCCTTCGCCCACGCGCGTGCAATAAGCTTTGGTCACGCCGATGACGGTGTTGATCGACGTCGGAGGCACACCGGTTCCCGTAGCCGCGCCGCCGGAAGTCGCGCTCGACGAGGTAACGAAGGGATACGTTCCGTGGTCGATGTCGAGCATCGTGCCTTGCGCGCCCTCGAACATTACCGCTTCGCCATTGGCGATCGCGCGGTTCAGCAGCAGCGCGGTGTCGGCTACAAAGGGCGCGACGCGGTCGGCAATCTCCGAATAGTCGGCGAACATCTTGTCGGGGTCGAGCGGCTCGCTGTTGAACAGCGCGTGCGCGATGGTGTTCTTCTCGCGACAGGCGTTCTCGATATGCCTCTGCAGCAGATTCTTGTCGAGCAGGTCCTGGACGCGCAATCCGCTGCGCGCCATCTTGTCCTCGTATGTGGGACCAATGCCGCGCGACGTGGTGCCGATCTTCACGCGTCCCGGCGCGTTCTCCGCAGCCAGTTCGATGAGGCGATGGTAGGGAAGAATCACGTGCGCGCGATTGCTGACGAAGAGATTGCCGTCGACCTTCACGCCCGTCGCGCGAAGCGCGTCGACTTCCTTCATGAAGGCAAACGGATCGAGCACGACGCCGTTGCCGATGACGCCGCGGCAGCCCTCGCGCAGCACGCCGCAGGGAATGAGTTGCAGGATGAACTTCTTGCCGTGAATGGTGACGGTGTGCCCGGCGTTGTGGCCGCCGGAATAGCGCGCCACGACTTTGAAGCGCTCGGAGAGCACGTCAACGATTTTGCCCTTGCCTTCGTCGCCCCACTGCGCGCCGACGACTACCGCTGTCTTGCCAGTTTTCAAAATGCCACTCCGCTTGCGGTCGCAGGAAATCTTACATCCCGACCGGGAGATTCCGCACACAACTCGCCTGTCCTGGATCAAACTATGCTGAATTCTGGGAAATTTAATAGGAGACGGGCTGTGTAACTCTAGATTTTACAGGGAGAGGTTGCACGGGTGCAATCCAAGTCGATTTGTCATCACGAGCGAAGCGAGGGATCGTCGGAATATAGGGGGCCTTCGACTCCGGTTCGCGCAAAAAGCCGCGCGAACCTGCGCTCAGGATGACGCAGGTTTGGAGCGAACCAGCGCTCGGGATCACGCCGCGTTTGGTGATTGCTGTCATACACTACATGCCATGCCCGAACTTCCTGAGGTAGAAACCATCGCCCGCGGGCTCGACAAGCGCATTGCGGGCGACTTTATCGAATCCGTCTGGCTTGGCTCAAAGCCGGAGCCGCTGAAATCCTCCGCGCAGGAGATTTCTTCTGTCTTGGAACACTCGCGCATCGTGCACGTGCGGCGCGTCGGCAAGCACATCGTCTTCGACCTCGAGAGTTACGGCGCCCATGTCTCGAAAACCGCGAGACACGGGGCACCCAGGCTTGGGGCACCTGCGCGCTCCAAAACTTTGGGTGCCCCGGGTCTCGCGGGGTCCGAGACCCGGGAACATTCGCAATGGATCGTGCATCTTGGCATGACCGGCCAATTGCTGATCGCCTCGCCGACTACTGAAACTGCAAAGCATACGCACGCCGTGCTGAAGCTCAGGTCAGGACGCGAGCTGCGCTTTGTCGACTATCGCCGCTTCGGCCGGCTCGCTGTCGTGCGTTTGGGAACCGAACAAGAGACAGGTTTTGGAGCACCCGGCGCCGAACCGCTCGACATCGCGATCGAAGATTTCATTCCGCTCTTTCATGGCCGAAAGACTCCGATCAAGAGCGCACTGCTCAATCAGAAGCTGCTGAGCGGCGTTGGCAATATCTACGCCGACGAGTCGCTGTTTCGTGCGAAGGTCCGGCCGCGCCGTCGCGCAGTGTCGCTCACTCGTGCCGAACTGGAGAAGCTCCACAAGGGACTAAAGCAGGTTCTGCGCGAAGCAATCAAGCTCGGCGGTTCGTCCGTCAGCGACTACGTTGACGCCGAAGGCCGCGAAGGATTCTTCCAATTGAAACATTACGTCTACGGTAGAGAAGGGAAGCCATGTTTGGCGTGCGGAACTCCCATCAAGCGGGTTATCATCGCAGGACGCAGCAGTCATTACTGTCCGCATTGCCAGAAGTAGAAAACGTTTTTCACCACGGAGGCACGGAGCGCACGGAGAAAGTCGAAAAATTTCATCACGAGATTCCAGATGTGTTGTTTTGTGTCAGGGCACGAGTTTACTCGTTTCGGACGCAGCGCGATTGCCGACGGCTTAGCCGCTGCGAACAGTTTCCCGGGGCTGAAGCCCTTCTAGAACAGGGGTTCTGGCGGCGCAACCAAGGTCATGCCCTGACACAAAGCAGGAGATTCTGAAAACTCCTTGTCCTTTTCGATCCGTTCCGTGCTCCCCGTGCTTCCGTGGTGAACACGCCGGCGAGTGAGTGAGGATTCATGAGCGTTTATTCCATAGCCGTCGATCTTGGCGGGACCAACCTGCGCATCGCCGCCGTCAGCAGTGAAGGCAAGATGCTGGAGAAAGTAACCACCGGAACCGAAGTCCAGCTGGGCCGCGACCATGTCATCCGCGAGATGTGCGACGCCATCCAGTCGCTGATCGTGAAGCATCGCAGCGCAGGCGATCTTGCCGGCATCGGCATTGGCGTGCCTGGCTTCATCGACATGGATACCGGTACCGTCATGCGTTCCCCGAACCTTCAGGACTGGGCGAACTTTCCCGTGCGCGAAGAGATCGAGCGCCGTCTGAACACGAAGGTCGTTCTGGAGAACGATGCCAACGCCGCCGCCATGGGCGAGAAGTGGCTGGGCGCTGGCCGCAACACCGATCACATGGCCATGTACACGCTCGGCACCGGCGTGGGCGGCGGCATCGTGATCAACGGCCGCCTCTGGCACGGCATGAATGGCATGGCCAACGAGCTGGGTCACTTCAACGTCGAGTCAGAAGGACATCCCTGCGGCTGCGGCAGCCGCGGCTGCCTGGAGCAGTACGCCTCGGCGACCGCGATCGTTCGCATGGCGCATGAAGAGATTGCCAGCGGCACTGCGCCCGATCTGGCCGACTCGGCGCGCGGCGATGTCGAGTTCACCTCGCGTGGCATCTATCAGCTCGCCATCCAGGGGCACCCGTCGGCGAAGCGAATCTATGAAAGAGTGGGCCGCGCGCTGGCCATCGGCGTCGGCTCCATGATCAACGCGCTGAACCTGCCGATGTACGTGATTGGTGGCGGCGTCTCCAGCGCCTGGGAAGCCTTCGCGCCCACGATGTTTCAAGAGCTTAAGGTGCGTTCCTTCATCTATTCCATTACCTCTCCTGACCGCGTCGAGAAAGGCCAGAAGCACACCGTGGTGACCATCGCGCTGATGGGCAGCGACGCCGGATTGTACGGCGCAGCGCGACTGCCTATGCTGTCTCCAGCTCCGCAAACCGAGGCGGTGCGCAGCTCGACGCCGTCGTAGTAAATGGGTGGAGCACCGCTTTAGCGGTGCAGTTGCAGCGCGGAAGAGCAATAGGCTTTAGCCACTGAGGTAAGGAATTCATTACTGCTCCGTTTTGAAGGGGCGCAGCTTCAGCTGCGCCGTGCAAGCATTTATTGTTTGTCATCACGAGCGGGCTTCACCCCGCGAGGGATCTGCTTTTCTGACCTTTTCAGCAATCTGTCCCAGGTTGCTGTCACTCGCCTTCACTTCCTTATCAGCAGGATCGGCAGAAGCGCCATCAACAGAATGCCAACCAGCACCACCCAGGATATTTTGTTGGCGAAATTCACGGTGTAGCCAATCCCCACCCGTTTGGAAACGAAGATCGCCGGATCGTTTGGGTTGTAGTAGAACATGCCCGCTTTCCAATAGGAATCGCTCTGCGGCTCGGGCGTGGCATCGTCTAGGGTCGGCACGGCGATCTGACGGTACGACCAATAGATGATGGCGGCGATGCTGACCATCATCACTGCCGGAATGAGCCATATCGGGAAGCTGACTAGCGGCAGCACAGCGGCGGCAGCGAAGGCAAAGGTCATCGGGTAGAGCAGCAGCTCCGACAGTCGGACCATGATGCGCTGCATCGCGGTCTTACGCGATTGCCGCGTAATAAGCCAAGCGAAACCCAGCATAAACAAGTTGAGTCCTGACCCTATCAGCAGCGGTCCATAGACGCCGGACCAGTTGCGCGACGCCCAGCGGTTCGGCTGCCCATCCGCGCCCCAATGCACGGGAAAGTGCTCGGGCAACAGGTTCCAATGCGCGTGCAGGTACACGCCGGTCGCGGCCAGCGCCAGAAACGGCGGAAGCCAGAGCCATGCGCTGAAAGCTTCCCCGCTGACGCGAGCGGACAACTCCGCCCGCCGGATCTCAGGTCTGCGCTCCCCGTAGCGCTCATGTACCTCGCGGAACCTTAGCCAGTAGCTGACGCTAACTCCTATGACCAACAGCAACACCGGCGCGAGCGCCGCGAATTCAGGATGCTGCGGAGACAGCAGCAGGCTCAGCACAATCGCGATCACCGTCCACAGCACGGCCTGCCATCGGTAGGAGCGCAGCAGACGCCGGCCATCGGCACTCTGCGGGAATTCGGGATCGACCGTCGCACTGAAGAAGATGCCCCGCCGCGTGAGCAATGGCAGGAACTGGAAGATGATAGCCACCAGCGCCAACGGAAGAATGGTGAAGAGAATTTCTAGCTTCATAGGTCTAACTCATTTGCCGCGTTGCGAAGCTCAGTGCTTAGCCTCGCGGCAGATGCTCCTTGCGATTGCATTTCAGCCACTAGCGCCTGCAAGCGACGACGGAACTCCGTCACCTTCTCGGCGTTCGCTGCCGGAGCGTCGCGCTCCACCACCGTCGCTCCGCGTCCGTGACGCAGCTCCAGCCAGCCTTCCTCGGCCAGCGTTCGATACGCCTCGGCCACGGTGTTGAAATGCACTCCTAAGTCCACAGCGATGCGGCGGACCGACGGCAGCTCCGAGCCGGGAGCGAGCTTGCCGCTCACCAGCAGAATTCGAAGCCCATCAACAATCTGCCGATAGGCGGGAACGTCGGAGTCCAGATCGATTCGCAATGTAAGGCCGCTGCTCACTGTGTACTGTACACATACATTATACAGTTGAAAAGCGATTGTCAATAGGGAGGAATCTACGCCTGACAGGTAGTATGGAAAATGCTGTATTTGTTACGTTTTAAGTGAAAACTGAAAGTTTTACTTTAACTCAGGAATGCTCGCCCTAGCCCGCCTCAACGCGCCCAGAAACTGCTCGTTCTGCTCTGGCGTGCCGATGCTGACGCGGAAGGCATCCGGCGCTCCCCATGGCCCGCCCATTGGACGCACGATCACTCCGTCTTCCTGCAGAAGCTGGCAAAGATGTGCGGCGTCTTCTCCAACATGGCAGAAGATGAAGTTCGCCCACGTTGGTACAACGCGAATTCCCATGTCAGCTATCGCAGCCGTCAGCAGCTTCGCGCCGCGGGCGTTATTCTCCACCGCTTTCTTCACGTGGTCCGCGTCGGCCAGCGCGGCCAACGCCGCTGTCTCGCCCAGCGACGACACCATGAATGCCGGCTTCATGCGCGCAAAGTATCCCATCAGTTCCGCCGGTCCAATCCCATAACCGACGCGAAGCCCCGCCAGGCCGTGCGCCTTGGAGAACGTGCGCAGCCCGACCACCGGGCGTCCAGCTCTCACGTAGTCGAGCGCGTGCGAGTAGTCCAGTCCGCGCTCAGCTGCGAAGTGGCTGGCGAAGTCGCAATACGCCTCGTCCAACACGGTGATGACATGCGACGGCAGGCGATCGAGGAAGCGATCGATGGCGTCAGCGTCCACAACCGTTCCAGTTGGGTTGTTGGGGTTGGCGAGGTACACCACACGCGTGTTCCCATCGACTGCGGCAAGAATACGTTCCAGGTCGTAGCCGTCGTTGAGGGTTGGCACTTCAATCAGCCGGCCGCCCGCAGCCTGCGTCACGATGGGATACACGATGAACGACAGCTTGCTGGTGACGGCGTTCAGCCCCGGTCCCAGCAGCGTGCGCGCCAGAATATCCAGCAGCGTGGTTGAGCCGGCGGTCACCAGAATCTGCGCGGGATCAACCTCGTGAACCTCGGCCAGCCGCGCCGTCAACTCCGCGACGCCGTTGTCAGGATAGAAATGGCTATCCGAGGTCGCGGCCTTAATCGCCTCGATCGCCAGCGGCGACGGTCCGAAGGGATTTTCATTCGAGGCCAGTTTGATGCAGCGCACGCCGCTCTCCAATTCCGCTTGCCGCAAGTGTTTCCCCGGCTTGTAGCTGGCCAGCTTCTGCATGTGCGCCGGAACCAGCTTCTTAAAGTTCGTCATTCTGTCTCCGTTGTGCGGTTGCAATTAGCATTTAGCCAAACCTCGGAAACTTGGCTTTCGCCAAATGCCAAATGTCAACTGCCATCTTGCCGGGTGCCCCGTTCTAGCCTGCTTTTGGCTAGGGCGGGAAGTGCCGCAGTTTTCAACTGCGCCACTTCCTTAGCTGTTAGATGCCGCAACTTGCCCGGCTCCACATCCAGCTCCAGCGGCCCATAACGCACGCGTCTGATCTTCTCTACGTGGTGTCCAATCTCCTGGAACATCCGGCGTATTTGCCGGTTACGGCCTTCTATCAGCGTCATCTCGTACCAGGGATTGTCGCCCTCGCGCACTAATTGGATGCGCACAGGCGCCGTCCGCACTGCTTCCGACCGCCTTCGTTGTCCCACCCTCGGCAAGCGGCCAGCCGGAGTCTTCAGCGGAGAGCGTTCCGGCCGAAGCATCACGCCGCCGCGCAGCTTCTCGATCTGCTCCGCGGTCGGCTTGCCGCTGATCTTCACCACGTACGTCTTGGGCACGTGGGACGACGCGTGGGTCAGCTTCTGCGCCAGCTCGCCGTCATTGGTCAGCAACAGTAGCCCTTCGCTCAGATAATCCAGCCGTCCGACCGGATACACGCGCGCTTTAACACCGCTCACTAAATCTAATACTGTAGGACGGGATTGCGGGTCGGTGACCGTGGTCACGTAGCCCTTGGGCTTGTGCAGCAGCAGATACACATGCCGCTCTGCGCCGCTCAGCAGCTTTCCGTTGACCTTAATGTGATCGCGTTCGGGATCGGCTTTGCTTCCCAGTTCGGTGACGATCTGCCCGTTGACGGAGACCAGTCCACCGGCAATGAGCTGCTCAGCTTTGCGCCGCGAGGCAATTCCGGCGGCTGCGATGATCTTCTGTAATCGCTCAGCTGGCATGGGCAACCTGTCCGGAAAATAGCTGCTTCTGATTTATCGCCCGTTTATGGTCCATAGTTTTTCTAATACATCCTGATCTTCTCACGTTAACGGGGGGTATTTCCCGAACTCGCAAATTACTTCTTCCCGCGATACAGCCCGGCAATTCCGAAGCTATACGGCGTCCACGAGACCTCGGTGAAGCCTGCCTCCCGCATGCGTTGCAGTATCTCTTCCGGAGAAGGGAAGCGCAACACCGATGCTGGAAGATACGAATACGGTCCGCGCACTCCGGAGATCAGCGTCCCAACGGCGGGCAGCACGCGGCGAAAGTATACGCGATAGAGCTTCCCGAGTAGTCCTTTCGGCTCGCCGAAATCGAGGATGCCCATCTCGCCGCCGGGCGCAAGCACACGATAGATCTCCGCCAGCCCGCGATCGTAGTTGGCCAGGTTGCGAAAGCCGAACGCCGCAGTCACAAGCTGGAACTTGTCGGCAGCAAACGGCAGGTTCAGCGCGTCGGCTTCGATCCATCGAATGTCCCGGTCGCCCGACTTCTCCGCCGCCCGCACCAGCATGGCGTGCGAGAAGTCCGCGCCGAAGAGGGCAGAGCCGTCACCCTTCATCCGGCGATGCAGCGCAAAGGTCATGTCGCCGGTGCCGCAACACAGATCGAGCACCTGCGCGCCTGGCCGCCGCAGCACTTCCGCAAACGCCCGCGCGGTGCGGTTCCACCACACGCGATCGATGTTCATCGATAGCACGTGGTTCAGCAGGTCGTAGCGCGGCGCGATGGAGGTGAACATGTCTCGCACCGCCGCCGCCGCGGCCTCTTGATCGCGAGCTCCCGCCGGAGCCGCACCCACTATGCGATCACGATCGCTGGTCACGGGTTGGTCGCGCTCAGGCATAAAAAGGCCGTTCACCACAGAGCCACAGAATCACAGAGGAATTCTGGATCTTCATTTCTTGATCATGCCTTGCTATCTCTCTGACAGAGTTCGAATCTCTTTCACCGCCCGCACTACGCATCGCGGCGGAACATTGTTCACCACCTCGACTTTGCCGATGCCGCTGGCCAGTACGAAATGCGGCACGCCGCCGACAGTCTTCTTGTCCGACAGCAGCCGCTTCAGAATGCTCCGGCCAGCGACGTTCACCCTCGGCAATGGGCCGTACGCTTGCACCAGCGCGATGATGCGCTCTGCCGTTCGTCCACCCGTCACCTGCATCTCTTTGCCGATCATGCTGGCCGCAATCATCCCCCATCCGACGGCCTCGCCATGCAACAGTTGCCTATAGTTGGTCTCCGCTTCCAGCGCATGCCCAATGGTATGTCCGAAGTTCAGGATGCGGCGCTCGCCGCTCTCACGCTCATCGGCGCTCACCACCGCGGCCTTCACGCGAATGCATTCCGCAATGAGCTTCTCTAACAGTGCGCCGTCGCGACGCAGCAGGGCGTCGCGATTTGTCTCCATCAGATCGAAGATCGCCGGGTTGCGAATGACGCCATACTTCATCGCCTCAAACAGGCCCGAGCGATACTCGCGTTCCGGCAACGTGGCCAGCACGTCCGGATCGGCAAGCACGGCGAGCGGCTGATGAAACGTTCCCAGCAAGTTCTTGCCGGCCTTCAGGTTTACGCCAGTCTTGCCGCCGATGGCCGAGTCCACCTGCGCCAGCAGCGTGGTTGGAATCTGCACCACCGGGATGCCGCGCATAAAGACGGAAGCCAGGAACGCCCCGACATCGCCCACCACTCCGCCGCCCAGCGCCAGCAGGACCGAGCGCCGGTCCGCGCCCAGACTCACCAGTTTCGCCGCGAGCTTCTCCAATTCCGCCAGATTCTTCGAGCGCTCGCCATCGGGCATGTCGACGATTTCAATTTTGCGTCCAGCTTTGCTGAAGCTCTTGCGGAGCGAACTTGCCCAGTGCTTGCGAATCGGCGCCGCAGTGAGCGCAAAGATGCGCGCGTCAGGCGGAACCAGATCGCGTAGCACCGCAGCCGACGAACGCAGCAAGCCGCGCTCAACCAGCGCTTCGTAAGATCGCGATGGAGTTTGAACAGGGATGCGAATCAAGGCTCTAGTGTAATGGATAGCCCCAATAGCGCGTGCTACCATGAAGCCGATGCCAGCTCTTCCTTCCGAGACCGATTTCATCGTAGTTGGCGCGGGTATTGCCGGCCTGCGCGCCTCGGTGGAACTCGCTTCGGCGGGCCGCGTGCTTTGCCTGGCCAAGCGTGAGGTCACGGAGTCGAACACGCGTTATGCGCAGGGCGGCATCGCCGCTGCGCTCAGCGATGACGACGAGGTGCGGCTGCATCTGGAGGACACCCTCCGGGCCGGCGACGGCCTGTGCAACGAAGAGGCGGCGCGGGTGCTGGTCGAGGAAGGCCCGCCGCGCATCGAAGAGCTGATCGAATGGGGCACGGAGTTCGATCGCGCGGGAGCCAAGATTGCTTTCACGCGCGAGGGCGCGCACAGCCGCAGCCGCGTGCTGCACGCTCACGGCGACTCCACCGGCCGCGAGATCGGTCGCGCACTCTACATGAAGGCCGAGGCCATCAAGTCCATCAGCTTCCGGGAATTCGAGTTCACCACCGAGTTGCTGATCGACGATGGCCGCGTGGTGGGTATTCGCGTTCTCGATCAAGCTGGCCAGCTCCACGAGATTTTTGCCAGCGCGGTGTTGCTTGCCACCGGCGGCCTTGGCCACGTCTATAGCAACACCACCAATCCCGCAGTCGCTACCGGCGATGGTGTGGCGATGGCCTATCGCGCGGGCGCGCAAATCAGCGATATGGAGTTTGTCCAGTTCCATCCCACGGCCCTGTTCCTGAAAGGCGCTCCACGATTTTTGCTCTCGGAGGCGCTGCGCGGCGAAGGTGCTTACCTGCGCAATCTCGAGTTGAAGCGGTTCATGCCCAAGTATCACGAGCAGGCCGAACTCGCGCCGCGCGATGTTGTGGCGCGGGCCATCGCTCATGAGTTGGAATTGGTGAAGCGGCCGGACGCTGCCGTCTATCTCGACCTCACCCACCTGAATGCCGCGCGCGTGCGCGAGCGCTTTCCCATGATTTATTCCACGTGCATGGAATACAACATCGACATAGCGGCGGAGTTGATTCCGGTCCGTCCGGCGGCGCATTACGCCATGGGCGGGGTCCGCACCGATCTATTCGGACGCACTTCGCTGCCCGGCCTGTATGCCGCCGGCGAAGTGGCTTGCACCGGCGTGCACGGGGCTAATCGGCTGGCCAGCAACTCGCTGCTCGAGGGCCTGGTGTACGGCGCGCGCGCCGGACAGGACATGCGCGAACAGATTCGAAGTAAGAGCAGGCGTCCAGCAGGCACGAGCTCCCACGTCGCAGCGGCGAGCAGTAACGGTCAAGCCGGCGATACTGAGAAGTTCATCCAGAAAGTGCAATCCCTGATGTGGGAGCGCGTGGGCGTCGTCCGCGAGGGCAAGGCGCTGCAACAGGTGGTGCCTGAACTGCGCGCGCTGCAGGAGCGAGCGCCGTCGTTGGGTGATCGCCGTTCCCATGAAGCCGTTAACATTCTGCAAGCCGGGCTGCTGATCGCGCGCTCCGCTCTGGCCCGCGAAGAAAGCCGCGGCGCGCACTACCGCCTCGATCACCCGCTCAAGAACGACGCCAAGTACCGCAAGCATTCCATCGTGGCGGGCGACCAGATTCGCTTCGAATAGGCCATTGAAGGGGCGCAGCGCTAGGTGTCTTCCTGCGCGTCACGCCTGCCTTTTCTTCGGGAACAACAACGACAGCACAATCGAACCAAGCAGCACGCCCGCCACTACGCCTAGTGCAATCTCGGTCGGAATCGGCACGTAGTCCGACGCCAGCATCTTCAGCCCAATGAAGATCAGGATCACCGACAGTCCATAGTGGAGAAAATGAAACGCTTCGATCATTCCCGACAGTGCGAAGAACAGCGAGCGCAATCCCAGGATCGCAAACACATTGGACGTGTAAACGATGAAAGGCTCGCGCGTCACAGCCAACACGGCAGGGATTGAATCGACGGCGAACAGCAGGTCAGTGGTTTCCACCACGATCAACACTAGCGCGAGAGGAGTCGCATATCGCAACGCGCCACGACGCACAAAAAAGCGACTGCCTTCGTAGTTGTTGGTCACGCGGAAGAACTTGCGGAAGCCGCGCAGCAGCGGATTGGATTCAGGATGGATCTGCTTGCCGTGCTGGAGGAACAACCGGATGCCGCTGTAAATAAGAATTCCGCCGAAGATGAAGATGATCCAGTGAAAACGCTTCAGCAGCGTGATTCCGGTCGCAATGAAGATCGCCCGCATAAGAAGCGCGCCTAGCACGCCCCAGAACAGCACCTCGTGCTGGAACTCGCGCGGCACGCTGAAGTAACGGAAGATGAGCAGGAAGACGAAGAGATTATCGACGCTCAGCGATAGCTCGATCAGGTATCCGGTGACGAACTCCAGCGAGAGCTGCGAATTCGGCCGCACATTCTCGCCCACCAGGGTGTGTCCAAAGAAGTAAATCAGTACCGCAAAAAGTCCGGCAAGACTTATCCAGACAACGGTCCAGCTGATCGCCTCACGAAAGCCCACCTCGTGCTTCTGGCGATGAAAGACGCCCAGGTCGAGCGCCAGCATCGCCAGCACAAACACGTTGAAGACGACCCAGAAGATCCAGTTCGAAGGCATGCACGGAGTTCCGCAGCAGCCATTCTAAAGGTCGCGCTCAATTATTTGTGGAATGTGCCCATGTACTCGGTCTCTGCCAGCACATGTCCCTTCATTGCTGCATCCAGTTGAGAACGGCTGGCTCCGGCGGCGAGATCGAGTTTCCCGTCCAGCGCGTACAGGCGGAAGAAGTAGCGATGGGTGGCGCCGGCAGGCGGGCAAGGCCCGTTGTAGCCGGTCTTATGGAAGCTGTTCCGCCCCTGTCGCGCGCCGTCGTCCAGTTGCTCGCGCTTGGGCACGCCTTCCGGCAGCGACTGTGTAATTGCCGGCAGATTCCACAGCACCCAGTGCACCCAGGTTCCGGCCGGCGCGTCGGGATCGTCCATGATCAGCGCGAAGCTGGCGACATGCGCCGGAGCGCCACTCCACTTCAGCGCCGGAGAGTCATCGGCGCCCTTGCAGCTATATTGCTCGGGAATCGCTGCTCCGGGAGCAAAGGCAGAACTGGTCAAGGTGAAGGCCATCGAAGCACCGCTCCCTGCAGGCGCGGCTTGCTGCGCGAATGTCGTACCAAGACTTACGGCCAGCAGAGCCGCGATTTTCACAATTGGTTTCATACGCAATCACCTTTCTTATTGCGCTGTGCCCAACTCCGAAATCAACGCCCCATGGTACTACTTTGGCCTGCGGCTGACGGGCAAAGTTGTTCCACAGATTCCCGACTTCTGATGCGCCGGGACGCGGAGCCTACTTCTGCGGCAACAGGTCGCGGACCGCCTCTTCCTCAAAGGTAGCGGCGCGTTTCGCATCGCCGAGCGACCGCCATGCCCGCGCGCGTCCCATCGCAACGTCGTAAGCGAAACTCCGCGCTCCGCTTGCCGCGATCAGGTCCGGCGTAGCGCTGCGCACAGCCTTGTCGAGTGTACTCAAGGCAGCCCTCGGCTGCTGGGTATCAAGATAGAGCTGCGCCAGCTTGAGCAACTCGTTTGGCTGCGGCGTGGATGCCAAGTCGATCCCTCGTCGCTGTGCGCGGACAGTCTCAGCAATCCGACCCTCGTGCTTGTACAAGGTGGCCAGCGAAAACCATAAAAGAGACTCATGAGGTTGAAGCGAAATGGCCTTCAGATACTCACGTTCTGCATCGGAGCGAAGGTCCCTGGTGGAGAAGATATTCCCTCTCATCCAGGGCACGAACGAGCTGTCGGGATAAATCTCGCCGGCTTTTTCTGTCGCCGCCAGAGCCTCGGTATCGCGTCCCAGGACGGCAAGGACACTTGCCGCATTGGCCCATTGATTGAAAGCCCCGCTGCGAGATTGCGAGATGCCGCCGGCCGGCAGCGGCGCGGTGGAACAATCTACCGGGAAGCGCTTGATCAGATCTTCCGTTTTTGCCGTGCGGCGCACCAGGACTATAGAAACCTCGTCCAGATAGACAGGCCGCCAGTCCTCGCTCTTGCAGAAACCCTTGAGCAATCCCAGCACGCTCTCAAAACGATTCAGCGGCAGGATAATCGTGTTGATGTTGTAGCGGTCCGCCTCCCGTCGCCACAGTTCGGAGTCAAGAGAGCTTTGCAGCAGCTCGGCTTCATGCGCGAAGCTCTCCGGACCAAACGGGATGGCCCGGCCATCGAAGTAGTCGCGATGTTGGAAGCCAAATTCCCACACCAGGTAGCCGCCTTCATCGTAAGTATTGAAAATTTCCTCGGGAGGCTTCTGCATCTCGATGAATACGGCTGCGCGTTGCGGGTACCGCCAGTCCAATCCGGTGCCGAACGTTCCGCCAGAATCGTTCCGGCTCTTTATAGCGTTGACGACGCGCATGACAACCAGCGGAGCAAACAAGGCAATAGCGCACACGGCAATGACCATTCGAGTTCGCGGGTTGGCGATCCGCGAGACCGTCTGTCGAAGTGCCGAAGACAAAAATGCCCCGCCGACCACAATGACCACGCACGCGGTCAGTCCATCCATGCGGACGTGCTGCGCGCCCAGGTAGATAGAGGCGATCAGCAGGATGGCCGCTCCCCATTGACGCTGGAACAATGCCACCAACGCAGCAATGAGGGCAATCGCCATCAGGAGGTAGAATGTGCCATTCCTGCTCGACAGCGAAAAAATTGACGCCGCCACGGCCCAGTTCAGCGGAATACTACCCCATTCGGCGATCCAGCCCGAGTGCACACTCATGACGCGATTTTGGCGAGCCAGTGCCGAGTAGATTCCCCAGCCCCAGGGATTTACCAGAGTGGCCAGCGGTGTAGCCAGGAACCAAGGCAATGCGCGTTTAAGCCTCTCGACAGCCTCGACACGACGCGGGCCGGAAAATAATATTTCCAGGAAATCGATGCCAACAAATGCAAGGATCAATGCCAGTCCCGCCACAAATCCGAGGTGGCAATTGACCCACGCGATCATCAGCAGCGGCAACAGCCACAACTGACCGCGACCCGTCCGATAGTTCTGCCAGAGGATTGACAGATAGGCCGCGAAGAGCACAACTGTGAACATTTCGGCGCGCGGGGCAGTTCGTCCAGCTATCAGAGGCACCGCGATGATGGCAATGGCTGCGCTTATCGCCGAGCCGCGGCGCAGCAGCAACGCTACCGTGCCTGCGCAGGCCACCGCTCCCAGCCACGACAGCAGGGCATAGCGGCCGATCAGGTAAACGGCATAGAGCACCACTCCCGAGCCGACGGGATATATCCAAGGTTGTCCCTGCGCGGTGTAGGAGAAAACGTCGGTGGAGAAAACACGATGATGGTGCGTGACCCAGCGTCCGGTGGCCAATTGCCAGAACGTATCCGGATCCGAAACGGTCCGCAGGCCGGCCAAGAACGCGTAGATCAACGCAATCGTGGCCAGCCCCAGGAACAAGACTCGGCCACCTCTACTCGTCACGTTTGTCGTGGTCAGCGGATCTCCTTTGCCTGCTTGCGCAATCACTTCGTTCCCACCAATTGACTACTGCGACCTTTCCAGAGTCAGCTCCAAAAATGCCAGGCTTAGTTTCCTGGAATCGGAGCCTTTGCCCATCTCCGCTGGCGAGCGAATCGGTCCCATGACGTGAAATCGGATTCGCGCCGGATTGGACAGAGTCAGCACCGACTTTGGAATTTGCAGAGTTCTAGTGGTAACAGGATCGCTGGAATATTGGAACGTCCAGCCGCCGACCGGAACGTTATTGACCGTCACCTGCACCGAGAGATCAGGAAAACCAGGAGCCAGATTGGGAGCGACCATCGCCCATAGCGACACCGCATCCGGCAGATTTTCCAGAGAAAGTGGCAGATCCAGGCCAAAGTCGGGTCCGCTGCACCACGTCTTATCGCTCTGCGGATACGACCACTGCCCCCGCATAAACAGAGCAGCGTTGCCGCCCTTGGAGAACGTCAACACCTCACCCAGTGAGTATTGCCAGTTACGCTGCAACGCCTCGCGATAGGAATCGTAGTACACCCGGTATCGCGACAGATCGGGCATCGTGTCGGGATCAAAGGGATCGAACGGCCAATAGGTGCCCGCTTCCGGTACGATGATTGACCGAATCTGGCCTCGGCCTGTTGCGTACAGACTTAGTGGCTGCAGCGCCCATCCGGCGTGAAGTTCGTGCAGATGCAAGGGGCCTAACTGATATTGCGAAAGGACGGAATCATCGAATGCCACTGGGCCTTGATGCAGCAGAAGTTCGTAGCGGAGCGTTGCCAGCATGCCCTGCCAACGCATTATCGCCCCGAAGTTCCAGTAAGCCTGAGCGAGGCCAAGCGCGCCAATGAGGATTGCGGTGCGCGCGATCGTCTTGCGATCGGGTTTGAACCAGCCGGCGAGCACAGCGATCAACAAACTGGTGGCGGCCAGCGGCAACAATAGATTTAATACCCGCGCGAAAACCTCAACGTTCAGGCTGGAGGGAGTGCTTCCCACCAATACTTCTATGCACAAGTAGCAGACGCTACCCAGTCCTACGGCGGCAACCAACTTCTGAACTCCGGACAGACGTGAAGGCAATGCCAGCAGCAGCACGCAACAGAGCAACACCACCAGCGACACCTGCGCGGCCAGATGTTGGCTGTGCAGCAGAATAGCCAGGCCTCGTGTGAAACCTTCCCGGTTACTGGCATCGAATGGCCAGATGACTGACACCGCCGCCAGGGCTGCGCCCAGCAGGTACCAGACTGCAAGCCCGGCCAGCAGAGTCTTGTACTGCGAGGATCTCTTCCGGCGCCAGACACAAATCCCAGCCAGAATCACGCCGAAGAACATCATCGACTCGTAACTCACCACCATCGGAATGGAGAGTCCGAGCAAGAGCACCAGAGTCCAACCAGTAAGTTCCTCGCCAAAGAGCAGAATAAAAAGCACGGGCCAATAGAGGGAGACGATGAAGTGGCTATCGGTGGCGAGATACGCCTCCACATTCATAGTGCCCGCAAAAAAACTCAGCAGCGGAAACAACATGTACCAGCGCCGGCTGGCGTAGCGATAGCAGATGTAAAGGCTGAGCAGAGCATGGGAGTAGAGACTGAACCCGAAAATTAGAGAAAGCACGTGCAGGGAATGCACGCGAAAATGCGTGGCCAGCACCAGCGGGGTCTGTTCCCACAGAATGGTGAAGATGCGGGCACGGAAGAACTCCCGCTTCCAGTCGCCCACCCAGAAATAATAGGAGCGGGAGGAGGCTACGCGGATGAGAAACCAGGCTCCGTCAGCCCATAGCTGCAGATCGGCGGCAACGGCGCTCATGCGCTCCAACAAAACGGCGATCAGGGCGGCATAAACCACCGCTGTGCCGGCATCCATAGAGCGACGGTGCCGGAGAGTCTTTTCCGGCCGGCGCTGGTTCGCCTCCTGCTCCAGAGCTGTCACGGGTGGCTGTGGTTTCATGCTCCTCAAGTGGGCGGTGGAGTGTGCTTCAACGATAAGGGGCAGCAAGAATTCCGATACTGTAGCTTACCGCATCTCCAGCCTCGCTTTGCAGGCTGGGGATGCTCCTTGCTGGAGGGCGCCAATGCTTACAGATCACAGACTAATGTGATCTATGTACTTGTTGGGTGTGCGCCCACAGTGTTCCGCTGGACTGTATCTGGAGCAATAGCCTGGAAGCCGAAAGTGGTATACATCTCGCGCAAGGCCTTTATTTACAGCCTTGACGGCGATTTCGGCGGATCACCACGGTAAGTGACCGCCGGCACTTGGCAGGGTGCGCTGACCAAAACCAGCGCGACACCGGTCTTCCTGGCCCCTCGTAGCGGCTCGCACCCGCTGCGGCCGTAAAACACGGGGATACGATGTCCAGTTCAGGGGGTCGTCGTGCTTACACCATACGGATTAGACATTATAGAAAGCTGCCTGGCATGCAAGATGCGGGCAGAACATATCTTTTGCGATCTTCCACCAGCAGCCTTGCAAGCCTTCGAAAACATCAAGTACGCCACTGCCTATCCTAAAGGCGCAGTGCTTTTTGTCGAAGGGCAAACGCCGCGCGGTATTTTCGTCCTGTGCAAGGGACGCGTGAAACTTTCCATCTGCTCCACTGACGGCAAGACGCTGATCCTGAAGATTGCCGAGCCGGGTGAGGTCCTGGGCCTCAGCGCCACGGTAAGCAGCAAGCCTTACGAGTTGACCGCTGAGACCGTGGACCCGTGCCAGGTGAACTTCGTGAAACGCGAAGATTTTACGCGCTTCCTCAAGGAGCACAGTGAAGCTTGCCTGCGCGTGGCCGAGCAGCTCAGCGATAAGTACAACTCCGCTTGCCGCGAGATCCGGGCGCTTGGGCTCTCTCATTCCGCGGCCGAGAAGCTGGCGAAGTTGCTGTTGGAGTGGAGCGCGCGCAACGGTGAGGCAACCAAGCTGGAACCGCGCCTCAAACTCGCCCTGACCCACGAAGAGATCGCGCAGATGATTGGCACTTCGCGAGAGACCGTCACTCGCCTCTTTGCTGACTTGAAGAAGCGGCAGATTGTACAAGCCAAGGGGTCAACCCTGCTGATCCGCAATAAGTCGGCGTTGAAGGCCATGGCGATCACGCAGTAAGGGCCGGGCAGAACAATAATCTCAGCGCAGGGCTGAAGGTGTGTCTTTTTGGGCCGCTCTGCGCTCTTCCGCACATAGTGCCTTAGTGCCTGAAATCAGGCTAGTAATGATAGGTTTAGCTGGCCGCGTCAACTATCCCCCTCCTCGATTGTGAATAAGGTCACGGAAACCGGTGACTGCAGTCACTGCATGCTTCCCCCAACAGCAGTATCACCACAGTATGGAGAGCATGAATCAGTCGAATTGCTTTACTTGCGAATTCCGTCCCGATCGCCTTTTTTGCGACATGCCCGCGGAGTCGTTGAAGGCCTTCGACCAGATTAAGTCTCTCGGCTCTTTTCCGCGAGGCGCGGTTCTGTTTGCCGAAGGTCGGCCGGTACGCGGCATCTT
>Ga0181532_10001062_pt1 | contig 27314 bp, 24 predicted proteins | sample PEATcosm2014_Bin_33_FD_119768 | JGI IMG/M metagenome (GOLD analysis project Ga0181532, IMG submission 119768) | Peatland microbial communities from MTU Mesocosm Facility, Houghton, MI, USA - PEATcosm2014_Bin11_30_metaG | ecosystem: Environmental > Terrestrial > Soil > Wetlands > Peat | place... | reverse complement strand
GGCGTGCCCATCAACTACATCGAAGCCATCGGACTCTGCGAATGGATGGAAGTCGGCTTCAACACCTTCTACACTTTTCGCGGCGGCGAAGCAGGATGGATCTACGCGCAAGTGCTGCGTTGCTTATGTCATCTCATGGGAACGACCTGCGTTTCCGTCTACCCGTATCAACTGGGCCAAGACAACGAAGAGGCGATTGAATCGGGCGCGTTCTGGTTTTACCGGAAGCTGGGCTTCAGGCCGGGACGTGCTGATCTGCAACGACTCGCGGAACGAGAAGAAGCAAGAATCGCCGCCGACCCAAAATACCGCACGCCGGCCAGAACGTTGCGCCGCCTGGCGGTTGGTCACGCGTTCTACGAATTGCCGGGCAGCGAAGTGGGAGCTTGGGACACGTTCAGCACGCGCAATATTGGCTTGCACGTAAATCGGCGGATGGCGCGACAATTTCAGGGCGACAGCGGCCGCATACGCAAGGAATCGGTGCGCTCCGTCGCGCGCATTCTCGGCGTAGGGCCGTCCTCGTGGACGTCTTCGGAATGCGTGAGCTTCGAGAATTTTGCTCTGGTCCTGGCTCTGATTCCCGGCCTTGCTGCCTGGAAGCGCGAGGACAAAGAGGCGGTGGTGCGGATGATCCGCAGCAAGTCCAAAGCTGACGAGATGGCTTATCTCCACCTCACGCAGCGGCACGAACTCTTCCGAGCAGCGCTGCTCAAGCTTGGGTCCAGTTCTAGCAGCAGCCCATCTTGACTTCGCCCGTAACGGTGAGTGGAGGGCCGAAGGCGTCCTGTGGCACGGGAGCGCCGTTCAGTGTCTTGAGCCAACGCAGCCCGGCATCACATACGACCAGGACAACGCCCACGATAAACATGCTCATGAGGGCTGAATCCAAGTAGCCGGTAAATTCCTGACCGGGCTTGGAGGTCAATGGCCAGAAGATGTTCTTGATCGACAACACTCCCGCCGTAAGCGTAGTGACGCCCACGAAGCACATCGGAACTGCCGTTATCCATACGTACTTCTGCTTACCCATGTTAATCAGGAAGCTAGTCGTCACCGCCAGCGCAATGGTTGCCAGCAATTGGTTGCCGGTGCCGAACAACGGCCATAGCGTGGAAATACTTCCGTTGTAGATCAGGTATCCCCAGCTCAGAACTACCAAAAAGCTGGCGATCAAGTTTCCGGGCAGCCAGGCATGGTTGCCGAAGGGCTTGTGTACTGTGCTTATCAGTTCTTGCAGGACGTAGCGGGCCACGCGGGTGCCCGTGTCGATCGTGGTCAGGATAAAAAGGGCCTCGAACATGATGGCGTAGTGATACCAGTACCCCATCAAACGATTCATCCCCGGCATACCGCGGAAGATTTGTGCCATGCCAACAGCCAGCGAGACCGCGCCTCCGGTTCGCCCCGCCAGCTTCTCTCCGACTTCACGGGAAAACATGTCCAAATTGACGGTGGTCAAGCCCAAGTGGCTGAAGACCTGCGGCGTGGTATTAATGGCAAAGTAGTCGCCTGGATTCAGCGAGCAGGCCGCAATTAGAGCCAGAATGCCCACCAGCGACTCCGCGATCATCGCGCCGTAGCCAATAAAGCGAGAGTCACTTTCTTTATCCAGCATCTTCGGTGTCGTGCCAGAAGACACCAGTGCGTGAAAGCCCGAGATCGCTCCACAAGCAATGGTCACGAAGAGAAACGGGAACAGACTTCCTTTGATGATCGGTCCCCCGCCATGAACAAACTGCGTGAAGTTCGGGAACTGGATGTTGGGATGAACCACGAAGACGCCGATGACCAGCACGGCAATCGTGCCCAGCTTAACGTAGGTGGAGAGATAGTCGCGCGGTTCCAACACCAGCCAGACGGGAAGAACGGAGGCCACCAGGCCGTAGATGGCCATGAGGATCGTGATCTCGTGGGGCGTGAAAGTCAGCATCGAGGCAGCTCCACTCTCAGCCACCCAATGCCCGGCGATCACGCTGCCGATCAAGAGAACGACACCAAAGATACTGGGGCCGGTGACCATAATCTTTCCGGCGTGGCTCTTGAACATCCACAATCCCATGATGACCGCGATGGGGATGGTCATGCCGATGGTGAATACTCCCCACGGACTATTCGAAAGCGCGTTGACCACAACGATGCCGAGGCCGGCGAGCGCGACCAGGAGAATAAAGAGCACGGCGATCATTGACACCAGGCCGGCAAAGGGACTGATTTCGGTGCGGGCAATATCCGGCAGCGAACGGCCGCGGTGACGTATCGAAGCTACCAGCACGGTAAAATCCTGCACGCACCCAGCCAGGACAGCGCCAATCAGAATCCACAGGAAGCCCGGCGCAAACCCAAATTGAGCCGCCAGAGTCGGCCCCACCAGCGGCCCCGCTCCGGCAATGGCCGCGAAGTGATGCCCGAAGAGCACCCATCGTGGTGAAGCGACGTAGTTATGTCCGTCCGGGCAAGTGTGCGCGGGAGTGGTACGGCGATCGTCGAGCGCCATGGCCTTTGCGGCAATAAACGCGCTGTAATAACGGTAAGCAAGCGCGTACACGCACAACGCACCCAACAATACCGGGAAGGTATTCATCACTCGCTCCAGTTCCAGCACGTAGTAGCCGATCCTGCCAGCCCAATCGAACGCATCCTACACCAGTCGTGGAATCTGGCACAACGATTTCCCTTGTGCCCCTTCGTTTGGGCAAAACACGCGCTACAATGTCGGGCGTATTCCGCTGCCGAACCGAAAGGATGGAGTATGCACATACCACAAGAGAAGCTAGCGGCAACTCGGGAACAACCTCTGGTCCGCTTTGGCCTGGGGCTTGCCAACTGGAGCGAACGGTGGTTCCCGGATCCGCTGATCTTTGCGCTGCTGGGAATCGTGGTGGTGTTCATTGTCGGCCTCTGGCTCCATCAAAGTCCCGGCAAACTCGCTATCCAGGGTGGGAAGAATTTCTGGACTCTGGTCCCATTCACCATGCAGATGGTGATGATCATCATCGGCGGATATGTCGTCGCTTCGACGCCGATCGTGTATCGTGCCATCCGAGCCCTGGCCGGAATCCCAAAGACACCGCGGCAAGCTGTCGCTCTGGTGGCGTTGTTCTCCATGCTGACGTCGCTGATCTCCTGGGGCTTGAGCCTGATTTTCAGCGGACTGTTTGTTCGCGAACTGGCTAATCGCGTCAAGGGGATGGACTACCGCGCTGCTGGAGGTGCGGCGTACCTCGGACTGGGAGCCGTCTGGGCGCTGGGACTGTCTTCTTCCGCCGCCATGCTGATGGCGACCAAATCCTCCATGCCACCATCGCTGTTCAACATCAGTGGCCTGATCCCGCTTACTCAAACTCTTTTCTTGTGGCAAAGCATCGTGACGGCCCTAATCCTGATTGTGATATCGGTACTGATCGCCTGGTTGTCCACGCCGTCGCCGGAGAACGCCCGAACCGCCGAAGCCTACGGCATCCAATACGAGCCGATTCGCTCCAGTCAGCAGTTGGAAGAGAAGACCAAACCCGGAGAGTGGCTGGAATACAGTCCGCTGCTCACCGTCTTGGTCGTCGCGCTGTTGTGCTGGTATTTGGTGGACGTATTCCGCACTTCGCCGCAAGGCGCGCTGGCGGCGCTCGACCTTAATACTTACAACCTCATGTTCATCACACTTGGGCTTCTATTGCACTGGCGTCCGAAGCGCTTTATGCGTGCGGTAGCGGATTGCGTTCCCGCCACCGGCGGTGTGCTCATCCAGTTCCCGTTTTACGCGGTGATCTTTGGAATGATTGTGGGAACCGGGATCACAGATGCGCTGGCGAAACTTTTCGCCTCCATCAGCACCCACAACACCTATCCTTTGCTGGTAGCGATGTATTCGGCGGTTCTCGGCATTTTCATTCCCTCCGGCGGCAGCAAGTGGGTCATCGAAGCGCCGTACGTGCTGCAAGCGGCGAATCTGCACCAGGCGCATCTGGGCTGGGTGGTGCAGATCTACAACGCGTCGGAAGCGTTGCCCAATCTGATCAATCCCTTCTGGATGCTGCCTCTGCTGGGCATATTGAAATTGAAGGCCCGCGACATTGTGGGATATGGAGTACTCCAGTTGATCGTTCACATACCCGTTGTGTTCTTCCTATGCTGGTTGTTTGCGCGATATATTCCGTACTTGCCGCCCATGAAATAGTGGCCCAGCTGCGCAGGCCTCCGAGGTGGAATGGGAAGATGGGTACCTCCTGGGACAAGAGGACTCAGTTTGTTTGCGAAAAGCGGAGAGGAGCGAACGGTCGGCTCCCATGATGAGGTCGCACCATCATTGGCCCCCTTTAGAATTGGAAGGAGCCGACCGCGGCAGGCAGGTTATCGTAGATCTGAAATAAATTCAGCAGCCCCACCAGCTTGAATGACTGCAGCGTGAATTTTGACGGGCTTAGAAGTTTGAGCGATCCTCCGCGCTGCTTGAATGAAGTCAGCGACTTTACCAGCAGACCGATCCCGCTGGAATCCACCATGGGGACTTCGCTCAGGTCGAGTACGACGGAGTGGTCTCCGGCGACCAGCAGATCCTCGAAGGTGGCCCGCAACTGATCAACCGCGCTGCCGAGTGACAAGCGTCCGCGAAGCTTGATTACTTTGACATCTCCCTGGGTTCGAAGCTCGAGGTCCACCCATTCCCCCTTTCCCGCGCCGAGGCGCTTGCTCTCGCAGTGCTCAACTCCGTTGACACTCTCCCTAGCGTTTGCTAGAGTACGCGCTCACGTTAGTGGAACCTCGCGGAATTTGCAAGATTAACCAGACAGGTCTTCCGCGCTATGTTGGGCATGCAGCATGGCCATCCAGACTTCCGGTTTGGTGATTGACATCATCGCGTTTTCAACCCGGCTGCTGGAAGAACAGGAAGTCTCCCCCCGAGCCCGCGTCACGTTACGCGCCATCGCCGACCTGCTTCCAGGCATCGCGGCCAATCTCTATCTGCTGACCGCAGCGGAGGATGGACAGGCATGGGTGCCGCAAGCCACGTGGGGTGAGGCGCCGGTACACGTCTCCTCTGTGCCCGCCGCTCAAGGAGCGCTGGGAGTAATCGCGGCCGAACCCGAACCGGTCTTGTTCGGGCAGCAATTAACCCGCGAAGAATATTCCCATCTGAACGTAAGACGTACGGTGAAGTCCCTGGGCTACCTGCCTCTGATCGCGAAGGATGGCCTGATCGGGGCCATAGAGATCCTCACGTTTGACGCGGAACTGAGTGCCGACGTGCTGCACTCACTGCTTCCTTTGTCGCGGATCTCGGCCAGCGCGCTGGCGGCCGCCCGCGCCTACGAGGAAGAGCGGCATAACTCGCTGACCTCGATCAGCCGTCTCGCTCAGCTCTACGATCTCGAAAAGGTCTTCGGGTCGACGCTGGAGATGGACCAACTCGTCCCCATCATCGCCAGCAAATTTCGCGAGGTGCTCGAGTGCCAGGGAGTGAATGTCTGGCTGCTTCAACCGGATGAATCCCTCCTGCTCATGCACCAATCCGGACTTGACCCGACCGTTTCCCAAAACGCGCTACAACGGCCGGGCCAAGGCTTGGCTGGGGATGTTTCGGACAACGGTGAGTCAGTTCTCATCGCCTCCGGGACAGACGAACGCCTGGTCCAGCGGAACGCCGGCGTGGAACAGGGTGCGATCTTCTCCATGATGGTTGTCCCACTACTCGACGCGGAACAACTGGTCGGTGTGGTGGAAGCCATCAATAAAATGGACGGCGCACCCTTCGACGATGATGACCTGTTCGCGCTCACCAGTTTGAACGACACCGCCGTCGGTGCCCTGCACAATGCCAGCCTGCTGATGGCCGAACGCAAGGTCGAGGTGCTCGAAGCCCTGGTCAAAACCAGTTCCGAGATTACTTCGACGCTTGATCTCGATCGGGTGTTGCAGGCGGTGGTGAACGGTCCAGCGAGCGTAGTTCCTTACGAAAGGGCCGCCATCGCTCTGGATCAGCGCGGGCGCACGCAGTTGCGAGCTGTCTCAGGCAATCTGGAGTTTAACCCTGAAGAGCCGTCCATCCACGCTTTGAGTCAGATTCTGCAATGGGCCTCGCTCTTGAGAGAGTCTGAATTGGTGACGCAACACGGAGAAGAAGTCTCCGCGGAACGAGAGGAGACCAGGGCGAAGTTCCAACATTACTTCGCTCAGACCGGGATGCGTGCGTTTTATGCCGTCCCCCTAGCCGATGAAGAGGGACGCGTGGGCGTGCTCTCTTTTGAAAGCAGCGACCCGGATTTTCTGAGCGTGGCGCATCTGGAAATGATTAAGGTGCTGGCCAGCCAAGCCACGGTGGCGCTGCGCAATGCTTCGCTTTACAAAGAGGTTCCGTTCATCGGAGTGCTGCAGCCGCTTTTTCAGAAGAAGCGGCAGTTCCTTGCGCTCGAGAAACACCGTCGCGTGATTCTCGTTGCCGGCGCCGGTGTCGCTCTTCTATTCCTTGTGCTCTTTCCGCTGCCTCTCAGGGTGGACGGCCCAGCGATCGTCGCTCCGGGCCGGAGCGCTCACGTTGGCGCCGAGATTGAGGGAGTGGTGAAGCAGGTGAATGTGCGCGAAGGCGATTCGGTCCGCAAGGGAACTGTACTGGGCTCACTCGAAGACTGGGAATACCGCTCCGCGTTGGCCGGGGGGGAAGCAAAACGGCAAACCGCCATCACTCTGATGGACCGCGCGCTCGCCGCCAACGACGGCATGGAAGCCGGCATCCAGCAGACGCAGTCGGACTATTGGACGACCGAAGTTGCCCGCGCTCGCGAGCGCCTTGATCGGATGCAACTGCGCTCTCCGATTGACGGCGTGGTTGCCACTCCTCATATCGAGAACATGGTTGGACACAAATTGAAATTCGGTGACGTTTTCGCCGATGTGGTCGACAACTCACAGGCGACGGTGGATGTGGACGTCGATCAGGATGACATCGCTTTAGTTGCTCCCGGGCAGAAAGCACGCGTCAAACTGGACGGTTTTCCGGCGCGCACTTTCGACGGACAGGTTGCAGTGGCGAGCCCGGTGGGCAGGATCGAGCGTGATACTCGCATTTTTTACGCGCGCGTTACGGTCGCCAATCGCGACGGCGTTCTCCGCGCTGGCATGCAAGGACGAGGCAAGGTCTCAACCGGATGGCATCCCGCGGGGCAAGTTTTCTTCCGCCGGCCTGCGATGTGGATCTGGTCAAAGCTCTGGGATTGGTTTGGGTGGTGATTATGAAGCACGCAAATTTCAGGTTGGGGTTGGTTCTGCTGATGATGGCAGCCGGAACGTCCTGCAGTAGGACAGCCGCGCCCGTGAATGTGGCGGCCGCTTCGCCGGCAACACTTCCAGCGCCCGTGTCTTCCACGTCTGTTGCCGCTCCTGCCGATGCCTACACCGCGACCGGCCCGATCGTGGTCGAAGATCAGGTTGACGTCGCCGCGCAGCGGGAAGGGGTGGTGACCGAAATTCTGGTTGAGCCCGGGATCCGGGTTCACAAAGGCCAGCTTCTCGCGCGATTAGACGACCGGCAGCTTGCCGCCGATCTGGAGGCGGCCAAAGCGAAGACTGCCAGTATCGAGGCTGACCTGAACAATTGGAAGGCAGAGGCCAAAGTCCTCGAAGCCGACTATGAACGTGCGCGCAAAATGTGGGAGGCCAAGATCATCACGCAGGAACAACTGGAGCACGCCAGGTTCAAAGCAGAGGCGGACCAATGGGATGTCCAGCGCGTGGGGCATCTGCTGGTGAACGCGCAGGACACTGAGAAATCCTTGGAGTTGGAACTGGAGAAGACCCAGATCGTAGCTCCATTCGATGGTGTGGTGGCGCGCCGTTACGTTCGCGCGGGGCAGACGGTTGCGCATGATGAACGCCTTTTCTGGGTGACGGCCACGGCTCCCTTGCGGGTTCGTTTCACTCTGCCTTCGAGATTTCTCCACTGGATCAAAGTTGGAGATGCGGTGAAAGTAACGGCTTCGGATGCGAGCCCCGGATTCGAGCACTCCGCGCGCGTGATCCAGATGAGCCCGGTCGTGGACCCGGCGAGCGGCAGCGTTGAGATTCTGGCCGAGTTCTCTGGATCAGTCTCCGATCTTCGGCCCGGCATGCAAGCGGAAGTTCACCTCGCCAAGCCATGAACATCGTCAATGCTTTGAATGTGGCGCTCCCGGAACTTCCGGAGCGAGTGATCAAGCGAACCGTCCCGAAGCTTGATCCGCGAGTGTTTGCTCGCGAGCATATCGAACGAGGAAAGGCTGTGGTTTTGGCGAAGCTGCCCGGAGCAGCTACCTTCATCCGGCTCGAACCGGTGCAGTGGGCGCTTTTGCAGCTGTTCGATGGCGAAAGAAGCTACGCAGAAATCTCCGGCCGCTTGCTCGCAGAAACCGGGATTGGCTATTCGGAAGATGAAGTTCGGGAATTTGCGTCCTTCATTCTCGAGAACGCCGATCTGTTTTATAAAAGCCCGCTGGAGAAGAATATTACGCTGCAGCAAAAGTTGCGCGGCCAGCGTTTGAAACGCAAGCGCTGGGTTTCCGACTTCACAGACATTACGATTGCCGAGTGGCCCCATGCCGACGACTTCATTACTCGAATTTATCCCCGGCTCCGTTGGATCTACACCCGCTGGTTCACCCTCGCCGCACTGGCAATGTTCGCGGTCATGACCTGGATGTGGGCTGATCGCTTTGGGCAAATCTGGCGGGACAGCTTCGAGTTCTATAACTTCACCACCAAATCGGGCGGGGATCTTTTGGAGTTCTGGATTCTTTTCTCGGCGATGGGCTTTCTGCACGAGTCTTTCCACGGCTTGACCTGCAAGCATTTCGGCGGAAGCGTGGAAAAGATGGGATTCACTTTGATGTACTTCGCGCCCAGCTTCTATTGCGACGTAACCCAGGTCTGGATTTATGGCACCAAATGGCAGCGGATTGCCACCGTAATCGCTGGGATTTGGGGGGATCTGATCCTCTGTTTTCTGGCTACCGTAATCTGGTGGTCCACTCCCTCCGGCATGACGACGCACGACCTCGCTTACAAGATCATGATGGTCACCGGCATCGGGGTTTCGCTGCTGAACCTGAACCCGCTGATCAAACTAGATGGCTATTACATCTTCTGCGAACTCATTTCTGAACCTGACTTCAAGGAGCGGACAGACGCCTATTTTTCAGGATGGGTACGCAAGCACGTTTTTGGAATGCCGGCGGAACTGGAATACGTTCCACGCCGCCGCCGTCCGTTCTACTTGATCTACGCCGTGCTTTCGGGAATCTACGGCTATCTTCTGCTGTCATTCCTCATGTTCTTCACCTACAACGTCCTCCACTCCTATTCGCCGGAGTGGGCATTTGTTCCGGCGGTCGCGATCGGGTATTGGGTCTTTCGGAGGAGCATCCACGGCGCGGTGCGCTTCGCCAAGCTTTACTATCTCGACAAAAGAGAACGCGTGGGCGCATGGCTCAGCCCACTTCGGATCATTCCGTTGAGCGCCGCCGTCCTCTTGCTGCTGTTCCTTCCCGTTTGGCCGGATTTCGAGGCGGCGCCGTTCGTTCTCGAGCCGGCGCGGCGGGCGATTGTGCATACCGCGGTAGCCGGTAGGGTTTCCGACGTCTTCGTCGACGAAGGACAGCGCGTCGAAGCAGGACAGCTGATAGCCCGCCTGGAAAATCTCGCTCTCGAAACGGAGCTGGCAAAGTCCAATGCCGATCTCAAGGTCGCTTCCGCTCGCGCTTTGCAAAACCAAATCAAGTACGGAGACTTCGGCTCGGCGGAGCGGGAGCGCCAACGTCTGGCAGAGCAGAGCCAGACGCTCGCTGACGAGAGCTCGCGACTTGCCATCGTGAGCCCGATTTCCGGTATCGTGGCAACTCCCAGACTGCATGACTTGGAGGGAGCCACCCTGGACGAAGGCACCCCAATCGCAGACTTGGTTGACGACTCACACCTGCTGGCGCGCGTTTATATACCGGAGTTCGCGATGCACCACATGCGACCGGGCCTCTCCATGCGGCTGCGGGTGAATTCGCGCCTTCTGCCGCTGGCGGCAACCATTCAATCCCTCTCCGCGGATTGGATACCACTTGATCCTGCTCTCGGGGAGAAGGAGCAGCTGGCCGGAATCAATCCGCCGCGTTTTTATGTGGCCAGTGTAAGGCTGGAGCCGACACCGGACTTGCGCCCAGGCATGATCGGGCAAGCGAAAATTTTGGTGGGGCATCGAAGTCTTGCGGGGTTTATGGCGCGGTTTACCCGTGACCTGGCGTACCGCCGCCTTTGGTGAAGCGGAATTTTGCGAGTCAGTAAAACAAAAGAACCCAACCGGTCTGCGTTTTGGAAAGGCGCGGGGAAATAGGAGCGCTCACTGCCGGTTTGGCACTCTTTGTCGAACTGGCTCTCTTCACCGTGCTGGGCTTGATGACCAGTGATTTCTTCTGGGTCGTTAGTGGCTTCTTCTGGGTGGTCATGAGATACGCCCCTGAATCTTCCGGTTGTCACAAAAATAAAAGAGGCCACTTCACTTCACTCGATGTGGCCTCCTTGCCTTCCGCAGAAATTGTCTTAGAGGGCGCGTACCCGCAGTTTTACCCGGCTAATGGCGGCCTTCCTGATGTCGACCGTATGGGCTAATCGCGGTTTCACGCTGCCGGAAATAGGCGCGCTCACGCTGGGCTTCTCGCTCGTCGCGTTGGCGAGGTTGGCTTTCTTTACTGCGGTGTGCTGGCTGATCAGTGACTTTTTCTGGGTGCTCATGAGATGCGCTCCTGATTTTTTATCTAACCTGCTCGGCACTTTTTCAATAAGCAAGGATGGTGCCAGAGTTGTTGGCCTCGCTGGTCCAAATGCTCCCACAGAAGAATCAGCTACTTAGCGCGATGAGGGGTACGTCGCGCTGTGGTGACTCGGTTAATAATTCACCAATGTGGTCATTAAATGACCAACAGCCGGTCAACTTCTCACCCGAACGGGCCGAGGTTGTGCTTGCGACACAGATATTTCATCCGCTGGCGATCAATGTGCAGCAATTGGGCCGCAGCCGATTTCTTGCCTGATGTTCGCCGCAGGGCGGCGTTGAGGTAGGCGATTTCAATCTTCTCGATTTCGGCGTCAAAATTAACGCCGTCTTCCGGGATCAGGATGGCTTCCTGGCTGGCGGTGCTGGAATAGACCAACTGGTGAGGCAAGTTTTGCATGCTGATGGTCGGGCCTTCCGTCATGAGCACCATCCGCTGGATCACATTCTCCAGTTCCCGCACATTCCCGGACCACGGATAGTCTTCCATGACGGTCAAGGCATCCGCCTCCAACTGTTTCAGGGGCTTGTTATTCGCGCTGCAGTACATCCGCAGGAAGTGATCCACCAGGAGCGGCAGATCGCCCTCGCGTTCGCGCAACGGAGGGATGAAGATCGGAACCACATTGATGCGGTAATAGAGATCCTCCCGGAATCGTCCCTGTTTGACCATCTGTTCCAGGTCGTCATTGGTGGCGGCGATCAGCCGGAAATCAATCTTCTTTGCCGCGCGACCCCCAATCCGCTGCACGACGTGCTCCTGCAGAACACGCAAGAGCTTGCTCTGCAGACCCTGGTTGAGGGTCGTGATTTCGTCGAGGAACAGAGTACCCCCATTGGCGGCCTCGATGAGTCCATGCTTTGCCGTTTCAGCCCCGGTGAAGGCGCCTTTTTCGTAGCCGAACAGTTCCGACTCGATCAGAGTTTCGGGCAGGGCGGAGCAGTTCAGGCAGACGTAAGGCTGGTCACGCCGCCGCCCGGATTGTACGATGGCGCGCGCTACCAGTTCCTTGCCGGTTCCACTTTCGCCTCGCAGAACAATGCTGGTACTGCTGTCGGCGACCGCAAGCACGGCCTGATAAACCCGCTGCATGGCGTCACTGCTGCCGATCAGGTCGCAGAACGCGGTTTTGTTCTCCACCTGCTCGATCAGTCGCCGTCCTTCGGCCTGCAGAGCGCGCTTCTCGATGGACCGCGCGAGCACAATTTGCAGTTCTTGGAAATTAAGCGGCGCCAGAAAAAATTCGTCCGCTCCGGCCTGGCTCGCCTTCAAGGGAATGGCCCGGCTGTTGGAGCGCGTCAGCGCCACCAGCACCAGATCCTCCCGGATGTGCCGAATGTCCTGTAGCAGTTTCAGGCCGTCGGTGGGGCCGTTTCCGATACTGTCCAGGTCGAGCAGTATGGCGCGCAGTTCAAGGTTCTCCAGCGCTTTCTCAATGTTCTTGTCGCTTTGTGCCAGCGTGCTGGCGAACGTGGGCTCGAGGGCCCGCTGCATCTCCGGAAATGAAGAGCCATCGGCAGTGATGATGGAAATTGCATACTGCGGCGACAGTGCAGAAACCAATTCGGCGGACATGCTCCAGTCCCCTATGAGAATGGCGGGGATTATAGGAGATCAGGCCGCTGAATAGAAGCCGAATCGTGAAGAGGTTGCGCGTTTTCTATTGCCGCTCCGGACTAACAACCGCCCACAATCCCAATCTTCTGGCACACCCGTGCAAGTGACACCGCGGCCGACTGCAAACCCTTGCACATCGTCTCGGTGCCGTGATGCTCGATTGTGCCCATATTCTTTTCCCGCTGACCCAACAGCATCGGTTCTGCCACAATCGTAAAGTCGAACGTGACCAGAGACACTGGTGCAACTCGGGGATCAAGCGGGTCGAAATGCTGAATCTTGAAAAAGATTGTGTACTCATCCGCAAGCGTCCCGATGAGGACGGCAACTGGGGAGACTTGGTCATCAAGAGCGGATTGAAGCGGCGGGCCAGGAAGCGCGTTCTGAAGATCAATGCAGAGGCCAAAGAGGTCCTCGAACAGTTGGTCATGGAATCGAAGGGCCGGCATGTATTCAGCCAGCCCCGTCATCCAGACAAAAACTCGAGCCTTGGGTCTCGGAATCCCAAATGGGACAGCTGCGTGATAAAATCAAAACCGATCCGGACGCCGGACTTCACACTCTCGCCACACGTTTTTGACCGAGGCTGGGGGAGTATACGGACGCTTTTACGCTGCAGTACGTCGCCGGGCACGACACCATCAAGACCACGGTGCGGTATGTGCACCCTCGGGCGGAGTCAGTCAGCCGGGCGTTCGGTCGGATCAGTCGGAAGAACAAGCCGCGCAGTCGGCGTAGCTGCGGATGCGAAAGATGCATACAAAAACGCATACAGTCGGCTCGGCGGAAGATTGAAAGACTTTGTTTAAGTAATTGCAAACAAAGTAGTTGTTGGTGTGCGGAAGTGGTGGAACTGGCAGACACACCATCTGCGCGTATCACTTTAGAAATTCTATACAAACTTATGATAATGAACCTATTATCTTTCGCCTCGATCACTTCCAGCAACGTCCCTCCGAACGGCCAGTAGACGCCAGTAAGCCCCGGATGCAAGCAGTCGGTGCAAAATCCGGTGCAGTTCCTTGGTGGCGACCACTTCGGTGGCGACCACTTCGGACCTATTGCGGAGCTCTCATGGGGAGTTCTTGCGGCGCGAGGTTTAGTTGGAGTGGTTGGAGTTTGGTTTTCAGGGTTGTCTTCTTCCTGTGGGGGAGAGGGATGTGGTTTCCACGTGTCGCGATTGATGCATGTGGCTCACGACAACGAAGAAGTCGGCGGAGCGCCACAAGCACGACCGCTAGGCCTCTTCCCAGCCTAAACGAACGACGCTTTCGCAGCTTTTTTCGGATCGCTGTAAATTCCTGGAAGCATGGATTCTGGCGAATTGGATCCCTGTTTGGATCCCACTGTTGATGGTGGGAGCCGACGGACAAACTGGGAGTTAGTGCCAGGTCCCAGTAGAGGGACTTTGCAGTCAAATCTCTCGAACGCAGTGCACACCCCTATTAGTCGTGACTAGGCTTAAGGCTTGCTGGCTCTTCAAGGATATCCAACAGAGCAGCCGCGCAGTAGACTCGGTCACGCTTCGCGGCGCCCACCTGTTTTACAATATTCGCTCGTTCCAACCGTTCAATCGCCCGCTGCGCGGTCGTGAATGCAATCCCTAATTTGTCAGCCGTCCCTCTCGCTGTGATGAAGGGATTTGCTCCCAGGAGCTCGACTACACGCAATGGATTGCTGCTTGATTCTCCCGACACTTTCTTCTGCCATTGAGCGAGGAGTTGGTTGATTCGTGTTGCGCGATTCAATGCGTCCTCGGACATGCGAGCGACTCCCAGCAAAAAGTATTCCAGCCAGTCGTTCCATGCGCCGCGTTCGCTGACCCCGCGCAAACCGTCGTAATAATCTCGCCGCGAAGCTTCGAAGAACGCCGACAGATAGAGTAGCGGCGTCGGGAGGATCTTGCGCTCGATCAGGAACAAAGTGATGAGGAGGCGTCCGACTCGACCATTGCCATCAAGAAACGGGTGAATTGCTTCGAACTGATAATGGGCCAGCGCGATGGTCACTAAAGGCGGGAGCCTCGATTCGTTCAGAAACTTCTCCCAAGCCGCAAGACAGGGCTCGATTTCTCCCGGCGGAGGCGGAATGTATGATGCTGTTGCGATAGTGCTACCAGGCTTACCAATCCAATTCTGTGTCTTCCGAAATTGTCCAGGCGCGGCTTGCTGCCCTCGGACTCCCGTCATGAGTTTTTCGTGCAGTTCGCGAGTGAGCCTTACGCAAAGCGGCAGTTTCTTGAGCTTTGAGATTCCGTGTTCAAGAGCAACTACATAGTTGCCAACCTCCCGAAGATCGTCTGGACTACGGTCAACCGTCACCCCCGCTTCGGCGGCGAGCAATTCACCCAACGTGGCCAGGGTACCTTCCATCTTGCTCGATAGAACAGCTTCACGCTGAACAAATGGGTGGATCAAAATGTGAGGATTGGGAAGGCGACCACCTTCGCCAGCTAGCCTTCCAACGAGCCGGTCTGCGTCCGAGAGTGCGCTAATCAGCCGCGGTGTCCAATCAAGTTCGGGAGGCAGTGGCGCAGGCACGAAGGCAGAATAGCTGCCCTGCGACATGCTCTTGCCGGGAATGTTAGCTGCCTTCGGCATCGCCGTTTTTCCGGGTCGAAAATAGCATTTTACGCTATTTTCACAATCAATCATAATCGAAAATAGTGAGATCGGCTATTAGCGGCGTATTAGCGGCCCTGCATATGGCGAATAAATAGCGCCCGGCTCACCGGAGGGTACCCCGAGCTCTACCCCCGGCTCCAACTTCCAAGTCGTCGACCAAATGAGTTTGTTACAGACTCTTAGCGACGAACCGCAGCGACCGCGCCCATCGCGTTCACTTCCAAGGTGGTGGTTTCCGGCTGGAATGGGGTCTGGGCGTGACCGTGATCTGCACGTTATGGCCGAGTAAGAGCAGGAAGCCAACAAGCCTCTCGATGGAGAAATCCGTGAGACGGCCCCGCTTCAAGGCGGAGACTTTGGGCTGGTCCACACCTAACACCTTCCCGGCTTGTACCTGTGTCAGTTTGCGGGCTTCGATGATGTCAACGATCCGGAGAGCCAGATCAGCCTTCGCACGTGCCTCTTGCGGATTGACAACACCTAGATCGGCGTAGACGTTGCCAGTACCTTCCACGTACCCATGCTTTTTCATCGTTATTCGCTCTTGTTTAGGGGCGTAATTCATCTTGCCAAGTTCTTTCGGCCCGCTTCTCTAGTTGGGCGAGGCGCTTTTCCACGAGCTTGATTTCATGCTTCGGTGTCGCGATGCCCCGTTTGGATTTCTTTTGGAACACATGCAAAACGTAAACGGCCCCTGGAAACCTCACGGTATAGACGGCCCTGAACGTATCGCCCCCTGAAGTCTTCTACGCCAGTCGCAATCCTGCGCGCATCGCCTGGAATGACCGCACATGGGAATGGTTTCCGCTGCAGCTCATTAGCGCGGAGACCGGAGACTTCGGTCCTCGCGCGTTCCTCGACCTCGAATCCAGCGACGGGTATTTCTGGTGCGGCTACGGCGTTTCGGCAGCGATCGGCAAACCGGCAGTCGGTGCGGGCTCAGTCTACTGGCTGGCGTTCCGCGATGGAACTGGGGCGTTCCTCGACGGCGGTAAGAACTACAAGCTGACCGTCCCGGGACCCGTGCCGGGAAAACTGTTCTGGTCCATGACCGTCTACGATGTGGACACGCGCTGCCTGATTGCGACGGACCAGGATAAGGCCGCAATACGCTCACTCATGGATAAGCCGCAAGCCAATGCGAATGGCTCCTACGACCTCTACTTCGGGTCCCACGGCTCCGGCGGGGAAGGAAGGCCAGTCGGTCAAGACGATCCCGGGCAAAGGTTGGTGGTCCGGCTTCCGCATCTACGGCCCACAAGCTCCGGCCTTCGACAGAACATGGAAGCGCAATGATATCGAAAGGGTCAAGTGACAAACAATCTGTAAGCCAGCCAAGTCTCGGTACACAACACACATCTCAAGGTAATGGGTGTCACACGAAGGCCCCCTTCGGAGGGTTAATCTCAAAATGTTTACCGGAAGCGGAGGCTCATGCCATTAACCGCCATGCGCGTCGAGAAATCACGCGGAGTTTCCTGGCCCGCTAAATATACACTTCCGGAGTAGGAGGCAACATGGCAATAGCAAAGATTGAACCAGTCCGGAAGTTCGATTTGGGGACGAAGTTGGTCCCGTGGAAAGAGCGGCACGCCGAGGGCAAGGCGCTCCGCCAGGCGCTCCCGCGCGAGTCGCATGCGGAGTGGAAGCCGGGGAAGGATCGGCCAGATCCCCTGAAACTACTGGCGGAAAGCAACAAGGGCCGGCAGAAACATCTGGTGCCGCTGCGCATGGGACGAATGGCGGCCTCGCCCTTCGCGTTCCTGCGGGGCTCGGCGTGCGTGATGGCAGCTGATCTCTCCACGTCACCGATCAGTGGGATTCCTGTCTGCATGGACGGCGATGCGCACATCAATAATTTCGGAATGTATGGCACGCCGCAGCGGGAAGTGGTTTTCGACCTGAACGATTTTGACGAGGCTACCGTCGGTCCCTGGGAGTGGGACTTGAAGCGGTTGGTAGCCAGCGTCAACGTCGCGGGTCGGCAGAATGGCCTGAATCGACGGGAGCGGGCTGCGGCAGTGAGGCGCGGTGTGGAGGGTTATCGATTTAATGTCAATCGCCTGGAGAGCATGGGAGTACTGGACGTCTTTTACCTGCACGCGTATCCCGGGCGCGACAACCCCCTCGTAAAGGTTGACCCGAAGTCCAAAGCTGTTTTCGGCAAGACCATGGCCAAAGCCCTGCGCACCGACAACCGCACCCTGATGCCCAAGGTCGCTGACCAGCACGGCAATGGAAAGTGGACCTTCCGAAATGATCCGCCCATTCTCACCACCGTCCCTCGTGCGACCAAAGACAAAGTAATCGAGGTGCTGAATCGATATTCGCTTACCCTTCCTCTGGAACGGCGCATGATGCTCGGGCGCTATCACGTCGCAGATGTGGCACACCGTGTAGTCGGTGTCGGTTCGGTGGGGACCAGGGCCTTCCTGGTACTGCTGTTCGGTATAGGTGACGACGATCCCTTGTTCCTGCAGGTGAAGGAATCGGTCTCCCCCGCACATGCTCCATACCTTCCGCCTCTCCCTGACGAGTTCCGTCACCAGGGCAAACGCGTGGTGGCAGGACAGCGCGCGCTGCAAGCCTCTTCGGACCCTATGCTGGGCTACACCGAATGGGATGGGCGAGATTACATGGTACGGCAGATGAAGAACCTGAAAGCCTCGGTTCCAGTCGAATTCCTTACGGGCGCGACGTTCAATTTTTATGCATGGTTGTGCGGTGCAATCCTCGCACGAGCTCATTCGCGGACCGGAGACCCAGCACGCATAGCGGGCTACTGCGGCAAGTCCGCAGTTTTGGACGAAGCTTTGGCCGAGTGGGCCGAGAGTTACGGAGATCAGACCGAGGAGGACCACGCCAAACTGCTGGCGTCCATCAAGCGAGGGGAAACCAAAGCTGACATTCAGTCGGACGATGGGAGTTAAGAGACTGGCATTTACATCGACCTTAACGAATTGGATTCTGGCGAACTTTGAGAAGACGCAAAAGCCGGAAGCGATGTCGAAGTTGGTGAGAGGAAACTTCGTGGGTCTCGGCGTGGTGGCGGCTTTGCTGTTGTGTCCGCTGCAGGTGCTTCGAGCCCAGGACCTTGCGCCCCGCGCCTATGTCATCACACCGCTTCATTTCAACGCAGTCACGCTGACATATTCCTTCTACGACGGCAGTATCAATTTCGACGGCGCGCTCCCCAGCGAGCGACGCAAAGGGAGAATACAGCGTACCGGTCTTCAATCTCTACCACTCCTTCGGCCTCTTTGGTCGCTCGGCCAACGTCCTCGTCGCGTTGCCCTACGGAATAGGAACCTTCCAGGGAACCGCGATGGGTGCAGAGCACCATCTGTACCGCTCCGGTCTTGCGGATTCGATCTACCGCTTCTCGGTCAACCTTAAGGGCGGCCGCGCTGACACCCCAAGAGTTCAGCAAATGGCAGCCGAAGGTTCTACTAGGCGTCGGTGTGAAAGTGATCGCTCCGACCGGTCAGTACGATCCCACCAAGTTGATTAACTGGGGCACCAACCGCTGGTCCTTCAAACCGGAATTCGGCTATTCCCAACGTTGGTGCAAATGGGTTGTCGACGGGTACGCCGGAGTGTGGTTCTTCACCACGAATCATGATTTCTGGTCGCGCAATGCCTATTTTCCGGGAACGAGATCTCAATCCCAAAATCCGATGGCAGCCTTCGAGGGGCATCTGAGTTACGATTTCAAGCAGCGACTCTGGGTCTCGCTCGACGGCAATTTCTGGGTCGGCGGAGCCACGAGCCTTGCCGGCGTAGAAAACCCGCTTACTAACCAGGAGACCTCTCGTCTTGGAGGCATCGCCTCAATCCCGATCACCAAGCACCAGTCTCTGAAATTCAGCTATAGCGACGGCAGCTATATCCGTTGTGGCGGCAACTTTCAGAACGTGTCGGTCGCGTGGCAATACTCTTGGCTGGGGAGACCCAACTGAGGTGTGTTGGAGAACAGTGAGGGAGCAAAATGCTGGACAAAGAAAAAAGTGGGGCAGAAATCGAAAGAAAAGAAGAGAAGCAATTCACGCAAGAACTGAAACTGGCGGACAAGCTTGCTATTGAACGGACGGTTATGGCGGCAGACCGAACCATGCTGGCCGGAGTACGCACATCGATGGCACTGATCGGCTTTGGATTCACAATCTTCAATATCCTGAAGTACGTGCAGGAGCACTCTCCCATTAAGGTCATCATGCGGCCTCAGACGCCAAGGAATATCGGGGGCTTCCTGCTGGTGGCGGGAATCATCCCCCTACTTGTCATGATCATTCAGTATTCCCGGACGTTGAAACGGATGGGCAGGAAAGAGAGTGTCATCAGCAACCCGAATTTCCAGATGGCCGTCGCAATTCTTTTGCTTGGCACCATTCTACTGTTCACTCTCATAGGGAATATTCTTCTGCTGTGAAACAACGGTAAGCTGCTAATCACCAGCCGCCGCTGTCGCGAGTGATCCGGTGCAATTCGCAGGTTCAGACCGTTTTTCCCTCGCGCGAATCGACCCTGCTGGGTACGTTCCCGGGCCTCATTCTCGTTGGCCGGTTTTCAGGTGACCCTCATTGGCCGGTTTTGGGTGACCCCTGAGGACGCTCACGTCGTTTTCCACTCGCGGTCACCCGCGCGCGAACCTTACCGATCTTTCGGCGTCGGCTTATGTTGCTTCGGATAGAGCAGTGTGAACTGCAAACTTAGTTGCCATAGTGGGAAGAACTGGCTCGCTGGTCGTATAGCGTTGTAATAAAGCGTGACGTTCGAGTCCACCGCCTGCTTACCGATGTCGAATGTTCTCCCCGCGCCGCCGCCGAAAGGTACCAGCCAGCGCTCCCCGGTCGCTTGCGTCCAGTCAGCATCGATGGTCGGAGCTGTGACAAGATACCAACCATGCGGCAAGTTGCGGGAGAAAGAGGTTTCGATCTGGACTTGATTCACGGAGGCCCGATTCGAATGCCCGGGAAGTGACCAGATGTTTTGCACCACCAGGCCGGAAGATCCCCAGTTTGGCTCCATCAGCAGGGCGGCAGAAGGCCCCGGGCCCCACTTGCCAATACCCAGTTCGGTACCCGTTGCTGTGGGAATGAGAAGCGATGGTCCCACGCCCCAAATTAGTTTTCCCGCATGGAACGGTGTGAAAAAGACAGTTGCAACCACGTCGCCCAAGCCTGTCGACCCACCGTACGTTTGCGCCACGTCAGGTTCGTAGGCCACTGCGGTCGTCACAATGCGTGGAACGAGCAACCAGTTCTTCGATACTTGCAATGGAATAACGGGCTGGACTTGGAGAGAATCTGAAGTGCGATCATGCGGCCCGGCGCCGAAGTTGATGCTTTCCGCGAAGGGAACCTTGATCGCATCAGCCACCGGGTTCCTCGCCAGGTCTCTCAGTTCATCAGTCGTTTCTTGCGCCAACAGCATCGGAACAAGGAGGAACGAAATCATCGCGAACCCACAGAAAAGCCTGACTGTACGGTGTTGCCATGGGCCTGTTAATACATTGATCGACGAATCGGGTTTCCGTTGCTAAAGCTGATGAAAGATTGCGTTCGCCTCCACTCGAAGCCGGGTGCAGACGGGAAAATCTGCGGCGAACTGCTCATCAAGCGCGGCCTGAAACGGCGGCGCGAAAACGCAAGCTAGTGATTGATCACGAAATGAAGGAAGTACTCGAACGCCTTCTGAACGAGTCTCGGTGCGACTATGTCTTCACCAGCCCGCAAGATCCGACCAAGCCTCTCGGGCCTTGGATGCTGGAACAACAGATGGGCCAGATATGGAAAAAGATCAAGACCCATCCCGATGCCGGCCTGCACGCCCTGCGTCATACTTTTCTGACCGAGGCCGGAGAGTACACGGACCACACGGACCCCTTTGCATTGCAGTATGCCGCCGGACACGATAACATTAAGACCACGATGCGCTACGTACACCCACGCGAGGCTGCGGTCCACAAGTTGTTTCAGCGACTGGCGGAGTTGCGGCCGGAGGAAGCGATCGGGTGCAAAAAGTCGGTGCAAAATCCGGTGCAGTTGGAAACGCCCTCACCCGAAGAACTCGCTAAGCTTTTGATTACAGGTAATTTACAGCCTGCGGAAGTGGTGGAACTGGCAGACACACCATCTTGAGGGGGTGGCGCCGAAAGGCGTGGGGGTTCAAATCCCCCCTTCCGCACCATCGTTTCGAGCTTCGCTTGTTGGACTTCGCGACAGAGCGAGATTGTCGAATCCGAGCTTCGGCTCCATTGGAGTTTTGTGCATGTGGGTAAGCGTCCTGATCACCATAGTTCACGTGTTTGTTTGCTTTTTCCTGATTGCGGTCGTGCTGCTGCAGAGCGGAAAGAGCGGCGACCTGGCCGCTGCTTTCGGCGGTCAGGGTAGCCAGACAGCATTTGGGCCGCGCGGCGCGGCGTCCGTTCTTTCCAGGGCGACGACTTGGTCCGCGATCATCTTCATGCTCACGTCGATCACGCTTTCGATTTTTGCGGCGCGGCGGACCGGACCCACGTCCGTGCTTTCAGGAGTAAAAGCCTCGCAGACGAAGTCACAGCCGGCGACTCCTGTTCCGCCATCTGCGCCGCCGACTGTTCCGCAAAACCAGACACCAACACAGAAATAACTTGTCCAGTGGAGCGATGGGCGCCTCGGCGAGTCCAGCAGTTTGGCGGCCGGGCGGGGCGCCCGACTCTCCACCATCTAATTTCATTCCAAAGTCATGGCACCAGGAAGGGATTCTCTTCCCTTTCCTCGCCTATGGTTGTTCGCGGGCCGTGGCCAGGAATCACGACGGTATCATCGGGCAGGGTGAGGACGCGTTCGTGCAGGGAGCGCATGATTTTCTCGAACGATCCTCCGGGGAGATCGGTGCGTCCGATGCTGCGGGCGAACAGCGTGTCGCCGGAGATCAACAATTTTTCCGCGGGAAAATAGAGACAGACACTGCCCTCGGTGTGACCGGGAGTGTGGAGAATGTTGGCGGTCAGGTTACCCGTCCGCAACGATTCGCCGTCTCCGATACTTGCTTCGATCTCGACGGCGCCCGGCGGCGCGACACCGATCCATGAAGCTTGCACATCGAGCATTTGCAGCAGAGCATAGTCATTCTGATTGAGCAGGATGGGTGCGCCCGTCAGCGCGCGCAGCTTCATGGCTCCGCCTACGTGATCGATGTGAGCGTGGGTGACGACGATCTGCTTCACTTCCAGCTTGTGCTCGCGGACGATGGCAAGAATGTCTTCAATTTCGTCTCCAGGATCGATGACCATGGCTTCGTGCGTGACCTGATCGCCGATGACGGAGCAGTTGCATTGCAGCGGGCCGACGGGAAGAATCTTGTGGATCATTCCCCCATTTTCGCTCACCGCGAGACAATTCACCACCAAGCAGGTCAGAAGTCAGAGGCTTCGGCGGCTCACTGCAATTTCACAACGAATACGTCGCCCCGGCAATTCTGCAGGCCTACGTTGGTCCACGTTATCGTGCCATCCGTTGTAGTTCCGCCGGGGGTCTGATTCCATGGACTGGGCTTGCTGCTCCCGCTCGTGCATGAACCACCCGAACATGACGTGGCTTGGTATACGTACCCACCGGAGTTCGCGGATGGGGAGGATGGGGAAAGATATTGGAAATTCGGCGGATAGCTCTGGTTGGCCAGCCAATCATATCCCCAGAGGCAACTGGAACTGCCGGAGATCGATCCTAGCGTGCCCACCCAGTCCGAGGACTGCATAAAGAATTTGCCGCTTTGCGAGATGGATCCGATGCCGTAGTTGGTGCTGAACTGGGCGTTCGATTTGGATATGAAGTTATGAGCGAAGCGCAGCGTACTGCCATCCACCGGGAATACCCCGATAATTTCATCCGTCCATGCGGAAGGAAAACCGGTGTTGTAATAGAGCGGATAGTTCAAGCTGTCGAAAAACGCCAGGCTGTCTGTGGAGTTGTCATTCACCCAGCTGGGGTTTCCCGCCGTTCCGATGACCATGCCTGAAGGCAAGGTGTTGATTACCTCACGCGGAGTGCCGAGAGCGCTAAACGGGCGGATGGCGTACTGTCCCTCCGGGCTGCCGTCGCGGTTCACATAATCGTTCCAGCCGAAAGCGAACTCCCCTCCAGTCAGCCCCGAAATCTTCCCTACGCTGGTAGTGGCAATCTGCCAGAAATAGGGGGTGGTCCCGGCGGTGCTCACACAACTCGTGTTTCCGGCAACGCACGAACCGTTCGATATCAGGGCATACTCACCCGTCAGGTTTACAAAAATGGCGTGGACGTAGAATTCATCCGTGGAGGAATCGGGAGTGGTGGAGTTTCCGAGGTAGACCGACACTGGACCTTTTGGCCCCCAATCCCCCGAGATGGTCCCGGTGCTGGTGTTGTAAACCCGGCAGCCCGAGCCGACTTTCCAGGCTACAACGTAATATCCAGTGTCTTGTGCGCCCGCCGAGTAGGCGGCCGTGAATAGAGTGTCATCGTTGCTGGGGCCATCATGCCCGGTCCAGTCTGAAACGAAGTTGCTCGGCAGACAGTTGCCGGCAGTTCCGGTAAACCCATCCCCAACATCCGCAATGAAGTCGGCAATCAGAGTAACGGTAGGAGAGCCGGATGGGCTGTAATTCGAAAAGTCGTAGCGATAAATTTGCGCGGCGCCGCCTGTCGAATTCCAGACATAAAGCCAGTTGGGATTGCTGTAGCTGAAGTCTGTACCGATGCCCTGAATCGTCAAGCCCCCAGTTGCAGCGTAGCTTGGGTTATCAGGGTACATCCGGGAACACTGCATCGTGGTTGGATCAAAAAAAAGCGGGAAACCCACACCGCCATGCTCTTGCACATAAAGGATGGTGTCATTTGTGTTGAAGTGGTTGACGATGGCTGCCCCACCGCCGCTCGTATCAAACGCGCTACTTGGCAAACTGGGATCCGTGTTGCCGTCGGTGCAGCGGGCGATTGGGTTACCGAAATCCGGGTCCGTTATTACCGTTCCGGCGCCGAGGAGGCTGCCCATGTTGGGAAGCGGCGACGGATAGTTGATAACCCCCAGCGGTCCTTGCGGAAGAGCCGCATTATTGGCCGCTGTACAGGCATATGTCGGAGGCCCGCAACCCACGGTGAGGCTGATCGTGACGGTCTGCGTCAAACTGCCCGACGTGCCAGTGACGGTCAACGTCGCGGCTCCGATGGTTGCGGAATTACTCGCCGTCAGCGTCAAAGCGCTCGTGCTCGTCGGGTTTGCTGGGCTGAAGGATGCCGTCACTCCACTCGGCAGGCTGGAAGGCGTCAGGCTTACGCTGCCCGTGAAGCCGTTCTGGTCGTTCACGGTGATGGTGCTTGTGCCGTTGCTTCCCAGGGGGACGCCCAAAGTGCTCGGATTAGCCGATAGCGTGAAGTTCGGCGGCTGCGCAGCTCCTGAAACTCCGCCGCATCCAGCCAGACTCATAAAGAGACACGTGCTGGTGAGCAGCCAGATCCAAAGCAGCACGTTGGCGGACCGAGTCATTGGTTCTCCTCACGAACCCAAATGGACGCTGAAGGGTGGTGGACAGACGGAACTTAATATAAACACAATCGAGTTATTCCCACTCGCCGACCGGACGTTTAAGGGTTCATCCTCAGCACGTATGCAAATTTCTTCGCCTGATTTCTAACCGCTACGATGCAGCCGCGATCTGCCCGGTTCGCTGATCGGACCGGAAGCGCAGGAGCGCCGCGATGTTGCCGGCGCGATCTAGATCGCTGTGCTCCTTTAGATAGAACAGTTCGATGTCACGACGGATGGCGATGGGGATGATGGCATCGCAGACGTCGGCGAGTTCGCGCGTCGGCCTTCCGCAAGCGACGCACGACGGGGTCGGCCGGGCGTCGAGGTGGCCGCAGTTAGTGCACTCGACAGCTCGAGCAGAATAGTTTTCGCCGAGGAAGATGCTCTGCACTTCTCCGGCTTCCAGCGCCTGCAGGACGCGGCGGAGGCCGGTGACACCACGTCCATTGGATTTGGCGAAATCCACCGCTTCGTTGGCTTTCGTAGAGGCGCGCTCGGTGATCCATTGATTGACCAGAGCGCCGGCGCGATCGCGAATCTCCTCATTCGAAACGCTGGCCACGTCGGCTGAGAAGCGGCCGATCAGGCGCTGTTTGACGTAAGGGTGGAGGTGGGATTCGAACTCGGACCAGTTGGCATCCTGGCACCCGACAATGAGCCGCTCCCAGAGGCCTTTCTCGAAGTCGGCGAGCAGCCGGTCGGAAACTGCTTTGAAGTGCTGCAGCGCTTCTTCGGACACGCGGCGCTCGGCATGGCCGGCTTCGTAACCGTTGTAGCCGTAGCTCGAGCCGCTGCGCGACAGCATGTGGACAATGGCCCCGCGTTCTTGCAGGTCGTCCAGGCGAAGATCGAAGAAACGGGCGCGCTGGCGGTCGACCACGGTAACCGAGAGCGCCGGTTGCGCTCCCAGCAAAGCGGCCAGCGGTTTCAACTGAAAGCGCGGCTGGAGATAAATCTGCGTGCTTCCGAGATGCGGGGGCAGTTCGTACTCCCTCCAGAAATTTTGAGCCGAACAGGCGAAGACCGCTTTTCCCCGGGCATTGCCGCGCAGGTTCGTGGCCAGATCGAGGACGCGATCGAGGTCGGCGTGAAGCGATCCGTTCTTGCCGCCTGCGGCAGCACTTTTCAGGGCCTGCTTGACGATATCTTTGGCGACGATCGCCTCGCGGCGATGGGAACGATCCTGCGGAGGATCGGGTTGAAAGTAAAAACTCAGGGCGCATGCCCCTTTGGTGTCGTCCGCTTGAAAAGCTGCCAACTCACGGATTTCGTCTCGGGTCATCATCTCGACGCTCCTTAACTATTTGGGATGCTGCTACTGAGATGTTTAGATTCGAGTTTTGACTAAAAGTTCATGATGGAATTCGCTGGCGATCGAGGGTGAGCTGCGAACGCAGTCGCGTGCCCGCTGGACAGATTCGCGCACGGCCTCCAGATGCCGGCCGGTGATGGCGGCGATTTCGCCGAGGGAGAAGCCCTCGATCCCATAAAGGAGGAACGCTTCGCGGTCGGTGCGGTCGGCGCCGCGAAGTGCGGCTTGCACCAAGGCAATCACTTCGTCGGAGTAGGCGGACTGCTCGGGAGTGGATACGCGGCGATCGGGGATGACGTTTTCGCGCGTCCATCCTTCGTCGGGTTGATGGAACTGCAGCCCGGCTTCGTCGGAAGCTTCGACATTTTGCCGGCGGGAACTGGTTTCGAGATGGACAGGAGAATCCAGTTCATGAAGGCGCGCCGTCATCTCGTTCATGGCTTCGAGCGCAAGCCGGTAAAGCCATGGTTCGAGCGTCAGTTTTTCCGGACGGTCGTGGTCGCCGAGAGCGCGGGCGATGACTTCATTCACGACTTCGGGGGTGGTGAGACCGTCCTCGGGAATCTCCTCGTCTGCGCAGCGGAAGTGCAGCTCGCGATCCACGAAACGTTCGAGGCGCGCAAGATTGGCATTCACGTAGGAGCCGATGTCATCGGCGGAAATCGTAGGCGGCCGAATCGCCGCCAGCGTCTGCTCGAAGGGGACGCCGGGCTCGGGAGATTCCTGTGGCCCTCCGCGCCAGCGCCGCCATTTGTGGCTGGAGCGAAGCAGTTCCTTATGCCGGCCAATCTGCTGGATGAGTTCGTCAAAGGCCGCCTTGATGGCCGACGTCGGGCTGGGCGCTTTCTCCTGGGCGGTCAGTTGACCGGATGGCAAGCGCAGATTCAGGGAGACGAGCGTTCCCTCGCGCGCCGAATTTTCATCGATGATGGCTTTCAGATGAACCAGTTCGGGCCGGAAGACATGAAGCCGCTTCTGGATCTTCTCGATCTGGTGGCTGATTTCTTTTTCGATGTCGGGAGTTTTATGGACCTTGTAACTGACGTGAACGTTCATTGTTCAAGCCTCGAACGCGGGAACAAGAGCCCGTGAAGCTGCGGTCCTAACAAAACAATTGTACACCCGTTGGGAAGGAGGAATCGGGTCATCTGACCATCGGGTCATCGGGTGATCGAAGGTCAAAGGCATTTGAACTTAGATGACCCGATGACCCGATCACCCGATGGCCCGATCCGCTCTACTTCACGTACACCGAATCCTTCGTTAACTCCTTTGGCATCGCGACTGGGAACGGCGGGAATTCATGGGAGGCGCCTTTGAATAAAGAAACGGTAGCCTCCATGCGCCGGGTGCCGTCGTGCACAGCGATTTCGTGTGGCCTTTCTGAATAGCCCTGCCAGAGAGACACGCCAGCATAGGCGCCGTCCTTGC
>Ga0181532_10001060_pt1 | contig 27316 bp, 20 predicted proteins | sample PEATcosm2014_Bin_33_FD_119768 | JGI IMG/M metagenome (GOLD analysis project Ga0181532, IMG submission 119768) | Peatland microbial communities from MTU Mesocosm Facility, Houghton, MI, USA - PEATcosm2014_Bin11_30_metaG | ecosystem: Environmental > Terrestrial > Soil > Wetlands > Peat | place... | reverse complement strand
TGGCAACCAGGTTTTGATCGAAGTTGGTGGAGAGGTCGGCGTTATCCGCCTGCACCAGAGGCGCGGCGGAGGTGACTTCCACGGTTTGCGAGCTGCTGCCGACCGCCAGTTTTACATTGGCGATGGAGGCTTGGCCGACATTGACCGAGGTCGTTTCTTCGGCTTTGCTAAAGCCCTGAGCGGTTGCGCTTACCGTATAGTTACCGGGTGCCAGAAGCGAGAAGCGGTAGGCGCCGCTGGAGGTGGTAGTGGTGGTGCGGGTCGAGCCGTTGGCATTGTTCTTCAATGTGACCGAGGCATTAGGCACAACCGCACCGCTAGGATCGGTGACTGTACCGGTGACATCGCCCGAAACCGCCGATTGCGCCATGAGCGACGGCGCGATCAGCAGGGCGATCACCAGTAGAGCCAACATTCCGGTGATCAATCTCTTCAATTTCATATCTCTCCCCTCGAGATGTACATCTTAAAAGTCTTCTGCTTCATCGCCAGACCGGGGGTCTGGACAGTAACCGGAGTGTGCAGCAGAGTCAGGCAAGGACGGGTCCCACACAACAACCCGACCTCCGGGATTACTTATCGCACGGGAATGGCCAAATCCGGCCATGAAAAAGGGGTTCCCAAGGAGCTGCACTTTGCACGCATCACATTGATTCTTAAGCATATATCTTGGAGCCGCGGCGGCCCCTCTACTGCCGAGTCTCCAAGTTTTCACATATCCCCAAAGGTAATATTCCAAGTTTGGAAGGTAATCCGGAGAAGGGACGGCTAGAACCGCCTCCCGAACAGAGGGCAAAGGGGCGTGGGACGCCCGCAAAACTCGTTGTCCTGAGTCGGGCGCAGTTTACCGGGCCACGCCTTCAAGGCATTTCCATCGCTTCGAAAAAGCTCCTGGTGCAAAGCAGGCAGCCGTGTTGTGCCAAGATCGACAGCCGCTTTTCTATGATGATTAACTTGGAGTTGGCGTTGCCTCTGGCGAAACGTTGGAACGGTCGGCATCCCCATAGCCGACGAAACCTGCGGAATCTTTGGACGGACACATGGTCGCCTTCAGGGCGCCGCGATTCGCCGCGGAACACGAATACAAATCAGTTTTTTTTTGCATATATTCCTACCTTTCAGCGTAACGCTATTGTAACGCATATAACGGTACAACGCAAGCCTATTCACCTCGCATCGCATTTGGCCTTACAATTCCACGAGCGGTGAGTTCGAAATGCTCAAGACAGAAACCCTCAATTTGCGCGTGTCGACGGAATTTAAAAGGCGGCTAATGGAAGAGGCGGCCAGAGAAAAGCGCTCCGTCACGAACTACTTGGAAGCCACTATCACAGCGGTTTGGGAGCAACGGCAGAACAGGGACACGAACGTTGGGGGCAAGAGACAACCTGCAAGATAATCTTCAACGTTGCTGTACGCGGACGTTCCGCCCCGCAGGAACGTAGGACCCAAAGTTTATTCAGTGCCTGGTCGCCAAGCAGAAGGCTAGCTTCGTGCGTGCGAAAGCCATAGGATGTCTGGTCATCCTCCGGCAACTGCGTTTTGCCCAAAACCAGGGCCGAGTCCCGGCCGGAGCAGACCTTCTCATCCGGCACCAAATCCGGAAAGCGGAGCAGATACCGGCACCGGTGAGCCTTCAGGTCTCACGCGATGAGTAGAGTTCAGCAGGGCGGAATACGAAAACCACCGAGGCATCGGATGGTTGCCTCCAGCGTTACCGCGCCCCAAGTCTGTGGGTCATTGAGGAGGTTAATCCCGCGGCTTGAAAGAGGGGTGTTTTACCAAACGAAGCCAATAAGTCTTTTGTTATAAACAGAATGTTCCTAACTGCGTGCTTCCTGAGCAGCTATTACTTCTACCCTCTCAGTCACAGGGTGGCAGGAGGGCTCACTACATATTTCCTGCGCCCTCAGTGATGCTGAGTTGGGAAGGTATATGCAAGGCGCAAAGCCAGACGGGCGGTGTCGAGAAGAAGTTTCACTCGCACCGTGCCTTTAAGGCCTATCCGGCCTTCTCAAGGAGACGCTATGGAAACAGTTCGGACGGTTCTCCAGTCAGAAGTAGCCAGATCACATGGTTAGCAACCGCTACTTGGACGGCATGGTGTAGTAACCGGTCCGATGGCGGACGACCAGCTCTGCCGGGTCGGGATAATCTTTGGTGGCGGGATTGATCTTGATGTCGATGCGGCGGTAATCGGAATCCGAGATTCGTTTGCTGGGGTAGTAGGCGATCAGATATTGGGTGCGTAATTCATCGCTGATCTGCCGGAAGGCGGCGTCCAGTTGCGCCATGCCGCTGGCGTAAAAATACTTTCCCCCGGTGTCGCGAGAGAGCTGGATGAGCGCGTGCTCGCCGCCGATATCGCGGCCGGCACTGTTCTCGATAGGGACGATGATGATGCTGTAGAGGATGACCTCCGCCTGCTGCGCTTCGCGAATGGCTTCCTGATATGTGGTCTTGCTGACGGTGTCGCCGCCATCGGTGATGACCACCATGACCTTACGGCCGCGCCGTTCGATCAGCGCGTCGGAGCCTAGGTACAAGGTGTCGTAAAGAGCGGTCGCTGCGCCCGAATGAACATGATTGATGGCCCGATCGATGACCCGCATGTCGGCGGTGAAGGGCGTCAGTTGATCGACGATTTCGCTGAACTGGAAGAGCGAGAGACCATCGATGGGGCGCAGGATGGCGTGGGCGAAGCGACGCGCCGATTCCACTTCCAGCTTCTGATCGCCGCGCGTGCTGAGGCTGGTGTCGATGGCCACCACGATCGAAAGCGGCAACTCCGATTCGCGATGAAACACAGCAATCTGCTGCGGGTCGCCGTCCTCGAATAACTGGAAATCATCTTGCTTGAGCGCGGAGACCGGCGCTCCGCCGGAGTCGGTCACGGTGGCGAAGACGTTGACCAGCTTCACATTCACCTTGAAGGTCTTGTTGGGTTGATCGTCCGCGTTTGCGGGCTGCTGTTTGGGCACGTCGGGAGGATGAGCAACTCCGGCCGGAGCCGGTTGCGTCAGCGACGCCGGCGGACGCGGCACGGTGCTCTGTGTTGATTGGCCTTGGCAAAATAGGGGAACGGTCCCGAACATAAGAATCCAGACGCATGCCCAGGCAAGCGCACATAGCTTGACACCTACTCGAGTGGAGAGCTGAAAGCTAGAAAACATTCGTTAAGGTAAACACCAGTCCAGCTACTTTGACGCGTTGTTGCCGGCCCGAGGAATTTCCGGCGGAAAGGGCTCTCCATCCGCCCATACCGCGCCATCTTGAAAATATTCCTTCTTCCAGATGGGGACCGTGGTCTTCAGAGTATCAATCAGCCAGCGGCAAGCGTCGAAGGCCGCGGCCCGATGCGCCGCCGCAACCGCAATATAGACGCTGCTTTCGCCGATCTGTAAGCGCCCCAGGCGGTGCACGATGCGCACATCGCGAATGGCGAAGCGGCCTAGCGCCTGCTTGGCCAGCTCCTCCATCTTGGCCAAGGCCATCGGCTCGTAGGCGGTGTAGTCGAGATGCAGGGTCCGGCGGCCGCGCGAGTTGTCGCGCACGATGCCATCGAAGATGGCCACGGCGCCGTCTTCCGGCCGCTTGATCGCCGTCAGGATCGACGGTGTCTGGATCTCCTCCGACACGATCTGCGCGTGCTCGGAGAGCGGCGGCAACGCGGCTTCGGCGGGTGATGGCTTGTCCGTAATTGCTCCGCCGCTCACCGGCGGGATCAGAGCCACTTCGTCATTGTCGCGCAGAACGGTTTTGCCGTCGGAGTATTCAAGATTCACGGCCAGCGCAACGGAGCCGCGAAACGCATCCAGCCTTGGAAAGCGTTGTTGGAGCTGCGCAAACAAGTCGCCGGCGCATGAGCCGGCGCCCAGCTCAACGACTTCCTGGTCGCGGCCGGCGATCTCTTTCAGCATGCCGAAGTAACGCACCTTCACCTGCATCTAGGTTAGGATACGCCAAGCGGGAATGCTTGCGGCGAGGTCGAGTGCCAGCCAGCTAAGCTGGATCGCGCTAAACCAGCAGCGCCGAATAGCGTCCTACGTCCCGCGCGTTGGGTTGTGCAAATGATCATGCGTGGTGTCGGCGCGCTGCCGTAACGGCACGACGCCAGTCAGGAGACGATCCAGATGAAGTTCACTTCACCGGCTTCGCGAGGGATCAACGGGGAGCTCACGTTCGCCTTACTTCGGAAATTTTCGCTACGACTGGTTGTCTTCCTGGCGTTGACCACGATCACGGCCTTCGCCCAGGTCGATCTCAACGTTCACCCGGCGCCCGACTTCGGCGAGGGTGTTGTCTGGCTGGATGAAGGCGCTCCCGCTCCGCACCACATCGCGGATTATCGCGGTAAGGTCGTGCTCGTCGATTTCTGGGAATACACCTGCATCAACTGCATTCGCGACTTCGGGGTGGTCAAGCGCTGGTATACGAAGTACCACCAGTATGGCTTCGAGGTGATCGGCGTGCACTACGGCGAATTCAATATCGGCTTCGACGTAAACAATGTGAAGGAGGCGGCGCAGCGCTTCAAACTGCCGTGGCCGGTGGTCGCCGATCAAAAGGGAACGACGTGGAAGGCGTACCAGGCCGATGGCTGGCCCGAGCGATTCCTTATCGACCCGAAGGGGCAGATCGTGATGAAGGTGTTCGGCGAAGGCAACAACCTCCAGATGGAGACGAAGATTCGTGAACTGCTGGCGGTGGCGCATCCCGAGGTGATGAAGATCGCGCTCGATCCCGCCGAAGACGCGTTCAAGCCGGAGTGCGGGAACACGACGCAGGAGACCTACGTCGGCGAGGTCCACGGGCGCGGCTCGGTGGAGGATATGGATGGACACCGTGCCGGCGAAGAGGTTGACTTCATGCCACCGCATTCGCCGGCCGATGGAGCTGTGGAGCTGGTGGGACGCTGGAAGATCGAGAACGACGGAGTGACCTCGGAAGGTAAAGGCGCGGGCGCCGAAGTGCGGTATCACGCGCGGTCGATGTACGCGGTCCTGAACCTGACGGGCGCGAAGCAAGTGCGCGTCAACCTATTCCAGGACGGCGCTCCCATGCCCAAAGACGACGCGGGCGCCGACGTGAAGTTCGACGCCAAGGGAGCGTATCTGGACGTTACCCAAGGGCGCGCGTATTACGTGGTGCGCAGCCCGAGATTCACCGCGCATCTGATCTCGCTCGAACCTGAAAGCCCGGGGCTGACGCTGCATTCGTTCACCTACGGAAACAATTGTCAGTTGCAGGACCAGCCGTAGGAGGGCCGCTGTTCGCTTTTCGCCTTTCGCCAGAAGCGGGTAGAGCACGCCTTTAGGCGTGCATTAAGGACGTACCAATTAGGAGATCGGCTTTAGCCGCTGAGGTAATTCTTCGCGCCATTTACTTCAGCGGCTGAAGCCGGCATTACTTCAACCGGCCTGCCATGCGCGCCTGAAGGCGTGCTCCACCCACGCTCTGGCGAATAGCGCATCGCGAATCGTGGCTTCCGTGTGGTACCCTCGTTCCGCCGGAAGTGCCTTCTACTCCACAACCTCGTCCTTCGGACTCACGGTTCACCGCTTATGAAGAGTGAACCGTCGCCACCTGTCGGCAATTCAGCGGAGACGAACGATTCCAAGTCGCGGGTGGCAGAACGTCGCGCCGCAAGCTGGCATGAGTCGATCTGGTTTGACCTGGCGATTGCACTGGTGGCGGGCTTCTTCTATGCGCTGCTGGTGATGGGGCCGCGCCCGCTGAATCCGCGCAATGTGAATTGGATCGCCTTCGATCCGGCGTATCACTACATCGGCTGGGAGATGTTCCGCCAGGACCCGCATGTCCATTGGCCTATCACCTACACCGACCGACTGGGTTATCCGCAGGGCGAGTCGGTTGCGCTGCTGGACCTGAATCCGCTGCTCGCGGTGGCGCTGAAGCCGCTGTCGTTTCTGTTGCCGGAGCCGGCGCAGTATTTCGGTCTGGAAGTCATTCTCGCCTGCGCGCTGCAGTTCTTCTTCGCGTTTCGACTCTTTCGGTTGCTGATTGAGAACATGCCGCAGCCCCGTGCCGCCGCTCCTCCACCCCAATCCGCGCAAAATCAGCGCGAATTGGGGACCCCGGTTCCGCGGCTCGATATTCCCTTCGTCCAAACCGCGGGCTCACGCCCGCGGCTAACACAAATGTCGCCGCTCCGCGGCTGGGTTCATCGGCTCTCCAAGCCTTTATTCGAGGGCGGAGCAGACCCTGCGGCTACTGCGGAACTTCCCGTAGCCTCGAATGTTTTCGGCGCAGCGCTGTGCAGCGTCTTCTTTCTTCTGGCGCCGCCGCTGAACTATCGCTTGTGGGGACATTACTCTCTTAGCAATCAGTGGCTGCTGGTTGCGGCGCTGTTTGTGTTCGCGCAGGCGCAGCAGGAGTCGCCGAGATCGGTCCGCCGCTTCGTCATTTCGGCGTGTGTGCTGGCAGCAGTGTCGGTCGGGACGAATCCCTATCTTGCATTCTAGGTTTTGCTGATATTGACAGCGGCGGTCGTGAGCCTGCTGTGGCAAAGGCGAATCAGTCTGGCGCGATCGGCCGGCGCGGTGGCGCTGCTGGCCGCGATCGGTTTCGTGATGGCGTACTCGCTCGGCCTAGTGATCAGCGGCGGCAAAAGGTTACAGCAGCGGCGGTTACCGTGATCTCTCGATGAATCTGCTGGCGCCGTTCGATCCTCGCACCTGGACGTCCGTGATCTTTCCCAGACTTCACAGCGGCAGCGCCGGCCAATATGAAGGCTACAACTACCTGGGTGCGGGAGTTCTCATGCTCGCAGCGGTTGTCATCGTGGCGGCGATAATCCACCGCAGAAAATTCTGGCGCCCGGACAAGCGCTGGCTGGTGCCCTTGACGCTTTCCTGTATGCTGCTCACGCTGCTGGCGCTTTCGACCAAAATAACGTTCGGATCGGCAACGGTTATTGATCTCGATCCCAGCGGAAAATTGTCTCCCTACTTTTCGCCGCTGCGGGCCAGCGGGCGACTGTTCTGGGCGCCCTACTATGCCATCCTGGCCGCGATCCTCGTCGCGCCTTTTCTACTGTTCCGCAAGACTTGGGCGAATCTGCTGATTGCCGCAATGCTGATTCTTCAGTTCGCCGACACCAGCGCGCTGCGGCACTGGGTGCATACAACCATCAGCGAGGACCATCCGTCGCCGTCTGAGGTCGCCCATCTGGTCGCAGTTGGGAGCGCAGCATCAGAACCTGATTGTGCTGCCGGCATGGCAATGCGAGCACGCCGCCTCGCCCGGTGGTCCCGAAGGCTATCGGATTTTCGGATTCCTTGCCGTCGAGCAGAAGATGCGAATCAACAGTTATCAGTCGGCGCGCTACACCGGAGTGGCGCAGGACTTCGAGTGCTCGCAGGCGGTCGCTCAGATCGAGCAGCAAGGACTCTCGCCGGATTCGGCTTACGTCGTCATGCCGGACGTTGCCGCTGCCGTCGCGCAAGGTCCGACCGGGCCGGGAAAATGTCATGATCTGGACCATTTCATCTTGTGTTCTACGAAGACGGATTTCGGACTCAGCCCGGTGCTGATGACTCCCGAGCAGCGAGTGGAAAACGCTGTCGCCAACCCGGGCTTCGAGGACGGCGACACATCGCCGTGGTCAACTAACGGCGCGAAGGCCGCGGTCAGCACCGTGACGGCGCACAGCGGTAAGTACAGCGTGGCCGAAACCGGCGCGGGCACGGTGTATCAGGACATCAACGGATTAGAACCGGGCGCGACCTACACGCTTTTCGCGTGGGTCTCAGGTACGCCCGGCGACAGAACGACGGCGCAGATCATCATCTATAACCCAAGCGATAATACTTCGGCCTCATCTACGCCTGTGTTGAGCAATCCAGGTTGGCAACTGCTGTCGCGTTCGTTTACTGTCGGACGCGAGGGCGCGATTCGAATTCATCTGGCACGTGGGCCGGGCGATGGCACCGTGTATTGGGACGATGTCCATATCGAACGCGGTTCCTCGCGAGACACGGCTGCATTGGGAACGCGGTGAGCATGATCCAGGCAGATTCTAACGAAGCGGTGCCGGCGGCCAACTCGCAAGCTCCCAGCCTTGGGCAGAAACTCCTGTTGCTGCTGTTCGCGGTCTTGTTCTGCCTGATCTTCTTTGTCGCGCTTGACGGCGTGTACAGCCACTTTTCACGAAAGTCCTCGGTGCCGACGCCTGCCGAGCTCTTTGGATGCCTGGGTAGAGATCCCTGGCGCGTGCTGGCGTTGCAACCATATTGCTCCACCACGCGAGCTTGGGGTCGTGAAAGATACTCGCTCAACGTAAACAGCCAGGGCTTCCGTGATGAGAATGTCAGAGTGGTTCCGCTCACCGATCCGCGGCCGCGGATTTTGATGCTCGGCGACTCGTTCACCGAGTCGATGGGACCGTGGAACGAGAGTTTCGTGGGGCAGATTGCCACCAGATTTCCGCAATACGAGATCCTCAACGGTGGCGTGGGCGGATACTCGCCGTCGAACTATCTGAACACCGCCCGCATTGCCTTGCATTCCGGATTGGACTTCGACGAAGCCATCGTCTTCATCGATATCTCCGATGTACAGGACGAAGCCGGGCTGGTGCACGACATCGACGACTCGGGCGCAGTTGCGCTGGCGCGGCATCAGTACCATTACCAAACCTGGTATTCGAACCTGCGGTCGTTCGTGAGCGAGTATTTTGTGCTGACAAATTACATCTGGGAGTTCGCGGAACGCACGCTAGTTCGGTTTGGGTTTTATCATCTCGACCACGGATTCAATGGCAACGTCTTCGACCTGGAACGCTCGGGCTGGACGTATCGCAAAGTCGTCGAGGACAAGCCCTTCGAGCTGGGCTTTGCGCCGCTGGGAGTGGAAGCCGGGATTGCAAAAGAGAAGATGAAGATGGACCTGCTGTGGCAGGAACTGGCGAAGCGAAATATTCCCATCAGCGTCGTGGTGTATCCGTGGCCGGCGCAGCTGATTTACGACAATGTGGATTCGCGAGAGGTGCGCATCTGGCAGGATTGGTGCGAAGGAAAGTGCAAGCGCTTCATCACCGCCTTCCCGGAGTTCTTCGCGGTCAAGGAACAGTGTCCGAAGTCGGCGCCGGGATGCTGGTATTTGAAGGATTATGTTTTCGGGGATATTGATTTGAGTTCCGAGGGGAATGCCATCGTCGCGGATGTGGTGAGTAAGAGTCTGGAACAGACGCCGGCGGTAAAGCATGAATCCGTCTCAGGACGGAGCTCGGCACACGAACCGTAACCGCCATCGAAGTCAAAACATCAACAGACCCAGCCAATCAAAAGAGGCTTGGGCGAGGCGCCCGCTCTAGAGTTCTGCCCTCCGCCGCCAGCGATACAGTTATACCCTGCGTGCTCTAGAATCAGAGATTCACCCGTTACGGGATCCGCTGGGTCATGAACCTTTGGGCACCTTGGTGCGTATTACACAGAGGTGTCAAAAGCAACAACAGCAGTAGCAGAGAAACCGAACTGAAGTGTCAGTTCCAGGAGACAGAAATGTTCGTTTCCATTTTTCTTAGGGGCGCGGCTCGCACGGCGCTCTGGTTGGGATTTGTGGTTCTGCTGGCAGGCGCGAGTTGGGCACAGGATGCCACGCCGCCCGACACGCAATCAAGTGCGCCAGCAACGGAAACAAGCGCCGCTGCGGCGCAATCAAGCACTCCGGCGACGCAATCCAATCCCCCAGCACCGCAAGCAAGCGCGCCTCCCATAACGCCGTACCCGCAGGCGCCGGCGCCTCAGCATAATGCGCACTTGTATTCCGGCGACCAGAACTACGCCAAGCCGCTGAAGCCGTTTCCCAATCTCATCGCGCCTTACTCGAGGCGCCATATTCCGCAGGCGAACCTCACCAATTCCGCAATGACGGACACGTTGTTTCACGATGGCCAGATCTTTCTCTCTATCAACGACGCCGTCGCGATGGCGCTGGAGAACAATCTCGATATCACGTTGCAGCGCTATAACCTGTCGATTGCCGATACTGACCTGCTGCTGACCAGCACCGGCGCATCGGCGCGCGGCGTAGGTACCAGCGTAGTTCAGGGGACGCAAGGCGGCGCGCTGGGCGCGGTCGCAGCGGGAGGAACCGGTAGCTCCACCACGGGAGCGAGCGGTACCGGAGCCGGAGGCACGCAGGTTGGCGTAGGCGGCGCAGGCGCTGGAGCCGCGGGCATTGTGGTCTCCACCCTGGGATTCGGTCCGACCATCGACAACTTCGATCCCGCAATCGGAGGCACCCTGCAAGGCGAGCGCGCCGTCACGCCGCAGCAAAGCACCGTTTTCTATGGCGTCCCCAGTCTGAATCAGAACACCAACACCTATAACTTCAATTACTCGCAGGGATTCTCGACCGGCACGCTGATGACGCTGACGTTCAACAACAGCTACATCACCACCAACAGCCCGTACAGCTTCGTGAATCCGCAGCTCACGCCCAGCTTCCGCTTCCAGTTGCGGCAGCATCTGCTGCAGGGGTTTGGCTTCGATCCCAACCTGCGCTGGATCCGGATTGCGCGCAACAACCGCGAGATCGCCGATGTGGTCTTCCGCCAGCAGATCATCACTACCGTCTCGCAAATTGAAAATATCTACTGGGACTTGGTCACGGCCTACGAAGCGGTTAAGGTAAACGAGCGGCAGTTGCAGCTGGCCAACAAGACGCTGTCCGATGACCAGGAGCAGGTCAAGATCGGGACGCTGGCCCCCATCACTCTGGTGCAGGCGCAGAGTGGAGTGGAGAACGCCAAGCAGAACCTGATTATGGCGCAGACCAGTCTTCAACTGGAACAACTGCTGATGAAGAACGCCATCACCAAGAATATGCAAGACCCGTTGCTGGCGGCAGCTCCCGTCATTCCCACCGATACGCTCAAGCCCAACGAGCAATACGAGGTGCGTCCGGTCGAGGAGCTGATTCAGCAGGCGTTGCAGGGGCGTCCCGAGATAGCCTCGGCCCGCATCCAGCTCACCAATTATGAGATCACGCGCAAGTCGCTGAAGAATGCGCTGCTGCCCACGCTGGACGTTTTTGCCTTCTACGGCTCGTCGGGTCTGGCGGGGCCGCAGAACTCGCTGATTCCGACTTGCCCGGAGACCAACTCCTTCGGCGAATGCTTTCAGCCCGGCTCGGTTCCCCCGACCTATGGCTCGGCGTTCTCCGATCTGTTCAACAGCTCGGCCCCGGACAAGGGGATCGGCGTGAACCTCAACATTCCGATCCGCAATCGCGCGGCGCAGGCCAATCAAGTCCGCGGGGAACTGGAATACCGCCAGCAGCAGGTGGCACTGCAGCAGACGGAAAACACCATCACCCTGCAAGTGAGGCAGGCGCAGTTCACCTTGCAGAATAATTATGCGGCGCTCCAGGCTGCACTCGCGGCCCGCGACTACGCCAAGGAGAACCTCGACGCCGAACAGAAGAAGTTCAGCTATGGTGCGTCGACTCCGACCCTGGTGTTGCAGGCGTCCAGCAATCTGACGCAGGCGGAATCCAACGTGCTCAACTCGGCTGCGAACTACGAAAAGTCCAAGGTGTTGCTGGATTACTACACGGCAGAAACGCTTACCAGGCTGGGCATCGACGTCGCGGATGCCGAGTCGGGCAAGGTCAAGCACAAGCCGATGGTGCAGGGCGTGGTGCCCGCCGATGTGCAAGATGTTCTGAGTCCGCCGGCCAGTAAGGAGCCGACATCGCAAGCGCCGAACCCGGCCCCGAGCGCACCTCCGCCGGAGACTACGGAGCCGCACCGGTAACACCGCGTAACGAGCGCCGAGCCCAGCAGAGCGGCGTTTCCCCAACAACCGCAGATCGGCGGTTGTTGGGGCCGCGGATTTTCCTCCTGATGACTAATCTCTCTGCAGCACTCGACCCCAATCGCGCGTTTACCTGCCGAGTCTCTCTCTGATTCCCCAACGGAGTTGAGCTTGCTTTGCCGATCCACGCCGGAGTAGCCACGACGGACTAGTTTGACTGCGAACTCACACTACTCCTAACATGAGCCACCGGATATCCTGACCAATCGTATGATCGGCACGACCATCTCGCACTATCGGGTCATCGAAAAGCTTGGTGGTGGCGGGATGGGCGTCGTGTATAAGGCTGAGGACACGCGTCTTGGCCGCTTCGTCGCCCTCAAGTTTCTTCCCGAAGATGTAGCACACGACCCGCAGGCACTGGAGCGCTTCCGGCGCGAAGCCCGGGCCGCTTCCGCGCTGAACCATCCCAACATCTGCACGGTGTACGACATTGACCAGGTGGAAGACCGCGCGTTCATTGCGATGGAATTCCTCGATGGCATGACGCTAAAGCATCGCATCGCCGGCCGTCCCCTGGAATCGGAACCGTTGCTGGCGCTGGCAATCGATATCGCAGATGGCCTGGACGCCGCACATCAGGCAGGCATCATCCATCGCGATATTAAGCCTGCCAACATCTTCGTCAGCAAACGCGGACGCGCCAAGATCCTCGACTTCGGTCTGGCGAAGGTGAGTCTGGCAGAACGCACGATGCAAGGAGCGGGTGCAGCCTCCGCCGAGACAGCGCTGTTCAGTGAGAAGGATCTTTCTACCCCGGGAGCCATGCTGGGCACGGTGGCCTATATGTCGCCGGAGCAGGTACGCGCCGAAGAGCTGGACGCGCGCACCGACCTGTTCTCGTTTGGCGCTGTGCTCTATGAGATGGCCACCGGCAAGATGCCGTTTCTGGGCGGAAGCTCCGTCGTCATTTGCTCGGAAACTCTGACGAAGAATCCGCAGCCGCCGTCGCAACTGAATGCGAATGTGCAGCCCAAACTGGAAGATGTCATTCACCGCGCGCTGGAAAAAGATCGGGACCTGCGTTACCAGCATGCGGCGGACATGCGGGCTGATTTGCAGAGGCTGAAGCGGGATTCGGACTTGCAGCGTTTCACGGCCGCGGCTCCCCAAGCCTCGACTGCAAAGGAGCGATGGCTCTGGCTGGCGGCGACCGCTGTCTTGCTGATGGGAGGATTGGCGGCGTGGTATTTCGTCTCCCATCGTCCGGCGAAGCTCACTGACAAAGATCCCATCGTCCTCTCCGATTTCGTCAACACCACTGGCGACAACGTCTTCGACGACGCCCTCAAGCAAGGACTCGCCGTACAACTGGAGCAATCCCCCTTCATCGACCTCGTTTCCGAGAACAAAGTGAATCAGACCCTCAAGTTGATGGGACACTCCGCCGGCGAGCGGTTATCCCCTGAGCTGGCCCGCGAGATCTGCGAACGCACGGGCAGCTCCGCCATGTTGACCGGCTCCATCGGCAGCTTGGGCAGCCAGTACGTGATTGGCCTGAAGGCGGTCAACTGCGGCACCGGAGACGTGCTGGCCGAGGTACAAGAGCAGGCTGCGGGCAAAGAAGCCGTGCTCAAGACCCTCGATGCCGCCGCGACCCGTTTGCGCGGCGAGCTGGGCGAGTCGCTTAAGATGGTGCAGAAGTACGCCACGCCCGGCGAACTGGCTACGACGCCATCACTCGAAGCACTCCAAGCTTATAGCTTGGGGGTTAAGACCCGCCTGTCCCAGGGCGACCCTGCGGCTCTGCCCTTCTTCCAACGGGCGGTAGAGCTCGATCCCAATTTCGCCCTGGCCTACCTTTCAGTCGCGATTTGCTACAGCAACAATGGAGAATCTCAGAGGATGATCGAGAACTCGCGCAAGGCTTACGACCTGCGCGGGAAGGTGAGTGAACCAGAGCGATTGTTCATCGAGGGGTTCTATTATTCGTGGACAACAGGTGAGATGGACAAGGCAAGAGGTGTCTTCGAGCTTTGGCGCCAGACCTATCCGAATATGTTTGTCCCGTACCTGAACCTGGGAGATATTTCGGCGACCTTGGGAGACTGGGGAAGCGCGTTGGCGTGGTATCGGCAGGCGCTGCGCCTCGAACCTAAGTACGGGATGAACTATGTCGACCTCAGCTATCCGCTGCTGGCCCTCAACCGGCTGGACGAGGCCGAGTCGGTCTTGAGGCAGGCGCAGGCTCAAAACCTTGATGCTGACTACCTGCTTGGAAACCTCTATCTAATTGCCTTTCTCAAGGGCGACACGTTGCAGATGGCGCGGACGGCAGCCGACGCTATGGGAAAACCAGGCGCGGAAGACCAGATGCTGGACACCCAAGCGGAGACCGAAGCCTGGCACGGAAGATTGAAGGACGCTCGGGAACAGACCCACAGAGCGATGACCTCTGCCGAGCACAACGACGCCAAAGAGGCCGCCGCAATTTACCTTGCCGTAGAGGCGCTGCGTGAAACGGAAGCCGGTAATCGAGAGCAAGCCCGCCGCGACGCTGATTCCGCATTGAAATTAGCCCTGACCCGCGAAACCCGAGAAGCTGCGGCATTGGCCTTGGCGCGAACTGGCGATTCGGCGGCGTCCGGGAAGCTCGTTGCTGAGCTCGACAAGGAGTTCCCGGTGGATACTGCCTTGCAAAGATATTGGCTGCCCACGATTCGTGCGGCCAATGCCTTGGATCGCAAAGATCCTAAGCGGGCAATAGAACTGCTGCAGGACATGGGCACCCTGGAACTCGGTCAAACCTCGTTCACCTCGATAGTTTTGTGTCCGGCCTATGTACGTGGCCAAGCCTATCTCATGCTTCACAATGGCAACGCGGCCGCTGCGGAATTTCGAAAATTCATCGACCATCGCGGACTGGTGGCGAACTTCTCCTGGGGGGCGATGGCCCGCTTCGGACTGGCTCGCGCTTATGCCCTCAATGCCGCCCAGGACCCTGCCGCCCGCGACAAGGCCAGCGCCGCATACCAGGATTTCCTCACGCTTTGGAAAGACGCCGATCCTGACGTTCCTGTCCTCCTCCAAGCCAAAGCGGAATACGCAAAATTGCAGTAGTGCCAGAATTCGGATGAAGGGTGGTTGGGAAGTAATCCGAGGTGGGTGGACAATCCGCCCCAATGAAAAAAGCCGGAGTCATCCTCCGGCTTCTTTCAAGTTTAGACGACGGTTAGCGGTTCATCTTGCGGCGAATGGTTCCAAAGGCTCCGACCAGTCCGGTTCCCAGCAACAGCAGGGAGGATGGCTCGGGGACGGTTGCGCCAGTGCTTCCGAGGATGTCAAAAGCGCCGATCGTCTGTGTGCCGTTGGAATTCCAGGAGCAGTTATTTCCGGTGCCGTTCTGGCATCCACTTGTAGCGTAAAGATCGGTGCCGGTAGCGCCGGTGGTATTGAAGTTCCACGCGTCAAAAGTTGCGGAGGTCAAGTTCGTAGGGCCGAGGATCAGGAAGTACGATGTTCCCGCGACCACGTTGACTCCGCTGATGCCGGTGATGGTTACCAGGCCGCAGCAATCACCGAAGGGCTCGGTGGCGGTCAGGTTGCTCCACTGCTGGATCAGGGTGCCCGGTGCGCCGGCGCTAACCGAATACAAGGCGGCAAAGAACGAGTTCGAGCCCCCCCCGGCATTACCGATCCCGATATCGATCTGCGAAATGCTACCCGATGCCCCGGCAGTGAACTCGTTGGCAGCGGTGAAGCTTTCGCCAATCTCCCCGCTTCCGGCAACCGTCCAGCCTTCGCAGCAGTCGTACACATTGGTTCCAGTTCCAAGATCCGAAAACAATGTTGATTGAGCCATCGCTGGGAGACTGCTGAGAGCGAGGGCCATTAGACAAAGCGTAAACGCAAGTTTCTTGCTCAAGGGTTCCTCCGTTTCAAATGAAACAATCTCGAGATTTTCGGTGAAAGGCCCAAATCCGGCAAGAGAAACAATTCTTGCCAACAGCCTGCACCCGAGACGCGTTCTCGCACGCAGACCAAACTTCTGTTGATATTGCAATCCGGTCCCCGTACTAAGATATTGATAATGAAGCAAGTTCCATGATGAGGAGTGCAACAGCTTGCAGTAGAGTTCCCAAAGTTTTCCCCGTTTGATCCGCCAAAAAGTGGTGTACGGGAAGACACAAAACGCTATCCATCAGCGGTCGCCAGGCCCAGGATTCACCGCTTCGAATGGTCATCACGAGCGTGACTTGGATCGCGAGTGATCTCTAGGTTTTGCTCGCACTTGGTGGAGGAGCGAGGGATCTGCTTCTTGGCGGTTCACAGACAAGCAGACTCCTCGCGCCCAATGGCCCCCGACGGCTCTCGCCGCTAGAAACCCGGAGCCGAGGCAAAGATGTTCAGGGCCGGGGCCGTACCGACCGGCAGCAGAACAAACTTGGTCGGCGAGACCACGTACAGGTAGCCGTACGTATTGCCATTTTGCATAACCACTCCCCGGCCGGTGTTGGGGTCCGCGATCACGCTATAGGTAAGCATCAAGTTATTCGGCCCGCTGGGCCCGCCCGGTCCGCTGGTGTACTGCACGGCCGTGGGGATGCCGCCTGCGCCGTTGGCGATCAGGTCCGTCACTGAGTTCGTGACCCCCGTCAACAACGGCGAAATTGAGCCGCCGGCGTAGATGTTAGCCACCGACGTGTCCGAGAACGGAGAACCCGACTGCGGCTCCACCACTCCCGAGGTCACCTTCGCGTCCGTGCCCACGACAAAGGCAAAATTGGAGCCAAACAGGTACGCCACCGGCTGGGTTGAACCGAACTGCGTGAAACCGCTGAAGGTCACCCTGCCAGTCTTTTGACCCTCGGAGTCGATGGCGTACGTTCCTGGCGAGGACTGCTGCAGATTCAGGGTCCCGCCGTCATTCTCGTCGGTATTGAGAGTGGCGTTGCCGGGCGTGCTGACAGAGAAGAATCCGGCGGTCACATCGGCCAGAGGAGTACCTCCGTTCCGGTTTACCCCATTAAGCTCCATCACGCTGCTGCCCGTCAGAGCCGTCAGCGTCCAGCCGCCCGCTGACGAAATCTGACGATAGGCTCGCCAGAGAGTCAGATTGGCCGGCTTGGACAGGGGATCGGCGGACATGATGATCATCTCTGAATGGTTAACAATGTAGTAGGCATAGTGGCAGGCGGGGCTGCTCTGCGTGCCCAGGCACAGCCTGTTCGGGTCGGTGGGGAAACTCATGTCGAGGTAGTTGCCGCGGCCGGTAGCTGCGTCGATGGTCGAGGAGAAGCTGCCCTTGAACGGATCGGACGCCGCCTGACTATTATCGTCGATGTCCAGCGGACATCCATTCGTTAAGCCCCACCCGTTGCCGCTGCAGTCAATATCCACGAGGGTTGAAGGGTTCGTTCCCACCGCGCCCGCCCCGGCGTAGCGATTACCGCTCGGGTCCGTGCCTGCGGCCAGCAGCGCGAAATCTCCCGGGAAGAACGCGGTGATCTGGAAGTCCGGCACATTCTGCACCTTAAGCACGCCCGACCCATACGTTTGCGGATGTGAAGGGTCGCTCTCGATCAGGGTCCCGCAGGTGGAAATATTTGGACCCGCGACACATGCATTGGGGGAAACGACCACTGAGAACTGGTAAGTTGCCGGTGCACTGGTCATGATCGTCACCGTCCCCGTGCCGTTCGGGTTCAGGCTGTATGCCGAGCCAGGGGATATGATCTGCGGGACTACGTTGCCCTCACCGTCGATCTGCTCCCCGCTTCCGTCATTCAGGTCCAGAAAACCGACGGTGATGTTTCCGTTTCCATCCGCAACGAACGCCGCAGCCATAATGAACGGACTTCCGTTGTCATAACCATTGAGTGAGAGGGCATAGTTCCCCTTCAGAAGCCCATTCGTGATACCCGGCACCGTGATCGTGAACGGGGCCGTGGCTACTGCCGGCGGCATCTCACTATCCTTCACCTGCATGGTGAATGGGTAAGAGCCTGTCGCGGTCGGAGTACCGTAGATGGTGCAGGTGGACGATTGGTTGCAGTTTCCGTCGAGAGACAATCCCGGAGGCAACACGCCCGTAGTTATCGACCACGCGTATGGCCGCTGCCCACCGGCCACCATCACCGGCTGGCTATAGAAAGAGTTGAGCGTGGCAGCAGGCAGAGATGTGGTCAGGATGCCCATAATCGTCAATGTGAGTTGTGTCGTGGCTACCGCGGCCGGCGTCTCACTATCCGTCACCTGCACCGTGAATGGTGGCAGCGGTACTGCCGGTACGCTTGTCGGCGTGCCCGAGATGATGCCGTTGTATTTGCCGTCGGTGCTGGTGCTGATCGTCAGCCCCGGCGGCAAGGCGCCGCCCGAGCCGTTATCGCAGGTGCCGCTGGTCTCAACCACGCACCAGGTGTAGGGCGTTACTCCCCCGCTGACCGACAGCGTGCCGTTGTAAGGCACTCCCGGGCTGCCCGACGGTAATGTCATCGGATACTGAGAGCTGCAGGACTTGCAGTCGATAAGAAGCGCCCCACCCACTACCAACGTAAGGTTTGCGGTGCCGCTGAGATTGTTCGAGTCGGTTACTTTGACGGTAAACGGATAACTGCCCAGCAGGGTCGGCGTACCGAGGATCTGTGCGGTTGTGTCGTTGAAGGTCAAACCGGGAGGCAGGCTTCCCGAGGTAATGCTCCACGTGTATGTTCCGGTGCCGCCGGTGGCCTGCATGTAGAAACTGTAGACGACATTAACCGTCGCTGGCGTCAGGACAGTCGAGGTAATCGTGGGCGGCCCGGCCGGAGCCTTGGGGGTCGACCCGCTACCGCCGCCGCAAGCGGCCAGAAACACGCAAAATAAGAATGCCAAACTCGATAACGCAAGAATCCTCGATGCCCTCATCGTATCTCCTCGTGAATGCGCAGCTGTGGTACTCTGACCAACCTGAACAGTTGGGAATCGGTTGACGTCTCCGCAGCGAACTCGCAGGCCAGCTGGAACGCCTGCGGCATCTTCCCTTACGCCACGAGCGCGGCCTCTCGCCGTACCAGAGTTGTCGATTATGTTAACTCCGAACCGTCCACCGTGCGAGAGGAAATTTGGGTAGTGGCTCAGTTTGCTCCACCCAAGGGCAAAAGCGCAGCTTAGATTGTCATCCCGAGCGAGCCTCGTCTGCGAAACGAGGGACCTGGGTGCGCCGAGGGAAAGGAGCGCAAGCTGAGTTCAAACTGAGACACTACCGAAATTCGCCGCCCATGAGATAATTCCGGCGCAGATTTAGGAAGGAGAAAGCGAATGAAGCGCGGCGACAAAGTGCGAGTCAAACTGCCGGCGACTCCGCCGGACACGGAAAAAAATTATGGCGATTGGATTGGGACCGTGATGGCGGACAGCGAACCCGGTGAAATGGTTCAAGTGGAATTTGAAGAGGATCCTGGTCCGCACCAGTTTCAGGAAGCTGACCTGGAAAAGATCGGAGACCAGACACTCCCAGGGGAATAGCTGTTTCTGCCCACGCACGCCGCGGCCCACTGCACGCCGTTCGACTGGCGCGCAGTTTGCTCCGCGGCGGTTAAATCCGCCGCAACCGGCGTAGACTAGGCCAATGCCAAAGAAAAAGAAGATCGATCCCGTCAAAGAGGCCGCGAAGGCTCGCGCAGATGTGGAGAGGATGGAACAGATGAGCAAGGCCACAGCTCCCAGCCGGAGAAAGCCGGCTTAGGATTCATTCGAGCCGCGGTTCGAATCCTCAGGTATTCATCCCCAACACCGTGAGTCCTCCACACCCGCCTCAGAATTGAGGAGCCGTCGCCAGCAGCGCTGATGAGTCGATGCCTTCGCACATTGCATTGTCAACGGACAAGTTGCCGTGGGCGTCAAGCCTTACCGTCCAGATGCTGTCGTAGTCATTGTCAGGCCAAGCTGGCGCTGTCGGGCCATCTCCGTGATAGGAAGCCAGCAGCGCATTGATTGTCGGTTGTATGTATTGGTAAGCCCACGCCAGGAGCACCTTCTGTTTAGACAGTGTGCCACCGGTGAACAAGAGCGCACTGGTGTTTTTGGGGCCGTTCGAATCGGTCAGCAAAAAGGTCGAGAACAGGTTGTAGGGCAGGTTATTGGCGATTGCATAGGGTTCGGCCGTCAGGGACGGCGCAACCGTCGACCAGTTGGAATCGCCCGTGGCGCTATCAACGGAGCCCGGGCCAAATTGAGCGGGGTCGATCGAATATACCTGGTCAGGGCTGATTTTGCCGCGCAGTGCGTTGGGAAGATCCAGCGCGCGCCATTGTCCCGCGCCGACATAGTTGTTGTCGTCCCAGTAGTCCTTAGGATGCGCCTCCGCGTGCCGAATGATGTAAACGGTTTCGTCGGTGTTGGTTCCCGCTGGAATTACCGCGCCACCCTTACCGCCAGTCACGGTGATGCTGAAAGGCTCCGGCGGTACGCATGGAGCGCTGACCAGCTTCGGCGGAGGCAGCACAGGGTAGGTGGAAGGCGGATTGATATTGCTGTCGTAAGTGACCAGGGCTGGCGCTCTTGGACGGCGTAATCGAGATCGCATAGATATAGATGTAGTTGGGATCTTGATAACTCGCGGGAAGAGTCAGGTTGTACCCTTCCAGCTCATTGATATTTGCCATTAGGGCGCTGGTAGTCTCCCACGGCGCCGAGAACACATAAAAGCCCGGGAAGTTTGCCTCCACGATACCGGTTGCCACTGCTTCGTTGTCACCTTCCCGGTCATTGAAATCCAGACCCTGGCAATTCAGGCAGAACGGCGATGGCGCAGGCACTCCGATGGGTATCGACTCTGCCGAATAGGATGCCTTGAGCGGGTAGCTCTGGCCGGTATGTGGGGTCCCACCCTTAAGGTCACTGGACAGAGTGATCTGGTTGAGCAGGGCGAACTGCTGGACCGTCTCCAGTCCGACCATGTCGGGGAGATGGCTTGGCTTTTGTAAGTGGGTCATCGGTTCCAGAGCGTAGATGCTGGTGACATTCTCTGCCCCCAGTACTTGCAGGAACGTGGCCATGCGAAGCGACCGCTGCAAGCCCTGATTGGTAAGGTTTGCCGTTTTCGAATTGATGTCACCGGAAGCGTGATACGCCAGGTCCTCGCTCACCACGAAAATCAGATTGACGTTGTCGCTGCTCAGCCGCGCGGGACTTCGCGGCGTCGGAGCGGGATTGGAAGAGCCGCCGCATCCGGTGAGCAGCATCAGGGTAAGAATTGAGAACACAAGGAGTACAGGTGTGGTTTTATTCATATGGCCGTGAGTCCTCTTTCACAGCCATTGCATACTTCTATCTATCGCCAGGCAGTGATATCTGGCGATAAGGCACGAATAATCATCCCGGCAAGTCCGAAAGAAGCCTATTCCCGACCCCGGACTACGGCGATCAGCGGCTTTTGCCTGGACACCACTTCGCCGATTTCGACCGCTTCCACGCAGGCATTTTGCAGCTCTGCAACCAATCGCTCGGCGTCGCCCGCCGCGACAGCAATCAGCAACCCTCCCGCGGTCTGAGGATCGTAGAGAAGCGTGAGCAAATCCTGCGCCATGCCCTCGGCCGTCTCCACGCAGCCCTCGGCGAACTGGCGGTTCGCCTTCAATCCGCCGGGCACGTATCCCCGGCGGACGCATTCCAGCGCGCCCGGCAACAGAGGAACTCGCGACGCCTCGATCACCGAGCTGACGCCCGATGCGTTGGCCATCTCGCGCGCATGGCCAATCAGTCCAAAGCCGGTCACGTCGGTCAAGCTGTGCACGCCGAATGAGCCAGAAGTTATCACCTCGGCTGCGGCTTTGTTCAGCGTCGTCATCGAGCGCACCGCAGCGCGAATCCAGACGAGATCGGCGTCGCCGCGTTTGATCGCCGTCGAAATCACGCCGGTGCCGATCGCCTTGGTGAAGATCAGCCGGTCGCCCGCCTGCGCGCCGCTGTTCGTCAGCACCTTTTGCGGATGAATCGTTCCGGTCACTGAGTAGCCAAGCTTGATCTCCTCGTCCCGAATGCTGTGTCCGCCGATGATGGTGCAGCTGGCCTCGACCATCTTCGACAACCCGCCGGCCAGCATCTCCTCCAGCGTTTTGGGATCGCCACCGTCGGGAAAGCAAACCAGGGCGAGCGCACTGATCGGCCGGCCGCCCATCGCGTAGACATCGCTGAGCGCGTTGGTCGCCGCAATCTGGCCGAAGACGTAGGGATCGTCAACGATGGGCGTGAAGAAGTCGACCGTCTGCACCAGCGCCAGATTGGGCGTCAGTTGATACACTCCGGCGTCGTCGGCTGTGTCGAAGCCGACCAGTACATTCGGATCGTGTTGCCGGGCTAATTTCCCAAGCACCGAGTCCAGCACCGCCGGACTTAGCTTGCTCGCTCAACCCGCGGCTTTCACCATCTCCGTCAGACGCGTTGTCTTGACTTCGGCCATGCAACTTCATTCTAGAGCAGATTCGAACTAGAGCAGATTCGAAACCGCAGTGTGCAGGTGCGAAAATGTGTGGTCTTCGTACCTTCGATGGGCGTACGCTGGTGGGCTCGGTAGCAGGAGGGGAACCATGAACCGCAAGAAATCTCTTCTTGGCGCAAGTGTAGCTGTAGCTCTGTTGAGTTTCCTCTCAGCCGCAGCCTGGGGACAGACCTACAAGGTACTGCACAACTTTGGCGGTTCTGGGGACGGTTCGTTACCCAATGCTCCCTTGATCCTTGACGCCGATGGAAACCTCTACGCGACGACTTCGGGCGGAGGTATCACGAACTGCGAGCCTCATGGCTGCGGTACTCTGTTTGAGCTTAGTCCCAGCTCAGGCGGGACTTGGACGGAAACGTTGTTTGATGGGTTCAGCGGCTGTCCCGGCCCTGAGTCGCCGCTCGCGCTTGATCGGTCGGGTAACTTATACGGAACTTGCGGCAGTAGCACCTCCGACGTCTTCGAACTATCTCGTGGTTCAAATGGCTGGAGCCTGGCATTGATCAGCTCTCTTGGCGCTGCCGCACTTGGAGGAGTGACGGTGGACAGCACCGGAATCATCTACGGTACGACACTCGATGGCGGCGCCTACGCCCAGGGTTCCGTTTACAGCGTCCAGCGAATTACTGCAACATACTGGGCTGAGATCGACCTGCACTCATTTTCGTGTGCCGACGACGGTTGTTTCCCGTACGCGGTGGTGACGCCCAACTCCCGTGGCGATCTCTTCGGAACAAACTATTCTGGGCCGGGCGATGGATCGGGTACGGTTTTCGAACTCGTCCCGAATAGGGGCGCCGCCGGTTAGAGGGAGACCGTGCTTCACGCCTTCCGGGGCAGCTATCATGGCGGCCCCGACGGCGGCAACCCAAGCGCCCCGGTAATCTTCGACCCCGCTGGGAACATGTACGGCACCACCTACTACTGCGGTACCTATGCCCTCGGCACCGCATTTGAGATGACGCCCGACTTGAATGGCACCTGGAGGGAAACCGTTTTGTACTCCTTTCAGGGAGGAAGCGACGGCGAGAATCCCAATGGCGGCTTGAGCATCGACGAGGCAGGTAACCTCTATGGAGAAACCCTGGGAGGTGGTACGGGTAACGCAGGAGTGGTCTTTAAGCTGCTGAAGGGCTCCGGAGGACAGTGGACAGAGACAATTCTTCATACCTTCACGCCTTCGTCAGATGGGAGGTAGCCCGGCCGGCGGCCTGGTCCTGGATGCTGCGGGCAATATCTATGGCACTACCGAATATGGCGGCCCCAATGGATACTTCGCGGGCGTAGCGTTCATGATTACGCCGCAGCCGGAACCGCTGCGGAGAGAATATGGAGAAAATAAAAATTGAGCAGCATACCTTTGGGGGCGCCCTGTGGACAGCCGCATGGCTCTTCACTATCGGATTTCTACACCTGGGTTTTTGGAAAGGCGTTCTCGCGATCGTCCTGTGGGCGTACCTTCTCGGTGTCCACTTCAGTTCCCTGGCGCGATAGCCCTCAGGCCGCAAATTGCCCGAGTATGCGAGCACTCCTCTACTTGAAGTGCTGGTTAATCCAGTCCGAGTAGCGATACTTCAGCTGATACAGCGCCCAGGTAGCCTGCACGGTGGTATGTCCCTGGTCTTCCTGGGTCAGGCTGAACTCGAACACGCCGCGGCACCAGCCATACCAGCAATAGTTCCACGTGCCATCCGGGTTCTGGCGGTCGAGGATGCGTTCGATCCAACGCTTCTTCACCAGCTCGGGCTGTCCGGCGGCCAGCAGAAACGCACTGCGCTGGGGATAGGAGTCGCTCACCCGGAAGTCCCAGTAGGCGTCATTGGCAACGCCTTGGGTAACAGGAATGATGGCAGCATCCAGCTTCGGCGAGGGCCCGTTGTAATGGCGGTAGAAATCCAGGGCGATGAGTTGAAGATGGAGCCGAACCCCCCAGCTGTACTTGGTTGGGGAAAACATGTCGGCCTGATCGTCCGCGGGCAGGGCCACGCGATCCGGAGCGGTGCCATAGGTGAACCAGCGGTCTTGCCAACGTAACGACGGCAGTTCGGAGGCGGTAAGCATCGGCAAGGCCACGCTGGGATCGACCCAGTGAGCGTAATACCACGTGACCGGATGCCCGGGAACTCGCACCCGTGGGCTGGCCAGATAAGTGGCAATAAAGCTCTTCAGGCGGGGATCGCCCGACATTTCCGCCATGTCGCCAATCATGAACATCAGCGGCGGGTTTCCCTGGATGTCCGGCTGTTGCACGATCCATTGCGTCGAGGTGTCGATGGCATGATCGAGCTGCGCGTTAAATTCGGCGCGCGTAGTCTGGTGGAAGGAATAATTATTGTTGACGACCGCGAAGACCACTAGGACCACCAGCACGACGAATGCGCTGACAGCCCACGTGAAGAGTCGGCGGACGAGTGACTTTCTTTGGGTTTCAGGGGCGGGAGCCACGTCAGGAGTAGATGCCATGTAGTAGTTCGCCTCGATGCACTGCGATCGTGACTAAGAACTCTGACCAAGTCTAGCTTTGGCGGTGGAAGCGCCGGGCTTTAGCCCGGCGAAAACATACGGTGTAGAAGATGGCTTCAGCCACAGTGCGCACGGGGCTAAAGCCCACTTTTGAATCGCGAGCCGTTCGGCGCGGCTAAAGCCAACGCCCTTCCACCCAATCTATGCGCTACTTTTGACGAACTGGCCTTTAGCCGATCGACTTTTGCTCGCCACTCCCGTGTCGGCCTCAACCATCATGCGAACCAAATCTTCGAAGTCAACTTCAGGCTGCCAGCTCAAGTCGCGTCGCGCCAGAGTTGCATCGCCACGCAGATCGTGAATTTCTCCCGTACGGAACAGCTTGGGATCGACTTCCACGTACTCGTTTACCACATCGGCAACCTCAGCCTTGGGCGGAATAAGGTCCAGGCAATGCAGCACCTCGACCACGAATTCATACACGCTGTGCGACTCGCCGGTGGCAATCACGTAATCATGAGGCTTCTCCTGTTGCAACATGGCGTGCATGGCGCGAATATAGTCGCCGGCAAAACCCCAGTCGCGACGCGCCTGCATGTTGCCCAGCTTGAGCTTGTTCTTCTTGCCATGCGCCCAGTCGGCTGCTGCCAGAGTGATTTTGCGAGTTACCATCTCGGGTCCGCGGCGTGGCGACTCGTGATTGAAGAGAATACCGCCCACCACAAAAATCCCGCGCGCGCGGTAGACGCTGCAGAGGTTATGCGCGGCGGTCTTCGACACGCCGTAGGGCGACGTGGGACGCAGCGGCGTCTCTTCATTCCGCAATCCGTTCAGATTGCCGTACATCTCCGAGCTGGAGGCCTGGTAGACACGGGTCTCGGGCTTGAGACGCTCCACCATGTTCAACAGCCGGGCAAGTCCTCCCACGTTGATGTCGAAGGTCTCGGCGGGAAGATGCCAACTGGTCGGCACAAAAACCTGGCCCGCGAGGTTGTAGATCTCGTCGGGCATAGCCTTGGCGAACGTAACCTCCAGCGAAACGGGGTCGCGCATATCGCCGTAGAGAAGTTCAACTTTGTCCTGAACGCCATGCAGGAAGCGCATGGTATCGGACTCGCGCCGCACCAGGCCATACACTTTGTAACCGAGATCGAGCAAATATTCGGCGAGATAACTGCCGTCCTGACCGGAAATTCCCGTGATTAGAGCTGTTTTCATAATAAAGTTCCCTCCCTATCGTCCGCCTCTGCCTAACAGCAGGATCTTGATAGTGGAAAACATGATGAATAAGTCGAGTCCGAACGACACATTCTTGATATAGAACAAATCGTAGGCCAGCTTCTCCCTGTTGTCTTCCAGAGTGGCGTTGTAACCGCGATTGATCTGCGCCCATCCCGTCGCGCCCGGCTTCACCAACCAGCGCTCCTGGTAAAACGGAATCTGGGCCGCACACTCTTCTTCCTGCTCGGGCACGAAGGGACGCGGACCGACGAACGCCATGTCTCCTTTGACGATATTGAACAACTGCGGCAACTCATCCACGCGCGTGCGGCGCAGCCACTTGCCAACACGCGTGATCCGCGGATCGCTGTGCTCGGCCGGGGTCAGCCTGATCTTGTCCGATCCTTCGAACATCGACCTGAATTTATAAACCGTAAACAGCTTTCCGTTTTCGCCCACGCGCTTTTGCCGGAAGATTGCCGGCCCCTTCGAGCCAAGGCGAACGGCGATGGCAGCCAGCAGCATAATGGGAGAGGTTATGACGATGGCCAGACTGCCCAGCAAGAGCGAAAACATACGCTTATATAAACGCAGGGCAGCGCGGACATGAAACCCGGGCGAAAATATAAGCCAGCTCAGCCGCACCGACTCCAGCGGAATTTTCCCCGTAATACTCTCGTAGTACTCCGGACCATCCTGGATGTAGACGCCCTTGGTCTTCAGCTTCAGCAGTTGGTCCACCCGCAGCTTGCCCCGGCGGTCACCCATGGTCACAACTACGCGCCGGACATTGCGCTGCTCCACTACGTCCTGCAAATCGTCCTCGTCGAAGCGGGTGATTCCGGCTGCGGTTTCCGTGCTATTACCGATAAAACCGACCACCCGCACCCCAAGTTCGGACCGGCTGGCGATCTCTTCCATCAAGGGCGCCGCCAGGGGACCGTCGCCGTAGAGGATGGCGCGCTCGGAGAAGCGGGCGGAGCGATTCAGAACAAAGAAGAGCTTGCGCCAGGCGGGAACCGTGACACCAACGATGGCGACGCCCAACCACAACGTGCCGCCCACCAGGCTGATTTCAGGGAACGCATAGTAGAGCACCGACAGGGCCACGAAGGCGCAGCCCAGAACTCCGACCAGCCGGGTGACCACTTCGCGCCGGTTCGAGAGCACGATGGAGTCGTACAGGTCAAAGTAGTACATCAACAGAACGAAGATCCCTACCACCAGGCCGATTCGCCCGAAGCCGTTCTCGTACAGCAGATAGATGTTGGCATCCATCGCTGTCCCCGCCCAAAACACCACCGACACCGTGAAGGCCAATGTGACAAGTAAGGCCTCGGTCACCGTCAGCAACAGTGTGCGGGTGGGG
>Ga0181532_10001059_pt1 | contig 27343 bp, 18 predicted proteins | sample PEATcosm2014_Bin_33_FD_119768 | JGI IMG/M metagenome (GOLD analysis project Ga0181532, IMG submission 119768) | Peatland microbial communities from MTU Mesocosm Facility, Houghton, MI, USA - PEATcosm2014_Bin11_30_metaG | ecosystem: Environmental > Terrestrial > Soil > Wetlands > Peat | place... | reverse complement strand
GTGGTGCTGGGCGGGGCCGACGTGGGCAAGACGATGGAGGCCAAGATCGAAAATGACGCGGCCGCCTACATGCGGTCCGTAGTGTTGAAGCGCGGCCGCAACGTGACCCTGGCTGAGGACGCGGTGCGCAAGAGTTCCTCGTACTCGGATAAGGAAGCCTTGGATGGGAAGCTGATTGACGCCGTGCTCAGCACTCCCGCCGCAATCTTTGCGAAGTACGACGGCCAGACCATCAAGCGGTTCAACGACACCACCTCAACCTTGCACCTGAAAGACGCGGAGATTGTGGCTTACGCCATGCCCGGCCTCGAGCAATTCTTTGCCTGGGTGGCGGATCCCAACATTGCCTTTATCCTGGGCGCGCTCGGATTGGCTTGCCTTTACATTGAATTCACCCATCCGGGGTTGATTGCGCCGGGAGTGGTGGGCGCGGCCGCTATTGTCCTGGCCATGTACGCCTTCAACCTGCTGCCCATCAATTCCCTGGGCGTGCTGTTGATTCTGGTGGGAATCGCGCTGCTGGCCCTGGAAGTGAAAGTGATGTCGCACGGAGTCCTGGCGGGCGTCGGCGTTCTGGTCCTGGTTTTAGGGGCGCTCCTCCTGGTAAACTCTCCTTGGCCGCAGGCGCGCATTCATCTCTCAACGGCGCTCGGCGTGGCTGTACCTCTGGCCGTCATCGTTGTGGTTCTCCTGCGCTTTGCCATCGCGGCGAAAATGCGCAAGGCAGTGACGGGAGAAGCCGGCATGGTTGATGCCTTGGGCGTGGCCAAGACTGACCTCGGACCTTCGGGTAAGGTTCTTGTGCACGGCGAACTGTGGGACGCGCGAGCCCGGCAGCCGATTGCCAAAGGGGCTCGAGTGCGCGTGCGGGAAGTCGAGGGATTGACTTTGGTGGTCGAGCCGGCCCCTGAACCTCAATAGTGTTCAAAGTCCGGCAGAATCGTTGTCATTTCGAGTGGGCATCGGCTTTCGGCCCACCCAGGGAGATGAAGGTCGCTGTCATCCTGAGCGAAGCGAAGGATCTGTAGTTCCGGTCCGTGGCGAACTACAGCAGATTCTTCGCTTCGCTCAGAATGACAGGGGGTAGGGGAAGTTGCTGTGACGAGGGCCGTGGTGGCCGCCCCCTGCGAATCAAAGCGCGGAAAGGAATATTCTATGAACCCGGTAGTCATCACCGTCCTGGTCATTTTCTTGTTCTGGGTCATGAAATGTTTGAATGTGCTGCGGGAGTATGAACGGGCAGTCACTTTTCGCTTGGGCAGACTTCTGGCGGTGGACAAAGGCCCGGGGCTCATTTTCATCCTCTGGCCTATCGACACGATCATCCGCATATCTTTGCGAATTACCGCTTGGGATGTTCCTAGTCAGGACATTATCACCCGAGATAACGTTTCCGTGAAAGTGAATGCGGTGGTTTATTTTCGCGTGCTGAGCGCGCAGAAGGCCGTCGTCGAACTTGAAAACTACCGCTACGCCGTCGAGCAACTGGCGCAGACCACCTTGCGGTCGGTGCTGGGTGAGGTCGAGTTGGATGACCTTCTCTCCCAGCGCGAGAAGTTGAACGCGCGCCTCCAGACCATCCTCGATGAGCATACAGAGCCTTGGGGCATCAAGGTGGCTAAGGAGGAAGTGAAGCAAGTAGATTTGCCCCAGGACATGCAGCGGGCGATTGCGCGCCAGGCAGAAGCCGAGCGCGAGCGCCGGGCGAAGATCATCAACGCCGACGGGGAATTTCAGGCGTCCGAAAAACTCTCCGAAGCTGCCCATATTCTGGCTAAGGAGCCCATCACCATCACGCTACGCTACCTTCAGACGCTGGCCGAAATCGGGACCGAGAAGAACACTACCATCGTTTTTCCAATCCCGGTCGAACTGCTGAGCGCGTTGATGGGGAAGTTCGTGCCTCCCACTGCCCCGGGCGCCGCGCCCGGCGATGCGCCGAGGTAGCCATGGGACGCAAGGCCGTATTCGGTTTCCCTCTCCCCCTTGGGGGAGAGGGTGGCCCGCAGTAGGCGTTTTTATCAGCCGGGGCGGGCCGGGTGAGGGGGTCGGCAGGCTAACCGTTTGCATTTGAATGTTGAATTCTTCTTAATCGGTCATGGTTATGAACACGGATTCTCGTGGTGGCGGCAAGGGTCTATCAACGCGGCATCTGTTCCTGGTTTTTTTGGCGGGAGTAGCTGTTTGCGGGGTTTTCTTTTCGCTGGGTTTCCTGGTGGGCTACAACGAAAGATCGACGGGCATGTCGCCTGCGTTCGAGCGTGTCCCAACCTCCGGCGCCATTCCGCCCACGGTTAATCCTCCCCTTGAGACCGTTCCGATTGGCGGCGACAGCAGGACGCCGTCTCCATCGTCAAGCCAGCAAAAACCGCAGACGACCGCCAGAGTTGAACCGCCGGTGGCCTCCCCGCCTGCACTTTCAGCCAAATCGGCGCCGGAGCCGGATGCCGCGGCCACTACTCCTGCCGAGCCCAGGACTGCCGGAGGCGCATTCATTGTTCAAGTTACGGCGATGAGGGCGAGGCCGGATGCCGAATCCGTAGTGAAAGTCTTGAGAGGACGCGGCTATCACGCGCAGCTCGTGCCGCCCCAACACGCGCACGCCAAAGACAGTTTGTACCGCGTCCAAGTGGGGCCGTTTGCACAGCGGGAAAACGCGGAAAAGACGCTGGCCAAGCTCAAGCACGAAGGCTTCAAGCCTTTCATCCGCCGCTAACCAAGAGCCGAAAAGCCAAATTCGAAATTCGAAATTCGAAATTCGAAAATCGCCCCGGCCATGTCTGTCGTTCTCGAAAGTCTGTCATTCTGAGCGAAGCGAAGAATCTGCATTAGTTCGTTTCGGACCGGAAGTGCGGATTCTTCGCTTCGCTCAGAATGACGGACGCGAGTGAAAGCTGACCCGCGGCTCAATGACTCAATGGCCCAATGATCCAATGAAGCAATGACTCAATTCCACAGGTGGTTTGCCAGCGTTCTCAGCGGTTTCCTGCTGGTGGCCTGTTTCCCAAAGCTCAGCATACATCCCTTGGTCTGGATCGCGCTCCTCCCGCTGCTGCTCGTATTGGCGGGCGAATCAAGCCTCCGGCGCGCCTTCGGTTGGGCATATCTGAACGGAGCCATCTATTTTGGCGGGAGTTGTTACTGGTTTGTCGAAGTCATGCGACATTACGGCGGCCTCAACTTGGGCCTTGCCGTGACGGGTCTGGTGGCTTTTGTGGTGGTTTTCTCGGTCTTCTTTGGCGCGTTCGGTTTGGTCGTTGGCACGCTGGCGCGCAAGTCGCCTGCTCGAGCCTTACTGGCCAGTCCCTTCCTTTGGGTTGCCATGGAAGTGGCCCGCACCTACTTCATCACCGGCTTTCCATGGAACCTCCTGGGTTATGGTGTGTCGTCTGCCGGCTTGCGACAGGTTGCCTCGGTGACGGGCGTTTACGGCCTGTCGTTCCTGGCGGCCGCGACGAGCGCGCTGGCGGCCTGGGTAATTCTGTGTTGGAGGCCTCGCCTGTGGCGTAAGGAATCGGAGGCGTTCGGCGCTGTTGGGATATGGGTTCAAACTCGGAAGACAAGGTGGCCTAGCCTCACGCTGGTTTGTTGGGTCGTGTTACTGCTGGTTGGCAATTTGGCGTTTGCCCCTCCCGTGCCCACTCCGGGCCCGGATCTCGCGGTCCTGGTGCAACCCAACGTGCCTCTCGACGAGCAAGCCGCCAGCGCTTGGGAGCCCTGGGTGAATCCCAGCAAGCTGAACCAACTCGTGGATATGTCTTTGCAAGCGCTGGCCGGCGCGGAACGGAAAGAGGGCGTCCGGCCGGACGAGCAGGGCCGCCCGGGCCTGGGCGTGCCGCCACTGATTATCTGGGCTGAGAACCCCGCCCCTTTCTATTTCACGCGCGATCTGGTTTTCCGCAGCGCTGTGGAGAGGATGGCCAAGCAAGCCTCAGCCTACGTGGTGGTGAACACGGTCATACCGTTAGACACCGGACACCCGCGGATCACCAACAGCGCCGTCGTCCTGGACCCTGAGGGGCGCCAGATTCTGCAATATGATAAAATGCACTTGGTGCCGTTTGGGGAGTACGTTCCAGCCTGGGCCTTTCCCGACATGATCGGAAAGATTACCACCGAGGCGGGGAATTTCGTCCCCGGCGCAAACTACGGTGTGGCGCCGACGCCGCAGGGCGCGCTGGGCGTGTTCATCTGTTATGAGGACATATTCCCGCAGTTGGTCCGGCGGGTCACTTTGGCGGGCGCCAAGGTTCTGGTGAATATCTCCAACGATGCGTGGTTTGGCCGCTCCTCGGCCGCCTTGCAGGAATTGGAAATGGCGCGCTTGCGGGCCATTGAGAATCACCGCTATCTGCTGCGCGCCACGAACGACGGCATCACCGTAATGATTGATCCTTACGGGCGGGTCGAGAAACAGATCGCGCGCTATCAAACCACGGCCCTGCCTGTTAATTTCAGTTACCTTGGGGCCGAGACTTTCTATACGCGGCACGGCGACGCCTTCGCGTGGCTGTGTACGGCGCTGGCAGCGATGTTACTGTTTCTGGTCCCGTTGTTAAGCCCCAAAGGGGCGACCTAACACAGCCGAGGCCAACGGCCTGGGTCAAGATTACGCGATCCAGGAATTGCAAGCCCTGAAAGGGCGTGACCATCCCCCGGATCAGGTAGTGACGGCTGGTCAGTGGCCTCCCCAAGGGGTGTCTCGCCCCTTCGGGGCTTGTGCTGGAAGCAAAAAAACATAGAGGCGCCGCCATAAAGGCCACCGCAACGCATAAGGAGCAACCGTGAACGAGGAACTGCAAAGATCGTATGACAGCTTGAAGCAACGTGCTCACGAACTGCGGAGTTTTCTTTGACGCCCCCCAGCGCCGCAGAGAGCTTGAAACGCTCGAGAAACAAATAGCCCAGCCCGATTTTTGGCAAGACCAGAACGCTTCCCAAAAAACTCTGACCGTCCGAAAGCGCTTGACCGAGAAGATCGAAGAGGACGACAAGCTTGCCAATCGTCTGGCCGACGTCGAGGCCTATTTCGAATTGGCCCGGGAAGGGGAAGCGGTCGAGGCCGAACTGGGAGCTGAGATCGAGAAGCTTCGCCAGGAACTCGATCGCGTCGAGACGGAAATCCTCCTGGCCGGCGAGAATGACCACCTGAATGCGATCGTGGCCATTCACCCCGGCGCGGGCGGAACCGAGTCGCAGGATTGGGCAGAAATGCTGCTCCGCATGTACAAGCGATGGGCGGAGCGGCACGGTTTGAGTTTTACGTTGAACGATTACCAGTCGGGAGAGGAGGCGGGGCTCAAGTCGGCCACCTTCACGGTAACAGGCGACTATGCCTACGGCTTGCTCAACGGCGAGACGGGCGTGCACCGCCTGGTTCGGATCTCGCCTTTCGACCAGGCCGCCCGCCGCCACACCTCCTTCGCCTCGGTTTTCGTCAGCCCCGAGATCGACGATACCATCAACATTGAAATCAAGCCCGACGAACTCAGGATCGAAACCTATCGTTCCGGCGGCAAGGGCGGGCAGCACGTCAACACAACGGATTCTGCCGTGCGCATCACTCACATCCCCACAGGCACCGTGGCCCAGTGCCAGAACGAGCGCTCGCAGCACCGCAACAAGGATATGGCCATGAAGTTCCTGCGCTCCCGGCTCTATGAGTTAGAGTTGCGCAACCGGCGCGAAGCCTCGGACAGACTCGAGGCTTCCAAGGCCGACATCGACTTTGGCAGCCAGATCAGGTCTTACGTCCTACACCCCTATCGCCTCATCAAGGACCACCGCACGAAGTTTGAGGTGGGCGACACCGACCGGGTCCTCGACGGCGACATCGACCCGTTCCTGAAGTCCTACCTGCTGTCCCGCCGAAGCCAGGTGAGGGCGGTGTAGGGCGGTGTGTTAATTTGCCTTGTCACGGTCGGCTTTCGGCCAGGCTTTGCCGACCCTTCGCTGGGCTCCGGGCAGGCTCTGAAGGTCGCCGCGTGGTTCAAATTATCCGAGCCAGTGAGTGGCAAAGTTTGAAGTAAGGCGGCACTAGGCCGCCGTTCGGCGATCTAAACTCGCCACTACATCCTCAAACAATACCGCTCCCCGTTTTTCGCTTGACGACCCACGACCCCTATGGTAGCCTATAGCGGTGGTCAACGTGTGGAAAGATGGTCCTAGGGAAGGGCCGGGGAGCGACGGGGCGCGTGGGATGGCGGGAACGGTCCAGCGCCCGGGGTAACGAGGATTGGAAGAACACAAGAAATAGTACGAACGAAGCCAGTATGTTCTTGAAAACAAAATTGTGGAATTGGAACGAATCTAAGAAGTACCTGAAAACACAGCGGTTATACGAGAATGATGGGGAGCGAATCTTATAAGTAACTGAAAACAGATAACTTAGACTTTAGCGCCAGAATCAAATGTGCACGCTTAGCGACCCATTCCGCGCGAAACGCGACCTGAAAGGTGCAGAAAACAGCTCATTTTGCGAAAACGAACCGAAGCTCCGGGGTCGCAACGCGAGGCGGGGGAGCGACAGGATGTCGGCTACACAGGGTCCTCATCCAATTCGCAGCGGCGAGTTTCCCTCGCCATTTGCCTGCTAGCGCCAACCTGGTGGTCGGCGGACGCTGGCCTAAAGACGAGCGCTACGCCGAAACTGAGACACTACGCGAGGCAGAGAATCGTTGACACTTTTCTAGAGATTTATGATAGCATCAAGTGATTGTGCCAGTCTTAATTTTCCCATTAGAAACAGAAACCAAGGAGGCCATGCGTGTCTGGTCTGAAGCAACGTTATTTCTTTACCTCTGAATCGGTTACGGAAGGGCATCCCGACAAACTCTGTGATCAGATTTCGGACGCCGTGCTGGATGCGGTTCTAGCCGCAGACCCATTGGGCCGTGTCGCCTGCGAGAGTATGGCCAAAGATCAGGACGTCTATGTGGTGGGAGAACTCACCACAAAGGCCAAGCTCGATATTGATCCGCTGGTCCGGGAAACGATCCGCAAGATCGGGTACACCCAGGCAGACGCTGGGTTTACGGCGGATACGTGCCGCATAACCTCCAACCTGACTCAACAAAGCTCCGACATCGCGATGGGCGTTGACATCGGGGGCGCCGGCGATCAAGGGCTAATGTTCGGCTATGCCTGCGACGAGACTAAAGAGCTGATGCCGTTTCCCATCATGATGGCGCACAAGTTATGTCTGCAACTCGCCGAAGCCCGACGCCGGGGCGTTCTGGATTTCCTCCGTCCGGACGGCAAGTCCCAAGTCACGGTCGAATATGAGGGAGCGAAGCCCGTACGTGTTGACGCCGTTGTGGTTTCGACGCAGCATGCGGATAGCGCGAAGATCGAAACCGTGCGTGAAGGTGTACGGGAGTGCATTATCAAGACCGTTATCCCTGCCAACATGCTCGATCAGAATACCAAGTACCACATCAATCCTACCGGGCGGTTTGTGACCGGTGGCCCCGTGGGCGATTCCGGCCTGACGGGCCGCAAGATCATCGTGGATACTTACGGTGGCGCGGCTCACCACGGGGGCGGATGTTTTTCCGGAAAGGACCCCACCAAGGTGGACCGTTCCGCAGCCTACATGGCGCGTCATATTGCCAAGAACATCGTCGCTGCCGGGCTTGCGGATTGTGCCGAGGTGCAGCTCGCCTACGCGATCGGAGTCGAGGACCCGGTTTCGATTATGGTAGACACGTTCGGCACGGGCAAAATTGACAACAGCGCTCTGGAGGCGCTGATTCGCAAGCACTTTATGCTCACACCCAAAGGAATCATTGAATCCCTCGACCTGCGGCGCCCGATCTACAGGAAGACCGCCGCCTACGGACACTTCGGCCGCTCGGAGCCCGAATTCACTTGGGAACGAACCGATAAAGCGGCTCTACTGCGAAAGGAGTCTGGAATCTAAATGCCTGGAACGCAACTACTTGCTTGTGATGTGAAAGATCTCGAACTGGCTGCCAAAGGGAAGATCCGGATTGAGTGGGCAGGGCAATGGATGCCGGTTCTGAACCTCATCCGGAAGCGGTTCGCCGCCGAACGTCCCCTCGAAGGGATTAGGATTGCTGCCTGCCTTCATGTGACCACGGAAACGGGAAACCTTGCTATCGCACTCCGGGATGGCGGCGCAAAGGTCGTGGTTTGCGCCTCGAACCCGTTGAGCACCCAGGACGACGTAGCGGCATCCCTGGTGCGGGATTTCCAGATTCCCGTCTTTGCCATCAAAGGTGAGGATAAAGATACCTACTATTCTCATATTTCATCGGCTCTGGACCACAAACCCCAGATCACCATGGACGACGGCGCCGACCTTGTTACCGCCATCCTGAGCAAGCGGCAGGATTTGGTTTCGGGCGTCATCGGAGGAACCGAAGAAACCACCACGGGCGTCATCCGGTTGCGCAGCATGGCTAATAACGGCGTGCTCAAATATCCCATCGTTGCGGTGAACGACGCCGATACCAAGCACCTTTTCGACAACCGCTACGGCACCGGCCAGTCCACCATCGATGGCATTCTCCGTGCCACCAACCTGCTATTTGCGGGATCGCACGTGGTGGTTTGCGGGTACGGCTACTGCGGCCGCGGCGTCTCCATGCGCGCCAAGGGTATGGGAGCCCACGTCGCCGTCACCGAGACGGATCCCACACGGGCCATTGAGGCAATTATGGACGGATATGCGGTGATGCCCATAGCGGAAGCTGCCAAGTGGGGAGACGTTTTCGTCACCGTCACCGGAAACAAGTCGATCATCCGCGGCGAGCATTTCCGCCTGATGAAGGACGGCGCCGTGGTGGCGAATTCCGGGCACTTCAACGTGGAATTGGACCTGCCCGCCCTCGAGGCTATGGCCGTGAGCAAGCGCCAGACGCGCGAGTTTGTGGATGAATACACTCTGCCCGACAAGCGCAAAATCTACGTCCTGGGTGAAGGCCGGTTGATCAACCTAGTGGCTGCGGAAGGTCATCCAGCGGTGGTGATGGACATGAGTTTCGCAAATCAGGCGCTCTGCGCGGAATACCTGGTCAAGAATGCCGCGCAGCTCTCACCCAAGGTTTATCCCGTCCCAGCGGAAATCGACAAGAACGTGGCGCGCCTCAAGCTGGATTCGCTGGGCGTAACCATTGACAAGCTAACGCCGGAGCAGGAAGAGTACCTGGCCTCCTGGGCGGAAGGAACGTAACGAGTCGAAAGTCAAGAGTCGAGAGTGCGAGTTGAGCGTTGCCTGTCATTCTGAGCGAAGCGAAGAATCTGCAGTTCCGGTCCGAGGCGAACTGATGCAGATTCTCCGCTTCGCTCAGAATGACAGACTTCTCGACTCTTGACTCTCGACTCTCGACTTCTTCCAAGGAAATCATGAAGGATATTGCTGGATGGGCGCTGGACACGGCCAAGGCACAGGGCGCCACGTATGCGGACGTACGAGTCGTGGACTTGCGGCAGCGCTACCTTTCCACCAAGAATGGCCAGCCTGCGCAGGTGAGGCAATCGCAATCCCGAGGAGTGGGTGTGCGAGTAGTGGCGGAGGGTGCGTGGGGCTTTTCCGCCACCGACGATTTGAGCCGCGCCAGCGTCGACCGCGTTGCTGCTCACGCGGTGGAAATTGCGCGTGCCAGCGCTACAGTCAAAAAGCGCGACGTTCGCCTGGCTAAGGAACCTAAGATCATTGATCGCTGGGAAGCCCCCTGCCGCATCGATCCATTCTCGATTCCCGTGTCAACCTGCCTGGAACTGCTGCTCGAAGTGGATCGGGAGTTGCTCCGAGTGAAAGGTGTGACGCTGGCCGAAGCCGCGATGGATTTTCGCCGCATCGAACAACTCTTTCTCTCCACTGCCGGTTCTGAAATCACACAAAAGAAGACTCAGACCGGTGCGGGTTTTGTGGCTACCTCGTTCGCCGACGGTGAGATTCAACGGCGCTCCTACCCCAACTCTTTCGGAGGCCAGTACCAGACGCGCGGATACGAACTGGTAGGCGAATTGGATCTGCTGGCGAACGCGCCGCGGATCGCCGAAGAAGCGGTGGCCCTTCACAAGGCCACCCAATGCCCGTCCGGCGTGAAGGACATCATCCTCGAGGGTTCGCAACTCGGCTTGCAAGTCCATGAGTCGATTGGCCACCCCATCGAACTTGACCGCGTGCTGGGGACGGAAGCCAATTTTGCCGGCCTGAGTTTCCTTACCCTCGACAAGCTTGGGACTCTCAAATATGCCTCGGACATCGTCAACGTCGTCGCGGATGCTACGCCCGCCCACGGACCCGGATTGGGAACGTTTGCCTACGACGATGAAGGCGTGGCGGCCCAGCCCACGCCGATTGTGAAGGACGGATTGTTCGTGGGTTACCTGACCTCGCGGGAGACTGCGGCCGCCGCCGGACAGGCCCACTCCGGAGGCGCCATGCGCGCCGAAGGCTGGAATCGCATTCCTCTGATTCGCATGACCAACATCAGCCTGCTCCCCGGCACGTGGAAGCTGGATGACCTCTTCGCCGACACCGATGACGGCATCTACATGGAGACCAACCGTAGCTGGTCGATCGACGACCGGCGCTATAACTTCCAGTTCGGGACCGAAATTGGCTGGGAGATCCGCGCCGGCAAGAAGACGCGCATGCTGAAGAACCCGAGCTACGGCGGCATTACTACAGAATTCTGGAATTCCTGCGACGCCATCTGCGGCCCCGAGTACTGGACGCTGTGGGGCGTGCCGAACTGCGGCAAGGGTCAGCCTATGCAGTCCATGGGAACCGGCCACGGCGCATCCCCGGCCCGCTTTCGCAAAGTGCAAGTTGGCGTCGCGTACGACGGAAGCTGAATCATTGAGCCATTGGGTCATTGAGCCATTGAGCCAATAATTCACTAATGCATTCAATGGCCCAATGGTTCGAAGACAATGGCTCAATGGCCCGATGACTCAATGACTGAATCCTAAAATGCCCCTTTCTCGTCAACAAGCGGAACAGATTTTCGATCGCGTCCTCAAGTACTCCACAGCCGAAGAAACGGAGGTTATGATAACCTCCTCCAACTTTGCGCTCACTCGCTTTGCCAACAACATCATTCACCAGAACGTCTCAGAAGAAAGCACGGTGGTGTCGATCCGTGCGGTGACGGAAGGCCGGATGGCTCGCGCCAGCACCAACAAGTTTGATGAGAAGTCCACGCGTCAGACCTGCGAGGACGTTCTGGCGCTGGCGCGTTTGCAGCCGCCTGACCCGCAACTTTTGCCCATGCCGGGACCGCAAACGTACCGCGCCGTCAACCGGTCTTTTGCTGAGACGGCCGAGTTAAGTCCCGCCACCCGCGCCGCGACTGTGGCCGGCGTCATCACGCTCGCGGAAAAGAGCAAGCTGACCGCCGCGGGCATCTTCTCGAGCGGCTCAACCGCTTACGGACTCTTCAATTCCCGCGGTCTTTCCGCCTTCCACGAGGAAACGCTGTCGGAGTTCTCCGTCACCATGCTCGGCCCGGATGGTTCGGGTTGGGCGAAGAAGACTTCGCCGTACTGGCCCGAGATTGAATCGCTGGAACTGGCGGAGCGCGCGGCCCAGAAAGCGCTACAGAGCCAGAATCCGCTGGAGATTGCGCCGGGGAAATACACCGTCATCCTGGAGCCCGCGGCGGTTCTCGATCTCCTGGGCTTCCTGGTGCTTGATTTCAGCGGCCTTGCGGTGCACGAGAAGCGCAGTTGCTTGACCGACCGGGTGGGTGAGAAGGTCTTTGGCGACAACATCAGTCTCCGGGACGATGTCTTTCACCCTTCCCAGACCGGCGGTCCGTTCGACGGCGAGGGCATTCCACGCCAGCGCGTCAACATCGTGAAGAAAGGCGTGGTGAAAAGCCTGGTTTACGCGCGGCAAACCGCCCACAAGCTGGGAACTCAGCCCACCGGCCACGGCTTCGCGCTTCCCAACGAGTACGGCGAAGCTCCCTTGAACATTGTGATGGAGGGAGCGCGCTCCAGTATCGAGGACATGGTGAAGTCCACGCCGAAGGGCTTGCTCATTACGCGCTTCTGGTATATCCGCGAGGTGGACCCTTACCAGAAAATACTCACCGGCATGACGCGCGACGGGACTTTCTGGGTCGAGGATGGACAGGTAAAGCACGGTGTGAAGAACCTGCGTTTTAATCAAAGCGTCGTGGAGATGCTCCGCCAGGTGGAGATGCTCGGCCAGCCTCAGCGGACCGCCGGGGAAGAGTCGTTCGAAATGGTGGTTCCTTCCATGAAGATCAACGAATTCAATTTCTCATCTCTCACTAAGTATTAATTTAACACATATTATCTTAACTAATACCAATCTCTCCTTCGAGGGAGAGGGTGGTCCGCAGCGTTCACAAACCTCTCGAGTTTCTACATTCCTGGGAGCGCGGGCTTCCAGGCCTTCCGGGCATGAAATGGCCACGGACTAACAAATGTAGAAACTCCACAAACATGGCACACACGAACGAAGGAGTGGGTTATATTGAGAAAAGGTGAACATGTTTCGAGTCGCGCTCGCCAATATTAGAGTTCCGGCTTCTCCGGCAGATTCTGTTGCGTTAGCCTGCCAAGCCATCGCAGAAGCGTCTGCTGGGCGCGCCGATCTCATTTGCTTTCCGGAGTGCTTCCTTCCTGGATATCGTGGAGCGGGGCACAACGTGCCACCCCCCGACGCTGCCTCCCTCGAGCGCGCCTGGTCGGCTGTTGCGGCTGCCGCGGCGAAGGCAAGAGTTGCTGTCGTCCTGGGCACGGAACGCATCGCCGAAGGCAGGTTGTACGCCACCGCAATGGTGATCAAGGCAGACGGAACAATCGCGGGATTCCAGGACAAAGTCCAACTCGATCCCTCGGAGGAGAGCACTTATTCCCATGGTTCCGGCAGGCAGATTTTCCGGATCGGTCCGGTGATCTTTGGGGTCGCCATCTGCCACGAAGGTTGGCGCTATCCGGAGACCGTGCGTTGGGCCGCGCGACGCGGTGCTCACATCGTCTTCCACCCTCATTTCCATCTGGCTGAGCCCGGGGGGTACGCGCCCTCCACTTTCGCCGATCCTGCGAACACATTCCATGAAAAGGCAATTCTGTGCCGCGCCGCCGAAAACACCTGCTATTTCGCTTCTGTAAACTGTGCGAGTCTCGGGTCGCCGACGACTTCCGCGGTGGTGCGGCCGGATGGGACCTTGCTCTGCTACCAGCCCTACAATAAAGAAGGGCTGCTCTTCGCCGACATTGACCTCACCGCAGCCTCCGGCCTCCTCGCAATGCGGTGCAAATACGCCTTGAGCGAGTGACCTCGTTCGAAATGCTCTTGACAAGCACCTGCGCGTCACACACCATGCAGAGTTGCTGGTGTTCAATTCTTGCGTGTGGGACCGCTGCGGGCGTGGGAACAAGCGCAGTGTCCGTTAGGAAGGAACCATGGCCGAATTGCTTGGCAGTGAAATTCGTTCTAGGGGCCGCAGGAATTTCCTGCGAGCTGTGGCGGCGGTGGGCTTTGCACAAGCCGGGTTCGACGGATTGATCGCAGAGGCTCGGGACGTCCTGCCGAATCCCATCGGGTATGCCATGATTGCCTGGCCTCAAAAGGAGTTCGCCCATGGGCTCGACGTCGTCTCGCGGCTTGGCTTTCGCGGTGTGCAGATGCTGGGCTGGGTGCGCGAGGCGTACTCGGGCGGGAAAGTTCAGGAACTCAAGCAAAAGCTTACCGACCTGAATTTGAAGCCTGTGGCGCTTTCGTGCTCCGCCGCGCGCTTGGCGCCGGGGATGCAGGGAAACGAGACGGTGGAAGTGCGCGGATACGCTGAGTTCTTTTCTCACCTCGGCGGTACCTTCTTACAGGTGACCGATGGAGGTAATCCCACGAAGGAGTATTCAGCCGAGGATATACGAACTCTCGGCGCGCGCATGAATGCCGCAGGAAAGATTGCGCAGGGTTTTGGATTAACACTCGGCTACCATCCTCACTTCGGCACCATCGGAGAAACTCGCCAGGGGCTGGGGCGCGTCCTCGACGCCACGGACCCGAGATACGTGAAACTGATTGCCGATGTAGCCCATATGGCGTTGGGCGGCTCAGACCCCGCCGAAGTCATTCGCACCTACGGCCAACGGTTGTGCTTTCTGCACCTCAAGGATACGCGCAAAGAAGTCGCCGCCGTGGCCCGGCAGGATCGCAATCGCGTGGAAGCGATGGGCCCGCCCTTTTGCGAAATCGGGCTGGGCGTGGTCAATTACGATGCCATCGTCCAAGCGCTGCGCGCCGTTCGATTCTCCGGCTGGGGAATCGTCGAGTTGGATACCGGCAATTCGACCGTGGGTGGCCCCGACGCCGCTGCGGTTGCGAATCGCGATGCCTTGCGAAAGCTCGGTTTCAACGTGTAAGATGCTCTGCGCCTTGACAACATCCGCCGCTGAATGCTAATAAAATTGAGTGGCCTCTTTGGCGCTATCGTCTAGGGGTTAGGACGTCAGATTCTCAATCTGAAAACCCGGGTTCGATTCCCGGTAGCGCTACCAAATCCTCTAGTTAACATAACATCCCAATAAACAAGGGCCAATGATAAGGTATGTCAGGAGGGCGCAACGTTCCAATGGAGATTGCTCCTGGCATCAATGTGTCCCTATTGGCTGCCCCCCAAAATCTTCTTCCAGCGCGCCCAAGCATCGATGCGGGCCTGGCGATTGGCATCGCTCGCGTCCGGTGCCTCTCCGGCGCGCATGAAACCGTGGCCGGCGCCTTTGTAGGTGACTGGCTCGAAAGTTTTTCCGGCTGCTTTCATCTGCTCACCAGTATCGCTAATCGTCGCTCCAATGCGCGAGTCGTTTTCCGCGTAGAAACCGTACACGGGCGCCGTGATTGCCGCCATGGCTTCCTTCCCCGGCGGCATCCCGTAGAAAACGAATGCGCCGGCAAGATCCGTGCGATGCGTCGCAAAGCGGAAGCTCTGGCCCCCGCCCCAGCAAAAGCCAGTTACGAACAGCTTGCCATTGGAGGCGGGAATCTTCAGGGCGTAATCGGCGACGGCGTTGAGGTCCGCGGTGACCTGGTCAGGATTAAGATGGCTCACCGCCTCAACCGCAGGACTACTCATGCCTCCACCCGCACTCCCCTCGGGAAAGTCGCTGCTCCGGCCGCCGTTCGGTCCCATCCCGGAAAGAAGGTCGGGGGCTACTGCGATGTAACCTGCCTCCGCCAATTGATCAGCCAGATCCTGTACCCAATCCGTCATCCCGAAAATCTCATGGATGACCAGCACCACGGGCACCTTGTCCTTTACCTCGGGGTAGACGACGAAGGTCTCCACCGCTCGCCCCTCGTGCTTTACGGTGACCCATTCACGATGTCGCGGGGACTTTTCTATCCGTGCGCGCGCCCAGTCCTGGGCCAAGACTGGTGATGCACTCAACAAAAGAAGGAACCACGCCATGATCGGTCGCATACTTCTCTCCTGATTGTTCATAGTCTTGGGTTCTGCTTCGACCCGATGGCACTCTTGGGTGATGACGGTGCGCTTATTACTTTTGTAACTCGCTGAGTGCCGCCAGTACCTCTTCACTGTGGCCAGGCGGCTTAACACCGGTCCAGACCTTGGCGACTTTGCCGTTTGGATCAATTAGGAAGGTGTTGCGGGAGGCAACCCCCCTATCGCTCAGTGAGCCGTAGTCGGCCACGACCTTCTTGTCGGTATCCGACAGCAGCTTGAAAGTCAGGCTCTGTTTGGCACAAAAATCCACGTGGCTCTCGGTTGTGTCGACGCTCACACCGACAATCACCGCGTTCTTTTCGGCGTACTTCGAAAGGTCCCGCTGAAAGTTGTGCGCCTCGATTGTGCAGCCCGGGGTGTTGTCTTTAGGATAGAAGTACAGCACCACCCACTTGCCGCGAAAATCTTTCAAGCTTAGATTACTCCCGTCCTGCGACGGCAGAGTTACATCGGGCGCCTGTTGGCCAACTTGCGGAAGATCTCCGGCCGCGGCTAGCGAAAAGGCAAGTCCGACGCACCCTGCGGTCAAACTGAAAATGCGTACAATTTGCGCTAGGTTCATTGTTTGTGACCTCCCAGGCCAGAACTTCCGTTTTAGTATTAGCCCCAACGCTAGTGTAAACCCGAGCGGCTCTGAATTCAATGTCCGGATGTCGAGTTTTCGGAAAGAATTCGGGGTAAACTACTCTCCACCATGCATCAAGTCCCAAGACGCGGCGCGTTAACGGCAGCGCAGGCGGCAATCCGCACGAGGGTAGCAAGCTGCTTGACCGCAAAGTTCTGGTCGACGGCAAGACTTGGGTGGGGCGCGGCGTTTGTTTTTCTTGCACTCGCCGGCGCAAGGCCATCGCACGCTCAGGACCCGCAGCAACTGTTTCAGCAGGCGGACGAAGCCCAGCAGCGCGGCGATCCAGAACTGGCGGTGCGCAAGTACCGCGAGATTATCCGGCTTCATCCGGAGTTGATCGCAGCACGCGCCAACCTGGGCATTGCGCTGGTCGCGCTGGGACGATTCGACGCAGCCATCGAGCAGTATCGCGCCGCCCTCAAACTGGCGCCCGGCGACCCGATCCTTCACCTCGACCTCGCGCTCGCGTGGTACAAGCAAGGGGATTTTGGGAGCGCGGTTGCCGAGCTTGAAAAAGCGCGCCGCCTGCAACCGGACAATCGCCAAACGCTCTATCTTCTCGCCGACTGCGACCTGCGCCTGGGGAAGAACGCGCAGGCGGTGGAACTTCTCGAACCCGCTTACCAGGCTCATCCGGACGACCGCGCCGTAGATTATGCGCTGGGGACGGCGCTCATCCGCGACGGCCAAGTGGAGAAGGGTGAGCAGGTCATTGATCGCATTCTGAAAGACGGCGACACCGCGCAGGCCAATCTGCTGCTGGGGGCGGCGAAACTTACCGCAGGGGACAGTAAAGGCGCTGTGGAGACGATCCGCCTCGCCCTCGATCGAGATCCCCAACTCCCTGGTGGTTGGTCTTTGTATGGGCGGGCTCTCGTAAAGGGCGGGGACAATGAAGGCGCAAAGGCGGCCTTCGAGCGCGCGGTCCAAGCCGACTCGAACGATTTCGACGCCAATTTTCATTACGGCCGTTTGCTGCGCCTCAGCGGCGATAATGCTCGATCCGCCCCTTACCTGGAGAGGGCGCTACGGCTTCGACCCGAATCCCTCAGCGCGCGCTTTCAAGTTGGCGCGCTGAATCTCGCGCTGGGAAAGCTGGACTCGGCCCAAAAGGATCTGGAACAAGTGGCGCGGGAGTCGCCGGACTTTCAAGACGTCCACGTGCAACTGGCGGCGCTCTATTACCGGCTGAATCGAAAAGAGGATGGAGAGCGCGAACGCCGGATCGTGCTTCGCCTCAACCAAAAAGCTCGCCAGGAAGGCCCTCAGCCGGAACCGTAAACGGACCCGGCGGCGCTACCGTGATTCTTTGACGCGTAGAATCTGGTCCGCGGGCACGTCCTTGAGCACCTGCTTAATTCCTGAAGGCCAGCGAATCTCAATCTCGTCCACCTTATTTGGCTGGCCGAGGCCGAAGTGAACGGGGCCGGCGCTGGAGGAGGCGTATCCGGCGGCGGTAGACATGTGATTGAACTGCTCGTGCCCGGCCGTGGAAATTCGAATTCGCGCCCCGATGCCATCGCGGTTGCTTTTGGTGCCCTCGAGCTTGAGTTCGAGCCAGTGATTAGCCCCCGGGCTGTCATTCATCCAGATTTCCGCCGGGGCGCTGAGCGCGGTCACCACTACGTCAAGCTTGCCGTCATGATTGAAGTCCCCCACTGCCGAGCCACGGTGGCGCCGAGGCGGTTGGGCGGTCAAGCCTGCGTCTTCGGTTAACGCCGACCATCGGCCATTCCCCAGGTTACGGAAGACAGTGCTGGGCTGATCGATCCGGGAGCGATCGGCCATGGCCGGAGACTGCACGTCGCCGCGGCTGACGAAGAGGTCCTTCCATCCATCGTTGTCGAAGTCGGCGATGTTGGGACTGTATCCGGACATGGAGTTGCACAGAGTCGTCATCCCGCTTTCCGAAGTTATTTCCTCGAACCTTCCCTTGCCGGTGTTGTGGTAAAGGGGGAAGGTCTCGTTGGCGAGTGCGACGACAGCGATGTCAGGCCAACCTTCGTTTGAAAGGTCGCGAAAATCCACACCCATGTTGGAGATCAGGTTGCCATGTTCGGGCAAAGCCACACCGGCCTCAAAACCCACTTCCTCAAACTTGGCGTTTCCCTTGTTGTGGAAGAGGAAGTTGAAGAGCTTGTCGTTGGCGACAAAGATGTCCGGCAGGCCGTCGCCGTCATAGTCGGCGACGCCGACGCCCATGCCTTTCCCGGGGTGCGCGCGGATACCCGATGGCGCGGAAATGTCCTCGAACGTCCCGTCTCCCTTGTTCAGGAACAACTGGTTGGGCAGTTCTTTGTAAAACTTCGGGTGGCAGTACTCCGGTTTGCCGTTGTAACGGCAGTCCGGCTCGTGGTTGACATCCCAACTGAGATAATTCACCACAAACAAGTCCAGCAGGCCGTCGTTGTTCACGTCCACCCATGCGGCGCCCACCGACCAGAGCGGTCCATACTCTTTGTCGAGGCGTGCCAAGCCGGCTTTTTCGGTAACATCGGTAAAAGTGCCATCGCCATTATTGTGGTACAGCGAGTTGCGATACACCCCGCCTACAAAGATGTCCTCGTAGCCATCGTTATCGTAGTCTCCGATAGCGACCCCGGTGTCGTAACCAGTCCCTGCCAGCCCGGCTTTTTCCGTGACGTCGGTGAAAGTCCCATCGCCGTTGTTGTGGAAGAGCCGATTCCGGTAGCGAGGCGAGGATTTTTGCAGGGTCTTGATATCGGCGCCGTTGGTGAAGAAGACGTCCAGGTATCCATCGTTGTCGTAGTCGAAAACGGCTACGCCGCCAGCCATAGTTTCCGGGGCGTGCCTTTCGGGGGTCTCGCAACTGTCGAGAGAGAAATCGATGGACTGGAATACGAAGTGGATCGGTGCTGGATGCGGCTGCGCGTTCGCCGGCTGCTTCCAAAAGAGGCTCGCCGCGCCCAACACCAAAAGGCAAGCGCAACCCATCATCCTGATACCGAGTTTTCTACCCACGAAATCCTCTGGAGGAGCCGGGCCGACCGCAGCGCGCGACCGAGGCAACTACGAGGGTTGCCCCTGCGAAACACCGCGCACGGCCAATGCCACGGCATGTCATGGCTGCGACGACGGCTGGGATAGCTTTTCGATCGCCGCCTTCTCCTGGCGGGCATCCTCAGTCCGGCCCGCTGCCGAGTAGGCGCGGAACAACGCCCAGTGAACCATCGCGTTTTTAGGCGCCAGATCCCGTGATCTCTCCAGTTCGCCAATTCCGCCTGGAAAGTCTCTTTTGGCGAGGAGGGCTTCTCCGTCGGCCATGTGGGTGGAAGCATCCTTGGGCTCGAGTTTGACGGCCTCTTCGGCCATAGACAGCCCCAGATCGAGTTTCCCTTCCTTCACGTACTCCTCCGCAAGTCGAACTTTCGCCGGGACGTTAAAGGGCGAGATCTCGAGCTCGTGCTGCATCTCTCGAACGCCCTCTTCCGGGCGTTCGTTCATCAAGAACGCGCCCAATAAAAAGTGGACTCCGGGCTCGTTGGGATACGTGGTGGTCATCTGCCGGAAGAGTTTCTCAGCGTCGTCCTGGTGCTGACTGTTGAGTGCGAGAGCGGCTCTGCCGGCCAACTGGATCATCTCGCGGCGGTCCGGAGGAATCTCCGCGGGCAGAAGCGGCATCCGCAGCGCCGCCAAGCCGAGCGGTTCCACCAGGAATGACTCTGCCTGCCCTGAACGGGCCATTTCGAAAAGCAGGCTCTGGCTCTGGTCGTACATTTCGAATCGGGTTAGCAACACCGCGGCGTAATAGAAGACGGAGCGCGCCAGGCCCTGGCTGCCGCCCACGCCGAAGGTCATGGCCTGGCGAAGGTGGTCGAGGGCGCGCGCGTACTCGCGGGTTTGAAATTCGCTGAGCCCCAAGAGGGCCCAGCCCATGCCCGCTTTGGGCTGGTCGGCGACGAATACGCGCAGCCGGTCGCGCGCCTCGGAGTAGCTCTCCTTCTCGTAAAGGAGGCTGCTCAGGTTCCAGAGCCCCTCGTCCCAGTCCGGCTTCAACGTGAGCGCATGTTCGTACAAGCCAATCGCTTCGTCATCACGGTTCGCCCGGCGTGCCCTGTCAGCCGTCCGCGACAGTTCGTCGAAGGTGGGTCCGGGCGCCGCGGCTGAACTGGTTTGCACCCAGGCCGTACTCGCGCTGGTCTGGAAAATTGCCTTTTTGGGTGACCCGGCAGAGGCCGCCGCCGTGGTCGCCGCAGGGCAACCGCAAAGAGCAGCGCTGGACCACGTCCCGACTGCGACGAGGGCGAGGCAGAGGGTTGCGGCTCGTGTCCTCATTTTTCTTGCCCCGGCTGCTGATTGCGCAAGAGTTCCTGCAATTCTTCTGGTGGCAACAGGACCTCTCGCTTTCCGCTGAGGGTTTCGAAAATAGCCTTTTCGTGTTCGGCGTCTTTGGTCCGTCCGAGTTTCTGGTAAACCGTCATCAGGTGGAAACGAATGGAAGCGCTGTCGGGAGCCATTTGCCTGGCAGTTTCCAATTCCCTGGCGCCTTCCTGAAGATGGCCGCTGGCGAATAGAGCCTGGCCAAGGATGTGATGTGCGGAGGGGTTCTTGGGTTCGAGTCCGTCGGCGCGCCTTGCTAACGACAAGGCCTCATCCAACCGGCCATCGTCAAGGTCAAGGCGCGCAAGCTCCATCATCGCCGGAGCGTGGTGGGGTGAGATTCGCAGCTCCTGACGATACTCATTCTTGGCTTGTTCCCGTTTCTTTTGGAAGCCGAACAGGCTACCTCGGAAGTAGTGCACATCCGGCGCCTGGTCATAATGCAGCAACAGCTTGTTCTCGTAATCCTGCGCCCGATCGAACTGGTGCGGGACTATGGAAGCGTAGAACGCCGCTTTACCCGCCAGCCAGACCCGCTCTCGCCACTCCAGCGGATAGTCCTCAGGAAGGCGGGCCATGCGGAGGGAAGCCAAGCCCATGGCTTCCGTCAGCGCCGCACTGCCCCCGCGCCTTTGGGCCTTGGCAGTGAGTAGGTAGAGGGATTGTACGAAGCGGCTCTCGCGGGTCAGCAGCAGGGCCCAGTGGAAGCTTGCCACATCAATGAGCTCCTCAGTGCCTGGTGAGCCCGCGAGCGCCCATTTTTGAAAATGCTCGAGCGCACCCGTGTAGTTCTTTGTCTCGTATTCCGAGAGAGCCACAAAAGCATAAGCGGGTCCGGGTTTGGGCGCTAAAGCTACAAGGCGTGTCAGCGCGGTTTGGGCGTCGGGAAAGCGATCCTGCTCGTAGTATAGGCTTCCCAACCACCACCAGCCGTCTTGCCAGGAAGGGCGCAGGTTCAGACCTTGGCCATAAAGCTCGATCGCGTCCTGCAGTCGGTCCGCCGTGCGCGCCGCATCGGCGGCGCGAGAAATCTCGTCGAAGCTCTTCTGTGCGGCATGACACAAACCACAAAAGGCGACCGCAAGAGTGAAAGCGAGGGTGAGAAGGGGCGTGCGCATCCAGAGTATCATACACCTCGCCAGGTGATTTTAAAGGGCAACAAGCAAAGGGGTGGCCGAGAGGGCCACCCCTTTGTGAGCGACTACCAAGACCCGACGCCATCTAGAAAGTGTACTTCACTCCCATTTCCATAATCCGATGCCCGAAGACATACTGAGCGATGCCGAAGTTGGGATTCGTCAGTTGGCCTTGAGCATTGAACGTGGCATGGAGGTTGCTATCGCCTGTGGTGAACGACGGCAGGTCGTGGTTCAAGAAGTCAAACGCGGCAAAACGGAACTGGAGGCTCTGCCGTTCCTTGATCCGGAAGTTCTTCATCAGCGAAAGGTCGCTTTGCCAGAACATCGGACCTGCCAGGTTGGGCATCCCACCCGTCCCGAAGCCCCCGTTTACGGAGGCGGGCGCAAAGCAGGCGGGATTGAGGTACTCGTGGGGCGCTGTCAAGCCTCTCTTGGGGTTGCAGGTGATCGTCGGCTGCATGGTGAAATCCGGGGTCCCCAACAGATGGACGTTGTCATAGTAGGCGAGAGTCGTGGTGGTACTGCCTACCGTCTGGGTAAGGTTGGCTTGCGCGTAATTCAGGTTCCAAGACTGGGAGGTTTCGTTAGCACCGCTTTGGAAAGTGGAAATGCCTGAAATCTGCCAGCCATTCGTCACGCCTCTGGTGAACTTGTTACCTTGATGAGTGCCTGGAATATTGAAGACGTAGGCCAAGTTCAACACTTGCGCGCGGTTGTTGGGGGAGACACCGTAGTAATAATTCTGGCCGAAGTCGGACATCGTGCCTGTGGGGAAGTTTCCGAAATCGCCCAGCGCTTTGGACCAGGTATAATTGGCATGTAAGGCGAGGAAGCCAAAATTGCGAAGCACGCTCACCTGAAGAGAGTCATACCGCGCGATTCCCGTCGTATTGGTCTGGTTCACTTGGGTGAAATTCTGGTACGGCCGGGCGCTATCCTGGCAGGCAGTGGTCGTGATGCTGCAAGATACCTTGAACAGACCGCCTACCGGGACAGCATTGATGTTGGGTTGGGCTTGCAGAAAGTCAGAGTGATTGCCCACATAGGATGCTTCGAGCAGGAACTTACCAGGCAACCGCTGGTCAATGGAGAAGACGTAATTGGTGACCAGCGGCTGTTCATGATCTTTCGGATTATACACTGCGACCGTGGAGGCCGCTCCAATCTGCGCTGTGCCGAAGGTCGGAACCGCCATGGCGTGGGCGTCGATTCCCTCCCAAGTGGGGCAGAGGGGATCGTTCTGGCCGCATGACCATCCCACGGAACCAAGGGCCGTATCGACTGGCCCGGTGTAATTGCCACTCTGCACCGAGTCGTAAGCGCGATACTTACCCCAGCCGCCGCGGAGAATCGTCTTGCCTGTACCAAACAAGTCGTAAGCAGCGCCCAGGCGCGGCGAGAAGAAGAGGAACTGGCTGTTGGCGCCGGAGAGAGGAATGGACTTATCGATCTTGTTCCAGAGGACGCCGGTATTGGTTTCGCTCTGAGCAAATTTGGTGGGATCACTCTGGTAAAGGAGAGGATTGAACACGGCCATTCCAATGCCATCACCGTCGTACGGCTTTGCGTAATGTTCGAACCTTAAACCGTACTGAACGGTAAGTCGCCGGTTCACCTTCCAGTCGTCCTGGGCATACCAGTCAGCAATGTTCTGCGCGAGCGTTGAGGGAGGCGGCAGAGCAGCTTCGTAGTAACTCCCTTGTCCAATGCCCATCAAAGCGTCGGCATAGTTATTCCCCGTGGGCGTGGACCATTGCTGGTAATAGAATACTCCCATGTACTCGCCCCAGTTGTCCTGCCGGTTGTAGACGTGCTCGAAATAGAAGCCGTACTTCATGGTGTGCGTCCCGAGCACTTTGGTGAGGTTCTCCGACACGCTGGGGATACCCTTGTAGCAAATCATGGTGGGGTGGAAGTCGGCGCCCAGGTTTGACCCGCCGAGATTGGGGACCGAGTCGCTCCAACTCGTGAGGTCAGGGGCGGTCGGGTTACCGTAGATCCCTTTCAATGTAAAGTTGGGGATATCCGCCCGGAGGAGCTTCGTGGGATCTTGCGGCGAGTTGGGGAAGTTGATCTTTGTGTAGCCGTAGCGGGTTTCGCTGGTCATGGTTGGCGAGAAGGTGTGCACCAGGCTGATCGCGACAAAATCCGAGCCATTGGCACCGACCACGTCGGTTGCATCCGGAACCGCCCAGTCCGACCCCGTACTTGCCCACAGGCCGAGCGGTTGGTTCTGGACTTCACGTTGCCGGCTCCAAGTGACATACGCCCGGGTGTTGGTGCTGATGTCCCAATCGGCGCGGGCGACGTTCTGCCACGAGTTCTGGGGCACCGAGAACGATTGGATATAGTTAAAGCCGTCATGGTCCTGTGGATCGTTGTTGGTAGGCGCAGGGAGGAACGCCTTCATCATGGCCTGCGCACTGGGAGAAATGCAGGCCGACGAGAGCACGCCGCCGCTAACGGTGCAGCCGGCCGCGGCCCTCTGGCTGAACCCCAGCCAGGAACTCCCGCCCGTCAAGGGGGGCGCCGTGGGAACAACCCCCAGGGTTGGACGTCCAACCGAACTGCCGTAGGTTGAGAGGGCACTGAAGTCACCATTCAACATGGCCTGCGTTGGCACGAAGTCGCGGTCGACGCCGCCATCGAGTTGCTGGTGATAATTCTCGTAACCCTCGAAGAAGAACACCTTCTGGCGACTCTTGTTAAAGCCTGTTCCGGGGATAATCAGAGGGCCGCCGATGTTTCCCCCCGGATAGTAGTAGGAACTGGGTGGCTTAGCCGCTCCCACGCTGTTATTGAACGCGTCGTTGGCATTCATCGCGTCGTTGCGGGCGTACATATAGGCAGCGCCGTGGAAGGTGTTGCCACCTCCCTTGGTGACTGTGTTGACCACCACGGGTCCCTTTGCGTTCTCAGCTGAAAAGCTAGCATTCAGAACCTTTACTTCCGAAATCATGTCTGGATTCGGATTGACGGGAGTGGCGGCACCCGAAGAGCCGGGGTCAAAGACGTGCTGCCCGTCCTGGGTGATGTCAACCGACTGGCCGTTGATGGAAACCGAACTGAGGCCTCCGGTGTTGCCGGAAATGGAGCTGTTGTTGATGCCGATGGTTTCACCGACATAAGCCGCCCGGTTAACGCCGCCGTTGGCATACATCGCTGCGCCCGGCATAATCTTAATGAACTCGGCAGCGTCTCGGCTTACCAGCGACAGGTCCTGAAGGTCGCTCGAGGAGATCACGTCGGTTTTATCGCCGTTGTCCACCGTCGCTATCGTCGTGACCTTCTCCGTAACCTCGACCTTGGTGGTGGCCGAGGCCACTCTGAGCGTTACATTGATCGACCGGCTGTCACCGCCGTTTAAGACGTTGCCTACGCTGACCCATCTGTCGAAGCCCGCCAAAAAGGCGGAAACCTCATAGGTGCCTACCGGCACCTCCGTAAGCGAAAAATAGCCGTCTTGGTTTGAAGTAAGGGTTCGAGTTACCCCGGAGTTTGAGTTCTTGATCTTGATCTCAACCCCGGGTATCACTGCGCCGCTGGTGTCCACGACCGTTCCCGAAATACTCGCGAAGAACGATTGTGCCGGCGCCGGCTGGGCGATTAGAAAGCAAATCGCCGTGACCCCTAGAATGTACAACATCCTTCTCATCAAATTCCCTCCTGGGCGTGCATTAAGTTCCCCTGGGCTCCACGCCTGCTGAAAATTATCGGTGGGTTCGACCTCCCGAATGACGGGTTGCAAATCACGACCACCTCCGGTGAATGCCGTTTGTTTCGAGGATTTCCTGCCGATCATTCGTCTGTGGATCCGGCGGCGGCCAAGTTTGCCGAAAAGCCATCCCCGCTGCGAGGTGGCGAAGCTGATCTCGGCGCGTAGAGTCTCGTATTCTCTGAAAGTTACAGTCAAGTCTACAGGCGTTAGTAGACTGTTACATGACCGGGGTGCCAGCGTCAGATCGTCAGGTTAAATGTTACGTAACGCACCTTTTGACGCGGGATTATAGACATATTGCGACTCGGGGCCTGTTGTGCTATAAGCTTACCGCCAGAAAGGAGAGTGGAGATATGCCTTCGGGGACGACATATCCCGAGGAGAGGGCCGAGCTCGATAGGGTGCTTGCCTCACAGTCTTTTGCCAAATCACCCAACCTTTCCCGGCTCCTGAAATACCTCTGTGAGAAGTGCCTCGAAGGCGCTATTGACGACCTCAACGAGTACAGCATCGCCGTCGATGCGCTGGGGAGGACTGCCGATTTTGACCCTGGGATAAGTTCCATCGTCCGCGTGGAAGCCCACCGGTTACGGGACAAACTGAGCAAGTATTATGAAGGTGAGGGCGCCCGGCACCCGATGATGATTCTGCTCGAGGCGGGACGTTACACGCCGCAGTTTGTGAAGCGGGATGAGGCCGGCTCGCACGCGGGAGCGTCTCCGATCCAGGCGCTTCCGAATGACTCCGCGGCGCCATCGGAGATCGTTAGGCCGGTTGCGACTGACTCCGAAGCCCCTGCCTCTCCCAGGCAGAGGGTCCCGCTCCCGATTCTGGTTATCGCTTTGGGGCTACTTGTCGTGGGCGTGGTGGCCGTTTCCTGGAGATCAAGAAACAACTCCAGCGAAGTGGTTCCAGCGAGGAGCGGAGAGGAAAACACTTCTGCCCCTGCCCCCCCAGCCACGGGTGAAGAGATCAGAATTCTGGCGGGTTATTCCAAGCAAAACTTTATCGACAGGAGGGGAAAGACTTGGGGGAGCGATCGTTACTTCAAGGGTGGCCAGCCTTATTCGGCTGAAACACAGCCCATCACCCGATCTCTCGACTCAACGATGTACCGGCAATCACGGGCGGGCGAGTTCACCTACGATATCCCTCTGAAGAAAGGCATTTACGAGTTGCGGCTCTACTTCGCGGAGACGCAATTCGGTCCCACAACGTTTTCGGGAGGGGGAGAAACCAGCAGGATATTTGCTGTCGACATGAACGGCCGGCCACTGCTGGAGGATTTCGATATTTATGCCTCGGCGGGCGGGAGTAACGTTGCCTACGAGCGTGTTTTCAAGGACGTAGCGCCCGCATCGGATGGTTACCTTCACCTCCGCTTTCGGTCGACTTCGCGAGAGAAACCGATCCTCAACGCCTTGGAGATTGTGCCCGGCACGCCTGGCAAAATGCATCCAATTCGCCTGGTGGCCCGCGAGGAATCCTACACCGACCACGAGGGACGTTTGTGGAGTCCTGACTGTTACTTCATGCACGGCCGGTTCGGCACGCACACGGGCCCCGTACAGAATACTTCTGATACCGATCTCTACACTACGGAGCGATTTGGCAACTTTGACTACGCCATCCCCGTGGCGCCCGGCACTTATGCCGTTACGCTACGTTTCGCCGAAACCTACTTCGGAGAGCTGAACGCCGGTTTTGGGGGCAAGGGTTCGCGCGTCTTCGATGTCTTCTGTAACGGCGTGACGCTCATCCACAACTTTGACATTTTCAAGGAAGCTGGCGGCGCTAACCGCGCTTTGAACAAGACCTTCCATGGACTCGAGCCGGACCCCCACGGCCTGCTCCGGCTCAGTTTTGTGCCGAGCCGAAATTACGCCGTGTTGAACGCCATCGAAGTGGTCGACGAGTCAAAGTAGCCTTAAGAAATCCCAGTAGCGGGCGTCCTGAACGGCATCCATCGCCAGCCTGATGAGGACCGGAAAGTCTTAGGGAATCTACGTCTCGAGACTAAAGGAGCCGAGAATTG
>Ga0181532_10001058_pt1 | contig 27384 bp, 29 predicted proteins | sample PEATcosm2014_Bin_33_FD_119768 | JGI IMG/M metagenome (GOLD analysis project Ga0181532, IMG submission 119768) | Peatland microbial communities from MTU Mesocosm Facility, Houghton, MI, USA - PEATcosm2014_Bin11_30_metaG | ecosystem: Environmental > Terrestrial > Soil > Wetlands > Peat | place... | reverse complement strand
GTCCGCCATCACGCCCGAGAACTATACATTTCAAGTCTCTGATTACGAGAAGACCGATACGGACGAATTCTATGTGCTCGATGCGCAGCCGCGAAGCAAGAACAAGTTTTTGTTTCGGGGCCACATTTGGGTGAATGCAAAAGACTTCGCGATCACTCGGCTCGAGGGCGAGCCGGCTGTCAACCCTTCCTGGTGGACTGTCAGAACTGACTTCAAACGTCGCTACCAGAAAATCGGTGACTTCTGGTTGCCGGAATCCAATGAGAGCGAAACGAAAGTGCGCATTTTCGGCACCGCAGCTCTAACGATCAATTATGGGGAGTACCACATCACACAAGCTCCTGGAGTCAGCCTGGCTTCGTGTTTGGAGAAGCCCTCGAATGGACAGTAGCCGAAGAGGCACTAGAAGAGGATTGAGTGCAAACTAAATTGCTGGTACTGCTGGGCCTTCAACAACAAATTGAGGGGCATGACCGGGATACAGCTCGCCGAGCCATTGATTGGCTTCCAACAAATTCGATTCAAAGGAAGGAACTAGAAGCGTGAACAAAGGAAGAAGCAAAAGGGATGGGATCCATTGGGTGCGTCGGTTCTTGGCTGGTTATCTGTGCTCGTGTCTGGTGGTCTCCGTATCGCATGCGGCGGAGTTAAAAAAAGAAACAATCAGATCCTGGGACGAGTACATTCAGACGCTAAGAGGTCAAATGCAAGATCGCCTACAGCCCAATGGACAATTTCTTTGGCTGGATGAAGAGCCGCAGCGCAACCGTCAGGTTCGCGCCGGAAAGATTCTGGTTTCACCCGGCAGTCAAAAGGTCCCACAACCTGTGACCTCTGGTCTAATTCACGATTGGATTGGAGCAGCATTTATACCGGGCGCCAAACTCGACGATGTCCTTGCTGTCGTTCGTGATTACGATCGCTATAAAGTGTTTTATAAGCCGAACGTGATCGACTCCAAGTCACTCAACACGAATGACGCAGCAGACAGGTATTCGATGCTGCTGGTCAACAGGGAGGCCGTTGGCACGGTCGCGTTAGATGGAGAATATGAGGCCTGCTTTCTCCAGCTTACTGACAAACAATGGTACAGCGTCTCATACACCACCCGGATCCAAGAGATCCGTGACTACGCTCATCCGGGCGAACGGAAGTTGCCGCCCGACGAGGGCACTGGTTATATCTGGAGGGGCTATAGCCTGGGAAGATATGAGGAACGTGACGGTGGCGTTTACATTGAGCAGGAAACGATCGCACTAAGCCGAGATATTCCGACCGTCCTTCGGTGGCTGGCCGAGCCGATCATACGTCAGGTCTCGAAGAAAGAGTTGCTGATCTCTCTTCAGCAGACTGAGGAAGCTGTGCGCTCGAGAGCCGGCAGTGCGCTCCCATTGACGCGCCACGAGGCGACCGGCGCCACGTGTAGTGCCGCAGGGCTGGCTGAGGCTCGGATTGCGGAAGTGGGCAGCCATCCCTGAAGCGTCATCTATGCTTTCCGGTCATGAGAGGCCTCCGGGTAGGCTCCGTGCGCTGTAGTAACAGTTACCAGAACCGAAGTCTCTTCATGGCTGTGGATGCACTATTGCCGAATACGCAGACTGACTTCAAACGTCGCCACCAGAAAATCGGTGACTTCTGGTTGCCGGAATCCAACGAGAGCGAAACGAAGGTGCGGGTTTTCGGCACAGCGGTTCTAAGCATTGAATATCGCGATTACCAAATCACCCAGGCTGGGGGTGGAACAGTGGCCTCGCCGCCTAGTGAAGCACTAGCAGCCACAGTAGCCGAGGAGTTTTAGATTGTGTAATGCTGCGCGATGGTCGAAGCTGTTCCTGGTCGCTAGTTCCATCTTATTGATCTTTTCCAGCTTGACGCGCTCGACCGCGCTCGCGCAAGAGGGTTTCAGCTCGACCACTCAAGACGGCGCTCTCTCGGATGCACCCCAGCCGGCACAGGATACCACTCAATCTGGAGAAAATGACTCGCGCCTGACTGGCATCGGGAGTCTATCCGGGACGGTGCTCGATACGAATCGGGACGTCCTGCAAGGTGCGCGCGTGACACTGGCGTGCCGAGCGGGTGCTGCCATACAGACTGTGGAGTCTGGCAGCAACGGGCAGTTCGCGTTCACAGGCCTACCGCCGGATGTTTACAAGCTCACAGTGACGGCGGCGGGGATGAACACTTTCACCTCGACCCAGATTCCCTTGCATGCCGGCGAGGCCCGTATTGTGCCAGCGGTAACTCTCTCGGTTGCTGGTGGGACCACCAGTGTGACCGTGACTGCAGGAAGCAAGGAGGAACTGGCTGAGGAGCAGGTGCAGATCGCGGTACAGCAGCGCATCGGTGGCGTCATTCCCAATTTTTACAGCACATATGACTGGAATGCGCCGCCAATGCAAGCGAAACAGAAATTTCGATTAAGCATTCGTTCACTCATCGATCCGGTTTCGTTCTTGACCGTGGCGGGAATCGCAGGCGTGCAGCAATATAACAACGCCTTCCCGGAGTATGGTGGCGGAATAGAAGGGTATGGAAAGCGATACGGCGCTGCGTTGGCGAATAACGTCTCTGGCACCCTGCTGGGCAGAGCTGTTTACCCTTCGATCTTTCATCAAGACCCGCGCTACTTCTACAAGGGGAAGGGCGGTATCCGGTCGCGCGCGCTGTACGCGATATCTGCGGCCGTGATTGCAAGAGGTGATGATGGGCGGTGGAAGCCAAATTACTCGAGCGTGCTCGGCAAATTCTCCGCGGCAGCCATTTCGAATCTTTACTATCCCTCTTCCGATCGCGGAGCTTCGCTAGTCGTTTTCAATGGTTTGGCGGGCATTGGCGAGGGCGCGGTGAGGAATCTGATCGGAGAATTCGTTCTGAAGCGGATCACCTCGCACGTTCCCAAAGGGGCCAACGGCCAGCCATAGGACTGCCCGAAGAACTTGTTTGTCGTCTCAGCCAGCCTGGTTTCCATGTTTTGCCCGGCTCCAGCCGTATCCTGACCTTGCAGTGAAGGCATCCGTTGCAGGCGGATGCTGGTCAACTGTTCGTAACAGGGTCCGCCTGACAGTAGCGACCCCATTCGACAGGATGGCCTGCAAGGTCAAGTCTTGGCTATCACACCTAAGCATAAAGTACCCCGCCGGGCGTTCGCGCAATCTCACGTTGGTCCCGCAGATGGTGGATCCTTCAGCGATCCCGGGGAACAGAACCCGCAAAGAATGCGCCGACCATCCTCCATTTCTCGTTCTTGAACACAGTTGAGAGCACCGTAATCAAAGCAGAAATAGCGCACCGATTCGAGGGCGCAAGGGATCTGGTCCACGGCTGTCGACCTTTGCTGTTTCGACTTCGACACGCGACACAACGAAGTTGCGTATCAGTCCGTGCCCAAACCTGGCATCTGGTTATGACCTTTTGAAGGCAGCTGCCCTCATCTGGGCACATGGGATGCGCTTTCAATCGTGCATCTCCCTTCCCTGCAAAGAGTTCCACTTGGCCCACAAAATGCCCTTATAGATGCGTGAGGCAAGACTGGGTACCCGACGTTCTGACCTGATCCGCGTGGCAATTCACGACAGGGGAGAGCGATGCTGCTTGGAAAGGAATCAATGTAAATGGCAACTTGTGACCATCCTTCGGAATTAGTTTATGGGATTGCATACCCGAGCCTTCAGCGGCCCGGGTTGCGAATTGATCCGCGGATCGCAGCATTGCCGACGGAAGAGGAAAAACAGCTTCCCGTTCGTTCCAACCCGCAAAGAAACGAAGTCGGTGACATTTTCTATTTCATCGAACCGAGACCGCGAAATCTCTTTGCGGCATCTGGATCGCTGGCGTTCCTGTCGCTCCTCCTGCTGGCGCTCATTATCATCCCTCTGTTTCACACGGATCCACTCCCCAAGATGCAGACGCTGACGATGTTGTATCTGCCGCCAGCCCCGGCCGCGGCTGGCAATGCCACGAAGCTCCAAGCACCGGCGCCGCCGTCCACTTACGCCCCGACAAGCATCGCCATTCCGACCCCATTGCATAAGACGCAAGAAGCAACATCAACTCCGCCGCCAGTTCCTGTCGCCTCAACGGGCGGAGTCCTCGGGGGAATCCCTGGCGGCGTGGTCGGCGGAGCGCCCATTGGGGTGCTTAGCGAGGTCCTAGGTAGAACGCGCAGTGTGCCTGTCCCGGCGAAAGCGCCTGACCCGACGCCGGTAAAGAGAATCCGTGTCGCCTCCCGGGTAGTCGAGGCCAATCTGATCCACGACGTTCCGCCGCAGTATCCGCCGGAGGCGGGCCGGGCGCGTCTTGAAGGCGCTGTAGTGCTGATGGCCGTGATCGGCCAGGATGGCAGTGTGAAGGATGTGCGAGTCGAGAGCGGTTTACCGATCCTCGCGCAAGCAGCAATTGATGCGGTGAAGCAGTGGCGTTACAAGCCATACCTGATCGACGGACAACCGGTTGAAGTTGATTCCCGGATCACAATTAATTTCACGCTCTCGGGAGCTTAGGAGTATCCACAATGCAGCAAAATTCACTCAGATTGCCTGGCCGCCCTTTGGCATCGCTATTGAAGCGAGCCCATCCGTTGCTTTTGATCGTCATCGGTGCAGCGGCCGTTGCCATACCGATGTCGGCGCAGTCTTTCACGGCGGCGGGCACGAAAGCAGGAACCATCCTTGGCACGGTCGTCGATACCACTGACGACCCAATTCCCGCCGCCAACGTGATTCTTCAAGGGCCAGATGGCGACCGTCTCACGGCTGTCACAAAAGACGACGGAGGCTTTGCCTTCGACCAGGCCCCAGCCGGAGTCGCCTATCAGATGACCGTCACCGCTGAGGGATTTGCAGACTGGAACTCGTCCATTACGGTCGAACCGGGTGAGAACAAGACGCTACCCACGATTAAACTTCGGATCCTGGCTGTGCAGCGGGCAGTCACCGTGAGTTACTCCTCGAAGGAAGTTGCTACCCAACAGCTCAAGGCCGAAGAACAGCAGCGTGTATTGGGTTTCATACCGAACATGTATGTGGTGTATGAACCCCACCCCGAGCCCCTCAGTACGGGGATGAAGTTCCACCTGGCATACAAAAGCTTCACCAATCCATTTTTCTTCGGACGCGCGGCCGCATGGGCTGGCGTCCAACAGGCTCGTGACGATCCCAGTGAATGGCAGCAAGGTGCGAAAGGATATAGCAAGCGGTTGGGAGCTGGCTTCGCCGACGGAGTTACCGGAGGCTTGATCAGCAATGCCATTCTGCCATCGCTGCTGCATCAGGATCCTCGCTATTTCTACCAGGGCAACGGTACGAAGAAGTCTCGGGCTCTTCATGCCATGGAGGCTCCATTTGTCTGCAAGGGAGATAACGGGAAATGGCAGCCGAATTATTCTCAGTTGGGCGGCAGTCTGATTAGTTATTCCATTTCAGCCGCTTACTACCCTAGTTCAGATCGTACTGCCGGGCATGTATTCCAGACTTTTGGGATTGACCTTGGTCTACATGTCGTCGGCAGTCTGGCCCAGGAGTTCATTTTGGGCAAATTCACAAGCAGAGGGAAGCACTGATTTCGAGCCCTCGCAAGCTATGGAAACGAGCTGGTGAGCGCGGAAGGGTCATTAATGGCTAAGGTTCGCTGGCGACAGCAGACATTTCGGTTTGCTGGCGCACTCCTGGGCATCGCTTTACTGGTCTCTGTGATATGTGGAACCGGACCTTCCAGAGTGGTGGATCAGGTAAAGGCCGTCGGGTGGGGACTGGGTCTGGTTATCGCTTTGGGAGGGATCGCTCATCTCACAAAGACGTTGGCTTGGCGGCTCACATTTCTGTGCGACCTCCGCGATGTTTCGTTCGCCCGTACGTTCGGCCTTCAGCTGGTGTCAGAGGCCATAGGAAGCTTCGGTCTTCCTGGTCAAGTACTCGGCGAGACTGCGCGAGTGTATTTGTTGGGTTCCGCGCTGCCGGTCGCCAATAGCATTTCGTCGGTAACGCTTGATCGTGGTCTCTACGTGGTGACCTCAGCGTTGGTGTGCGTAACCGGAATTCCTACCGCTCTTTTCTTGCTATCGCTTTCTGGGACCTGGCGGCTGTATGTGACCCTGTTTACAGGCCTCTTGGTGGCATTGCTTGTAGTGACCGCAATGGCTCTTCGAAGGCGCTGGCCGGTCTTCTCCGGCGCTGCCCACGCCATTGGGAGTTTGCCGTGGTTTAAGAATTGGCGGGACGGCAAACAATCAGTCATCGACTCCGCCGAGAAAAATCTTTTCAGCTTCTACCACGAAACGCCCAAAGCTTTCTGGGCAAGCCTGATTCTGAACTTGCTATGTCATGGTATGGCAATCTTGGAGGTTTATCTTCTGTTGCACTTCATGGACGCCAGGACGGGACTTTTTGGGGCCTTCGTACTCGAAGCCTTCACCAAGTTAATTAATGTGGTTGGTGCATTGAATCCAGGAAACTTCGGGACCTATGAGGCCGGAAACATGATTCTCACTCGGCTGCTCGGCATTACAGGCACCGCGGGATTGACCCTGGGATTATGCCGACGAGCACGGTCCCTTTTCTGGAAGGGCATGGGGTTGTTGTGTTTGATAGCGATGTCGAGAAAAACCCAGCTGGCACGCCGTAGTCTGCTGGTGCGCTATAACGCTGTCGAGGTGAGCTGATTTGGGATGCGGGTACGGTGTGGGAGCGGAGTTTGGCGGCAAGTTCGATTTCTGAAGTCTCTCGAAGGAAAGGACAGTGTGCACCGCATGAGAGTTCGGCAAACACTACATTACCTAGCCGCTGTCCTGGGAATCGCTTTGCTGGTCGTTCTTGTCCGTCGGACGGGAACAGACACAGTGATTCATCAGATCAAAACAATTGGCTGGGGATTCGGTCTGGTTCTCGTTTTAGGTGGAATAGGTCATCTCATCAAAACCTGGGCATGGCGCCTCACATTCGGATGTGAGCTCAAGACTGTTTCATTTGCACGCACTTTTGCGCTTCGGCTTGTATCGGAGGCCATCGCTATTCTCGGATTCCCGGGTCAAGTAATCGGAGAAGCCGCACGAGTGTCTTTATTAGGTTCGGACGTCCCGATAGCCAACAGCATCTCCTCTGTCACTTTGGATCGCGGGCTCTACATCGTCACCTCTGCGATCGTAACTTTCACAGGAATGATTGCGGCGTTGCTCTTAGTGTCATTCTCTCGAATGTGGCGATTGTATGCGCTCCTGTTCGCGTTGGGGGCAGCGGCAATGCTTGCTGCGAGCGCATTGGCGCTACGAAAGCGTTGGCCGGTATTCTCCCGGGTTGCGCGAGCGATCGGGCGAATTACGTGGTTCAAGGGCTGGTTGGATGGCAAGCATTCCGTCATCGAATCCGCGGAGAGAAACGTCTTCGATTTTTACTACGATACCCCCGGAGCTTTCTGGCAGAGCGTGGCTCTCAATATCGCGTGTCATGGAACGGCGATATTGGAGGTTTACATTCTTCTGTGCTTCATGGGGGCGAGAAGCGGGCTGTTCTTGGCACTCGTTCTGGAAGCGCTCACTAAATTGATCAACACTGTCGGGACATTCAATCCTGGAAACGTGGGAACCTATGAAGGTGGAAATATGATCATCTTCCGGCTCCTCGGCATTTCCAGCGCTGCAGGACTGACAATGGCACTCTGCCGGCGGGCGCGGATCTTATTCTGGGCGGCCATTGGCGCCTTATGTCTGATCGTGATGTCGAGGGCGACAGGGCGACGCAAGCTGGCAAGCACCGAAGCGACTGGCCAGACCAACGCATCTGACATGCTTTTATCTCACATTCCCTGCGATTCGGTCCCGCAGTGAAGCGGCTAAGCCCAGATTCGTCGGCTGTCCACATGCGGTCATCCATTTCTCAAGTCGCTGAGTCTGGCGATCGCTAACTCATTGATGGTCAGCGGAGTTTCAAATTCCCGTTCAAAGTCTGTGATCGGCGGTACAGCTCTGCGTGATCAACACCACGCCAACCTGGTTGTTCAGGGACGAAACCAAGCTCTATGCCAAAGCCCGGCTCTTCGGACAACCAGCACCGTTGATCCTGCCCGGCAAAGATTGGCGTTCCAGTTCAGGCGACGTGCGCGTGGGAAATTGTCCGAGAGTCACCGATCGCCTGCCACTGGTGGAAACCGCCGCGCGTGCGTTTGTGCCTAGAGCCTACTTTTCCCGGTACCACTCCACGGTCCGGCGCAATCCTTCTTCGAAAACCACCACCATCTTGTAGCCAAGGTCTGTTTCGGCCTTAGAGATATCAGCGAGGGAATGTTTGATGTCGCCGCCGCGCTCGGGGCCGTAATGGGGCTTTCCTTTATAGGAGGTCAGATCTTGAAGCAGCGTGAACATTTCGTTCACTGTGATGCGCTCTCCGGTGGCTGTATTGAAGACTTGCCCTGCCACCTTTTCTGCGGGAGCTTTGCAGGCTAGCCGATTGGCTTCCACAACATTGTCGATGTAGGTGAAGTCGCGGCTCTGTTCACCGTGGCCATAGATGGTGGGCTGCTCCCCCCGCAGCATCAACGTGATGAACTTGGCGAGAACGCCTGAGTAGGGCGAAGACGGATCCTGGCGAGGACCGAAGACGTTGAAGTAGCGGAGGCAGACGGTTTCGAGTCCATAGCAGCGGTAAAACGAAATCATGTAGTGCTCGCTGGCGAGTTTGGCGACCGCATAGGGAGAGATGGGATCGGGCCGCATAGCTTCGTGCTTGGGCAGCGTGGGAGTGTCGCCGTAGGCCGAGGAAGACGCAGCGTAGACGACGCGCTTCACTTTGGCGTCGCGGGCAGCGACGAGAACGTTAACCGTGCCGTCGACGTTGGCGCGATTGCTGCCGAGAGGGTCAAGCACCGATTTGGGCACGGAGGGAATCGCGGCCTCGTGGAGGACGAAATCGACTCCGGCGCAGGCCTCATGCATGACGTCGAGGTCGAGGATGTCGGCCTCGCGGAAGTCGATGCGATCGAGAACTCCCTGGAGGTTCTCACGTTTGCCGGTGGCGAAATTGTCCACGCCACGCACTTGGTCGCCCTGAGCCAAGATGGCACGAGCTAGAGATGATCCGATAAACCCAGCGATTCCAGTGATGAGATATAGGGCCATTGCCCTCCCCCTTCAAAGTCCGTGATGGCAGGACAGATCTGCATGTTCAATGTCACGCCAACCCGGCTAGGGACGAAACCGACCTTTAAGAGAAAGACAGGATTTGTTGACAATCGGTGCTGTTCATGCTGCCAGTTGTGATTAGCGTCCCAATTCGCGCGCCGCGCGCGAATCTTTCTGGCTTGTCCTGCCCATCCGTAATATCCGTAATAGAGACTGCTTGCTTCTCTAAGTCTCAGCTGCGCCAGTACCAAACACAGAGGATTCCGCCACATGATTTCTAGAGGCATAACCTCCGCTCGGGAATCTTGCTCGCCGTCGATAATCATGGCTGACTCCTTATACAACCCTTCGCTCGAGCTCTGCGCGGATTCACCTAAGCAGCTTTCGCGCAAAAGTGGCTGTGGTCAGGCAAGCTTCCCTCAGTCGCGCCAGCCTTCCGCTTGGCTTCGAGTTGATTGATCGCGACCATTAGCAGAACTTCGGCAAGAGTGAAGTCGCGGAACGTGTTTTGTGTGATCTTGAACATACCCGACGCTATCGTGATTCACGCAAAGGACATTGCAGGTGGCATGCCAATCTGCCTTTCTGCTAAGTGCCCCACACTCTTACGCGGCGACCATCTTTGTGCCACATACGGTGCCCAGTTCAGGTCAACGCCCGAATACGGGCACGCTGCGAAGGGCATATCCGCATTCATCTCCTTCACGCAAAACGATTTGCGACGATTCTTCTTTGGCGCCCGCCTTGCACTTCGATAGGGACCGGTGTTTCGTGGAAGTGCTCTTACGTAAAGAACAGCACCGGACAAGCGGGACTATATGCGTGGACACGGGAAAATTGCAGCGTTATCTCTGATCTTGGCTGCTATCGGTCTCGCTCTTCCGGGGTCTGCCCGAGGGCAGGCGAATGTGCTGAGCGAAGAGGCCGACATCCATTTCGGCGGGGCGGCTACACGTGGGACGACATGCGGAGAACGCATATCTGACCAACCAGTGATAGCTGCACTTCGCCTGGTATGCCTTAGAGGGCGCCTCGGAGCGGAAGACATCACTCTGAGCAACGTTATCGTGATTGGCTTTGTTGGAGGATTCGTTAGGCACGATGACGTAAGGCATCCGGAGGTGCGGTTCGCCGGATTGCTGCGTGAGAAATACCCTTCAGTGTTGCATGCGGAAGTGTTTTCGAATCACGACGGGAAGAAGGCTCTCCGGCGAGTACTGCAGCTGTTGGATACCGACGGCGATGGCGTCCTCACAGCCGGAGAGAAGCAATTAGCAAGCATCATTATCTATGGGCACAGTTGGGGTGGTTCGCAGGCTGTCACGTTGGCACGGCAATTGGGGCAGCAGGGCGTTCCAGTCTTGCTGACGATCCAGGTGGACAGCGTCCATAAGCCAAGCCACGACGACGCGGTAATTCCGCCGAACGTTCGCAATGCCATCACCTTCTATCAGACAAAAGGTCTTATCCACGGACGGTCGAGTATTCGTGCAGCCGATAGTAGCCACACGAACATCATTGGCAACTTCCATATGACGTATCAGGATCGTCGAATCAATTGCGACAACTATCCCTGGATTGCGCGCCACCTGAATAAACCACATCACGAAATCGAGAATGATCCCCTGGTCTGGGAACAGATCGCATCGATGATCGACTCCGAATTGTCGAAGAGCACGGCAGCAGTTGACGCGACCTTCACTTCCACCTCCCTGGGTGTGAGATAGGACCAAAAAGGAACGCGGCATCTCGGACTCATGGTTCGACGATTGGTAAAGAAAAGAAGGCAAATCTCTCAATAGGCAGTTCCGAGATAGGAGGAAGGACCATGTGCTCTCCAATGGTAACTGCGCAGGCAGCGCCGACCGGCGTCTCACTTATCCAAGGCGGCTGCTCTGAAATCTGCTCTCCAGTTCACGAAGAGTATGAGGCCGAATTCAATCCTCTTCATATGAAATGGGTCTTGGTCGACGACGCAAATGGAAATTACCGGGCCCAAATGCAATGGGTGGGCGACCGATAGGCATGCCCACTTCGAATATCTATGCGCGATCTGCATTGGTTGCACTTCCATCGGGCGGCGGTTGTAACTCTTCAAATGTTGTTGTTTTCGGCTGTCTACTCGTTGTGATCGTCGCATATTCCTTGTGTTCGAAAGCATTTGCACAAACACCGGATTCCCGAACAGCGGAAGAGCCGCCCAACTCGTGGACAGCCACAACGGACTTGAAGAGCGATGATCTACTCCCTGAACGTATTCCAGTGCGCATCATCAAAAGCCATAGCGGGAATGGCAACCGGACGCTGGACAAGCGATCGGTCGAGATCCGCGGGACCGATGGACATTTCGAACCTTATCAGGACATCGAAAGGGAAACCTTGACCGTCGATGCTTTCACCGTAAAAACCACGATGCGCACGTTCGCCCGGGATGTAAATGGGAGGAAAGCCCTCGTGCAGGTAACGGAAGAGGAGAAACACATCCTGCCCGGCGATGATTCGAATATTGTGCGCGTGACCTACAACCCCGATGTCAATGGGCGGCTTCAGCCAGTACAACGCGAAGCCGTGGAGACGAAGAAGATCGGAAAGGATCTGGAAGAAACAAATACGACGGTGATGCTCCCAAGCGCCAACGGCGGTTTAGCTCCAGCTTTCAAGACGCATGAGCTCCGCAAGCGAGCCGCGAACGATACGGTGGAAACTGAAAAGACCACATGGCTTCCGGATGTTAACGGAAAGTGGCAGCTAAGCGAGATACGGCAAAATACTGCGACACAAGAAGCCGGAGACCGCAAGATCGAGGAGAGAGTCTTCCGGCCCGATGCGGAGGGAAAGCTAGGTCAAATTTCTAGTGTGCTGAGCCAGGAATCCGGTAGCACTTCCGGAGAAAAACGTAGCGTTGTGGAAACCTATTCCATCGACGTCCCAGGTACCACGCAGGACGGCAGCCTGCATCTTGTGGAGCGCAAAACTAGTACCGAGAGCTCGAGTTCCACTGACGAGCAAGCAACCCAACAAAAAGTCGAACAGATCAATCCAGGTGATCCCGGCGCAGATCTCCGCGTGTCTGTATTGGTCGATGGCAGGATGGTCCCCGGGCCTTTGGGAGAACAGTCCACAGTAACCATTCGAGCGCGCGATTCGAACAGCAGCTTTGGCATAGTCTCGGTTGATACGACGAAAACGGATCGGATCCCTACCATTCAGCTTCAGCAAACGCCTGCCGAAAAGCCGCAATAAAGCTATTTCAGACTGATTTATGACCACTCCAACTACAGGCCAGCGGCTGGGGCTAACTTCGCTTGCTGCCCAAACCCGGTCAGTGCCCTTGGCAGGTCATTCGATGTCTGCGTCGGAAGCTTCCGATCCAATTGCTAGACGGGTGTTTTCACCTACTTACAACTCGCCACTTCTGGCAGCCGGATTGCGAATACGAAGTCGACTTTGAATTGCTCCAAGCGAGTCGACGATGCTCGGAGAACTGATGAACATCCCGACGGACACACTCATTGACATGTTGTACATCATCCTCGCCGGAGAAATCGCTATCACTGCCAACGATGCTAGGGAAATCGAACAGATTCAACGCGAGTTGCAACGCAGAGGCGACGAGCAATGCTGGACCTTTCAAACTATCAATTGAGAGAAGCGTCGCAAACGCTTTTTGGATGAGAGATGAACCAAAACGACGACGGACGCTTGCAGAACCCAAAAGCGTCAGAAGAGCACGAATACGAATAAGGAAGGGAAAATGACCCCGCTAACAGAAACCGAAGAACTAGCTCGACCACTGAGCGCCGAAGGGATTGCACGATCAACCGTTGCGGGGGCACCGCTCAGCCCGGATGAACTAAGCAGGATTGATGCTTATTGGCGCGCATGCAAATACCTTGCTCTAGGAATGATCTACCTTCAGGCGAACCCTCTCTTAAGGGAGCCCCTAAAACCAGAACATATCAAAAGCCGACTGCTTGGGCACTGGGGCTCAAGCCCTGGCCTCGCCTTCCTCTACACCCATCTGAGTCGTCTTATAAAGAGAGATGACCTCGAAATGATTTTTCTCGCAGGCCCAGGACATGGGGCTCCGGGAGTTTTGGCGCCGATATATCTGGAGGGCACGTACAGTGAAATCTATCCGGAGAAAAGCCAGGATGAGAAAGGCCTGCGAGAGTTCTTCAAGCAGTTCTCATTTCCCGGTGGTATTGGCAGCCACTGTACTCCAGAAACGCCGGGTTCAATTCATGAGGGAGGTGAACTGGGATATGTGCTCTCGCACGCTTGCGGAGCCGCGTTTGACAATCCCGACCTGATCGTGGCGGCCGTTGTGGGTGACGGCGAAGCTGAAACTGGACCGCTCGCGACCTCATGGCACATCAGCAAGTTTCTAAACCCGATCCGCGACGGTGCTGTTCTACCGATACTTCACCTCAACGGATACAAGATCAACAATCCGGCTTTGCTCGCACGGATCACTCACGAAGAACTGGAAGACTTGTTACGCGGCTATGGCTGGAATCCTTACTTCGTCGAGGGATCCGATCCCGAAAGCATGCATCAGGCGATGGCGGCGACGCTTGAGCAGTGCATCGCGGAAATCAAAAGCCATCAGCAGGGTTGCCGGAAGAGCGGCCTTGCCACGCGGGCGCGCTGGCCGATGGTGGTATTACGCTCGCCAAAGGGATGGAGCGCACCGACCCTGGTAGATGGACATCACATTGAAGCCTTCTGGCGTTCGCATCAAGTTCCCTTGGCCGATGTGAAGACGAACCCAGAACACCTACACCTACTCGAGACCTGGCTGCGATCGTTCAAGCCGGAAGAGTTTTTCGATGAATACGGAAGGGTGCGACCGGAGATCGCCGCATTTGCGCCGAAAGGGCAGCGCCGCATGAGTGCCAGTCCGCACGCGAATGCAGAGCTCAGGAAAAAACTGCGGTTGCCCGAGTTCCGCGATTATGCCGTCAAGATCGACCGCCCGGGAAATACCGAAGTAGAGAACGTTCCGCCACTGGGACGTTTTCTGCGTGATGTCATGAAGTGGAATATGGACAGCTTTCGAGTGTTCGCGCCAGACGAGAACACGTCCAACAAGCTTGACGCGATTTATGAGGTCTCGAAGAAATTCTGGATCGCGGAAAGTTTCCCCGAGGACCGTGACGGAACAGAACTATCTTCGGATGGACGCGTTGTCGAAATGTTGAGCGAGCACACGATGGAAGGCATGCTCGAGGGCTACTTGCTCACGGGTCGCAACGGCTTTCTATCATCGTATGAAGCGTTTGTGCACGTGATCGACTCGATGTTCAATCAGCACGCCAAGTGGCTGTCCATCTGCAACCAATTATCTTGGCGCCGCAAGATCGCGTCGTTGAACCTTCTCATTACCTCAACCGTGTGGCGTCAGGATCACAACGGCTTTACGCACCAGGATCCTGGCTTCCTGGATGTAGTACTCAACAAGAGCGCTGCCGTTACGCGCATCTATCTACCGCCGGATGCCAACTGTCTGCTCTCCGTAGCCGATCATTGTCTGCGATCGGAAAACTACATCAACGTCATTGTCTCGGACAAACAGCGCCATCTGCAGTACTTGGATATTGACGCTGCCATTACGCACTGCACAAAGGGTATCGGTATCTGGAATTGGGCCAGTAATGATGAAGGCCACGAACCCGATGTGGTCTTTGCCGCAGCCGGCGATATCCCCACCCAGGAAGCATTGGCCGCGACGGCACTGCTTCGGGAACGATTCCCGGACTTGAAAATCCGATTCATTAACGTGGTTGACCTGTTCAAGCTGCAACCGAGCACGGAACATCCACATGGCTTAACAGACGCGGACTTCGATTCTCTGTTTACGACCGACAAGCCGATCATCTTCAATTTCCATGGCTATCCCTGGTTGATTCACCGTCTCGCCTACCGTCGCACGAACCACCCCAACCTGCATGTGCGCGGTTACAAGGAGAAAGGCAACATTAACACGCCGATGGAGCTGGCGATCAACAACCAGACGGACCGGTTCAGTCTTGCGATCGACGCGATTGACCGCATCCCGAAACTCCAGCGGATCGGCGCGCACGCCAAAGAAGAATTCCGCGATCTCCAGATCGCATGCCGGCGTCATGCTTACGAGTACGGGATCGACAGCCCGGAGACTAGTGGTTGGAAGTGGCCTTACGCGAAGAAATGAAGGAGCAACGAACAACGGCAATGACTCTGGACTAGGGCGCTGGTGGGATCGGCAACGCCTGAGCATTCCTTTGCGAGCCAAATAACTTGTCAGGGCGGGACGCTGGTCGATCCCAATTCCCGCACATCGGAGAGGATTTGATCATGGTTACTAAGGCTGTAATGCAACGCGTAGTGTCTGTTACCGAGAAGCTGACTGCCAAGTACGGGTGTGGTCCCGTGCACTTCTCTGGAAGGGACGAAGCACTGTATGAAAGGCATCTTCTCTTCGATAGTGGAGTCGATGTGGCGGCTGCGACAGCGCGGGACCGCTTCGAGGCGCTTGCCCGGTCTGTGCGCGACGTACTATCGCAGCGCTGGCTGCTCACCGAGAAGACGTACGGGGAGAAAAACCCGAAGCGACTCTACTACGTTTCGATGGAATTTCTCATCGGCCGCTCGCTCGCAAACAACGTGATGAATCTTCTGCTCTCGCCGTTGACCGACCAATTCATCGAGGACAAGAAACTCAACTTGCTCGAGATTTTGGAGCAGGAGGCCGATGCAGGTCTCGGAAATGGCGGACTTGGCCGGTTGGCGGCGTGCTTCATTGAATCGGCAGCAACCTTGCAGCTTCCGGCGATGGGCTACGGACTGCGGTACGAGTACGGCATCTTCAAGCAAACCATCCAGAAGGGATGGCAAGAGGAGATGCCGGATAACTGGTTGCGTTCTCCTGATCCATGGGAGATTGCCCGTCCGAACGAGAGGGTGGAGGTTAACCTAGGCTGCTCATTCGAACTCAGCGGCGGGGGCCTCGTTCCCGTACCTGGACGTCCATCGACTCTGATCGGCATTCCATACGACCGTCCGGTGATCGGTTACGGTGGTTCCACCATCAATACCCTGCGACTCTGGGCCGCAGCTGCACCCGACTATTTCAACTTTGAAGAGTTTTCGCATGGCGATTTTGTAGAAGCGTTCACTCAGACCCTCTCGGCCGAAACGCTAACGCGCGTGCTGTATCCCGACGATTCAAGGGTCATGGGACAGGCGCTGCGCCTGATGCAGGAGTACTTCCTGGTTGCATGCTCGCTGGCAGATGCGGTGCGTCGCTTTCAACGCTCCAACTCCAATTGGAGTTCGTTTCCGGACAAAGTCGCGATCCAGATGAACGACACGCACCCCTCTCTGGCCGTGCCGGAGCTGATGCGAATCCTGCTTGACCAAGTCCATCTCGAGTGGGACGAAGCCTGGCACATTACGCAGAAAACGTTGGCGTATACCAATCACACTCTCTTGCCTGAAGCGCTTGAAAAATGGCCAGTGGCTTGGCTTCAAGAAATGCTGCCCCGGCAGCTTGAGATTATCTTTGAAATCAATCGCCGTTTTCTTGGCGATGTTCGCGGCCGGTTTCCGGGCGACCAGGAACGGGTTCAGCGCGTGAGCATTATCGAAGATGGCGCTGACAAGAAGGTCCGCATGGCCAACTTGGCGGTTCAAGGTTCTCACAGCACGAACGGGGTCGCAGCGATTCACTCCAGCCTGTTGCGTGAGACCACGCTTAAGGACTTGGCGGAAATCTTTCCGGAGCGCTTCAACAACAAAACGAACGGAGTCACACCGCGGCGCTGGTTGCAACTATGCAATCCAGGAATTTCTACGCTCATCACTGACGCTATTGGAGATTGCTGGATCCGTGACTTAGGAGAGCTCGGCAAGCTCAAAGCATTCACTGAGGACAACGGCTTCCGCGAAGCCTTCCGCAACGTCAAGCGAAGTGCGAAACGAGAATTTAGCGATTGGCTGCGTTGGTCGACTGGGCAGACGGTCGACCCAGACTCAATTTTCGATTGCCAGGTCAAACGCATCCACGAGTACAAAAGGCAATTCCTGAATGCGCTGCGGATCGTTGTGCTCTACAACCGGCTGCGCCAGGACCCGGGGCTCAACCTGTACCCACGTACATTCTTTTTCGCCGGCAAGGCTGCGCCTGCCTACCGGCTTGCCAAGGTGATCATCAAATTAATTAACAATCTGGCTGCGACCATCGACGGTGACCCCGCGGTGCGCGGGCGGCTGAAGGTCGTATTCCTGCCCGATTATTGCGTCTCGCTAGCGGAGCATCTGATCCCCGCCAGTGACGTCTCCAATCAGATCTCGACGGCAGGCTACGAAGCCAGCGGCACAAGCAACATGAAATTCATGATGAACGGCGCACTGACGATCGGTACACGCGACGGCGCGACGATTGAGATGGCGGCAGAGGCGGGCGAGGAGAACTTCTTCCTCTTCGGTTTGACGGCTGAGCAGGTGATTGGCAGTCGCGGCTGGTACAACCCGCGCTGGCACTACGAACACGATCCGGAGACTCGTCAAGCCCTGGACTTGATTTTCTCGGATTATTTCAGCTGCTATGAGCCGGGTGTCTTCGAGCCTTTGCGCGAAATGTTGCTGACGCATGGCGATCACTATATGCACCTTGCCGACCTCAAGTCCTACCTCGAGGCCGACGAACGGCTCCGCTCGTTGTATGCCGATCCAAACGAGTGGGCGCGCACGGCCATCTTGAATGTAGCGGGCTCGGGGAAGTTCTCCAGCGACCGCACTATCGCTGAATACGCAGCAGAAATCTGGCATGTACACCCATGTCCAATACCAGACAAAGCGTAAAAGAAGACGCAGCACAAAGAACCAAAACACAAGGAGACTGCTGTGAAATTTACAAAGGCAATTATTTTCCCAGCGACGGCAAGGTTTGGTCCTGCATTGGTGCTGGCGCTCGTCGCGTGCTCCATGGCATTTGCGCAGGACGTGAGAACCAACTATATGCCGGAAACTGATTTTTCAAAATACCACACCTATGCATGGGTCAACGACGTACAAGGCGTGCCCGCGGTAGGTGGCCATCCCGACCAGATTCTGGATGCCCAGGTCAAGGAGGCGATCGATTCCCAAATGGTAGCCAAGGGCTTCACCAAGGTGGAGGACGGCAGTACAGCTGATTTACTCCTTGGCTACCAGCTCGCGATCGATCAGGAGAAGCAGATAAACGGCTTCGGGGACAACTTGGGCAGCTGGGGCCCGTGGGTCGCCTGGGGCCCGTGGGGCGGCTGGGGCCCTTGGGGGGGTGGCTTCGGTGCATTTTCGGCCAGTACTTCAAGCAATTACATCGGGACTTTCGTCGTTGGTATGTATGACCCTGCTGTAAAGAAGCTCGTTTGGATCGGTTCTGCCCAACATGCGATTGAACCCAGTAAGAAACAGGAGAAAAACCAGGAAAGGCTAAATAAGGGAGCAAAAAACTGCTGAAGGACTTCCCTCCGGGACGGCGAAAAAAAAGGAATAACTAACAATCGTAGAAACATTGAGTCCTGCGATCAAACAGTGGGTGAGCAGGCAGAGAAGAATCCATGAGAATTGGATGGGCCTAGCTGTCCGGATTTCAAAACAACGTAACACAACGAATATGCAGGAGAACTAGTGATGGATGCCAAGCAAATATGTGGTGTGATTGTAGCCCTATGTGTGGCAGTGGTTGCTGCCCGGGCCGATTCTTTGGAATTGAAAAATGGAAGCCTGATCAAGGGTAAATTCATGGGAGGGACCCAGGGGAGCATCACGTTCCGGGTAGGATCGTCGGCGCAAAGCTATGATGTCGTTGATATCCGTTCGCTCCGCTTCGATTCCGAAGCACAGGGTACCTCACCCTCGATTCCCTCGAAGCAGCCGACTGCGCCTTTGGCCATGGAAGAAGATGAAGTCGCAACGTCTTCTCCCTCAGTGACGATTCCAGCCGGTACTAGGATTTCGGTTCGCACCATCGATTCCATTGACTCGGCCAAGAATCAATAGCGTCCGAGTAAACAGAGGTGTACTGAAGAGTTAACAGCCCGGAGCGGGCGGCGGGGCCCGGGAATGTCGAGCGGTGGAGTGGGGAATGGCCGAGTGCGGGGGGCGCGGGGCGGGGGCGGGCAATGCCTTTCATCCCCAAGCGCCGCACACGGGAAACATCGGAAAATTCACGAAGGTAGATCTGAAAGAAATCTGGAAGACGAGGAGTACGATTTTTCGAGCTGGCTCGCCAAGGAAGAGAATCCCGTTCAGTTAAGTGATGAGATCGGCGTTCTTTCTACGGTTCGATCGGTTGCATGCTGCTTGGATTCTTGCCGCCTACGACGCTAATGATAGCGGGATTGGGAGCATCCTGCGCGGGAATGGACTTCAAGTGCGCTAAGACGCCATTGTCATTCAACGCACCGACTAAAATAGATGCAGCGTCGCTAGTAGATTTATCCGCTTTTTCGGACACCCGCACCTCGTCGACCCACGTTCCTGCACGGAGCCATCCGAGTTCATTGGCCCAGGCTGAGGGCGAGTTTGGAGTGCGCCACGGATACTCACCTGTTCCAGACAACGACTAGAGAGCTAATTGTGACATAACAATCACAGTCTGTTAACGGCCTCATGACTGTCATCGCGGCGGCAGGGTGCTCATACAGCGAATTTCTTCTTGACTCTGGAACGATCCGGTTCAGTGGTGCCTCCTAGCGGTCACCGTCAGCGTGGCAGATTGGCTCGCCCCGCCATACGTTCCGGAAATCGTAACGTTGGTATTCGATGACACGCTTGTGGTGTTCACAGTAAAGGTTGCGCTGGTATTACCAGCCGCGACGGTCACGCTAGAAGGGACGGTCGCCACCGAGGTGTTCCCGCTAGTGAGCGTAACCACCGCCCCCCCAGAGGGCGCGTTCCCGCTGAGCGTTACGGTTCCTGTCGAGCTGTTCCCTCCACTCACACTGGTCGGATTCAGGGTCAGCGAGGAAAGGGTCACGGCGGCGGCAGGCGTCACCGTCAGCGTGGCTGATTGGTTCGCCCCACCATACGTGCCGGAAATCGAAACGTTAGTGTTTTGTGACACGCTTGTGGTGCTCACGCTAAAGGTTGCGCTGGTATTACCTGCCGCGACGGTCACGCTAGAAGGAACGGTCGCCACCGACGTGTTCCCGCTGGTGAGCGTAACCACCGTCCCTCCGGAGGGCGCAGTACCGCTGAGAGTTACGGTTCCCGTCGAGTCGCTCCCTCCAGTCACGCTGGTCGGATTCAGGGTCAGCGAGGAAAGGGTCACGGCACCGCCAGGCGTCACAGTCAAGTTGGCAGACTCGATCGCCCCACCATACGTTCCGGAAATGGCGACGCTGGTGCTCGTTGACACGCTTTCGGTGCTTACAGTAAAGGTTGCGCTGGTAGCGCGCGCCGGGACGGTCACACTGGACGGGATGTTCGCCACCAACGTGTTCCCGTTGCCCAGGGGAACGACCGCGCCGCCGGAGGGCGCTTTCGCACTGAGAGTTACGGTTCCGGTTGAGTTGTTTCCCCCGCTCACACTTGTCGGATTCAAGGTGAGCGAGGAAATGGCGGCGCCTGGCGTCACGGTGAAGTTGGTAGACACCGTAGCCGTGCCAGATTGCGCGAAAACGGGGAAGGTCAAGTTGCTGGAATCGTTTGTGGTACCCAAGGTGAAGGTCGCGCTGGTTTTCCCGGCCGCAACAGTCACGATGATGGGGAGGAGCACCGGCGGATTGGGATCCGCGGCATTGTTGTGCGAGACAGACACCAAAACCGCATTACCACCAGATGGCGCGGCCGCGGTGAGAGTGACGGTTCCGGTCGAGCTGCTCCCTCCAGGTACGCTGGTCGGATTCAGGCTGATCGAGGAAACGTTCACGCCGGGCGTCTCGGTCAGGGAGGCTTGCACGGTGTTGCTTCCAAGGGATGCCGTGATGGTGACGGCTGTGCTGCTGAGGACAAACCCATTGGTAGTGACCGCGAAGGTTGCGCTGCTGGCGCCTGCCGGCACGGTCACACTGCCCGGCACAATGATGAAGGAACTATTCGAGCTCAGCCCCACCACGGAGCCTCCGGACGGAGCGGCTCCGCTTAAGGTCACCGTACCCGTAGACGTGCCACCGTTCGGGATGGTCGTGGGATTTAACGTGAGCGATGAGAGGGTAGGGCCGCACCCTCCTCCGGTGTTGGGGGTCAGCTCGAAGATGGCACCGTAACCGCCAGTGCCGCCTTGGGTCGTCGTGCCCCAGAGGTTGCCCAGGCTGTCGAATACGAGAGTGGATTGTGGGTTCTGGCCGTTTAGCCCGGTGAAAGTTACAAGGTCAGTCAATACGCCGGCCGATGAATACTCCCAAACGACTCCGTCGCCATTTGCTCCGCCTTGGGTCGTCGTGCCGTACAGGTTGCCGTTGGCGTCCAGCGTGACTCCGCCCCCACCCGGATTCTGACCAGTCGTACCGGTTGCAGTGAAACTATAGAGCGTCGTCAGCTGCGCTGTGCTGAGGGAATATTTCCAAATTGTGCCGTAGCCGGAGGCGCCGCCGGTATTCGTTGTACCATAGATATTGCCCTTGCCGTCGAGGGTCACGCCGCCAGTAGGGGTCTCGCCGTTCAGGCCGGTGAAATTGACGAGTGTGGTCAGCACACCTTGGGCCGAATATTCCCAGAGCGATCCGAAACCACCGGTCCCCCCGCTGGAGGTAACTCCGTAGAGATTGCCCTGGCTGTCGAACGCGACCAGCCCAGAGGGATTAGTGCCGTTCCCTCCGGTGAAAGTCACCGGGTTGGTCAGTTCTCCGCTAGCGGGCGAGTATTCGAACAGGGCTCCGTCGTTGGCGGCGCCACCACTCACAGCTGTACCCCAGAGGTTGCCTTGGCTGTCAAACACCACAGGGCCGGGAAGCTCGCCGTTCGGGCCGCTAAACTCGACAAGCGTAGTGAAAACTCCTGCCGTCGTTAACTCATAAATGGTTCCCAAACCGGAAGCGCCCCCGGCGGGAGCGAAATCGTTGCCGCCCCCGTAGGTTGCGCCCCAGAAGTTGCCGTGGCTGTCAAACGTTACTCCATTCATGACGGGGGCGCCGATGCCGCTTTCATCGTAGATCGGGCCGGTGAAGCTCCCAAGCGTAGTGAGCCCGCCTTTGGACGAATACTTCCAAATCGTTCCGTCGCCGGGGATTCCTTGTCCTCCAGTGGTAGTGCCGTAGAGATTGTTTTGGCCGTCTATTGCGAGGTGACCGCTTGGATATTCGCCGGTTACGCCGTAAAAATTGAGCGGGAGCAGCGGTCCGCAGTAGCTCTGCGCGGATGCCGGTGAAGGGTGGAATGCGGCAATCGCTACCACGGCGAACAATAAACTGGCGACCTTGATCGCCGTGACAGTCTTAGAGTGTTTCTGGATGGATGAGCGCCGGTTCCCGCGGCTCTTCGGGCCATTCAGGAAGCTTTTCATATGGGCTCCTGTTAGTTTGAAATTACCTTATTGATTGGCCGACGTAGCCTATTGCGGGGAACCCGGGCGCACGGCTATAACGCTTTGTGGCTTCACGGTGGATCCTTAGATTGCCAGAGTCCTCGCGTGCGATTCATTCTATGCCCATTTCCAATGCCCAATTGTCAACACTTTGTCTCTAATTTGTTCCTACAATGTCAAAGATGGGTATGCACCTGACTCAGCATGATTCGCGTTTGCGAGCACACATGTCCGACGACCACCTTCCAGTGATGATCTCGCTGGCTAAGTCTGGCAGAACAGAGGGTGATAACCGGGGATAACCGGACGCTTACAGGCGGGTGCCTCACTCGCCGAAGTCCAAAAGCGGGCGCGATTTTTGGTTCAAACCGACGTATATCCAAAGCTCGCCGAACTGGATGCCGTGATTCAAAACCCTCACAAGCATTGGTACAGACGTGCCGTCGATCTCGCGAAATCGCCCGAACTGGCAGCCAACTTTGCTACTTTGCCGGTTGGTCTCGCCATTGCAACGGTCTTGGCGAAGATTGTTGGAGTGCTCGCAGGCGTACGTGATGAGCAACTCTCGCGAGAGAAGCAAGTGGCCAGTACGGGTTTGTATTACCTATTAAAGCTCAAAGCTGCCGCTCGGGAACCATCCGCAACGGGAACTGTCCCGTAAGGTGTCCCGAAAGTGACTATAATAGTCACTCAGGCCCATCATCCCTCCTTTGCCCGGTGCTACTCTGCTGCTGCGGGTTTCGTGGATTGAGGGGCGGGATTGTCCGGGCCGGCAGCGTTTGAGGTCAACTTTGAAGCGTCTGTCCTGTACAGAAGTTGATCTCACGTCCAGCGCACGACAAGCAGATCATCCTGCAGGTTTGATCGCGACCGGTCGGGATCGAAACCATCGAGACCGGCCCGCGCCAAAGGAACACGTAACTATTTCTGATTTTCCTTCTTTTGATCCTCTGGAGCTTGTTCTCTGGCTTCTTGTGCTGCGGCTTGATGACTGATCTCTGCCACCGCTCGTAGGAAGGGCGCTGCTGGGGTCGGTGCCGCAACATCGCCCAGCAAGATCTTCTTGAAGGGAACATCGCTGCCGTAGATCGCGACAGTGGAGTCTACGTCCTGCTCTACCACGGCACCTTCCAGAGTCAGACCGGCGAAGATGCCCCGGGAACGAGAGTAGGTCAGCAATTCGGTGTTGAGCTTCCAGTCCGTTCCGGCGGAGGCATGGCGTCCCACCGGCCCGGCGGCAGCGGATCCTTCGCCGGTGAGCTCAAATTTGCTCGAAAGCAAATGTTGCAGGCCTTTGTCGTTCATCACCAGCATTACCAGGTCCACACCCTCCGCACCGATCTGCAGGCCCCAGCTTCCTCCGCCGACACTAATGAAGGCGGGCGCGCTCCATCCTGCACCGGTGCGACACACGGCGACTCCGCGCCCATGCTTGGCACCGACTATGAAGCCACCTTTGACCAGATGGGGAATCACCACGATGCACTTGGAGTTCTTCAACACTTCTTCCGGTATGCCCTTGTCGGGAGCGGCGCCGATTTCCTTGAGGACGCTGGCTGAATTCTGCAGCCGCTCGGTTGAATCCTCGCGAGCCGAGCCCGCCCAGGCGAGATTTCCCAGCATTGCTGCCAAACTGAGTACGCCTAGAACCAGATGTCGTTTCATGCGTGCTCCTTTGCACAAAGAGATTTTGATTTCTTATCAGCTTCACGAGACGGGACAAAGCCGAAGCTTCATCATTGAGGAATGCATCCGCAGGGGTATGAACCTGCTCCGGGGCATTAAAACTAACCAAACCCCAGCATCCATGAAGGCTCCCGGCTAAGCAGCCTCAAGTTCACGTTCTACCCGCGCCCTTTTGGCCCGGCGAAGCTTAGCCTTGCGACTGATGCCACGTTTTTCCTCGCCTTCATTCACCACGTCGTACAGCTGCTTAAGGAGGTAGCCAAACTTCCTCGGGTCGCGCTCTTTGCGAGCCGCTCTCGACAGTTTTCGCCAGTCATTTGTAACCAGGGCCCTAGACATCGGTGTTCCTCCTTTCGGGTTTTCGTGATCTCTCAACTGTTGCAGTTGGCTTGCCAAACAGATAATGACTGGATTTTCAGAAAGATATAAGAACTAGCGATGACGTTTGCTCCTGGGAATTTTTGCCGAACGGTGAGTAGTTTGTTCAGGTCCCAGATAATGCTGCGTGGTACTACTGCCGCCCTCGGAGAGCACGGAGACATTGTCTTGGTGATGCCGTCAAGGTAGTCGGCAACTGGTTCAAGCCTTGCGTACAAACTCCGAAATCGGTTGCCGCATCCAGGAACTTTTTTCCCGGTTCGGGCCGGGGAAGCCGCGCAGGGCCATTCGCCCACTTCCGCAAAGCCAGCTTTGTCAGTAGCATAGGTGGCCGCCACCTGGCTGGCATGTCGATTGCGACTGCCCTGGTACGCCCTTCGGTGAATCGTCCATTCCACGGCCCGGCCAGGCCGCAGCCCGGAGGCTTGTCATGAAAGCAAGTCGCTTCTGGATCGAGATCATCACGCTTTGCGCCGGGGTAGCCTTTGGCCTCGCACTCGCGCTCGCGATCGTAGGCGGCGCCGTCGTGGCCTCCGGACAAACACCCGAGCCACCGCAGTCAGCAACCCCGCCCGCCGCTCGCCAGCAAACCTACGCCGGCATGGTCACCTGCTCCCACTGTCTCGCCAAGCACTCTGCCGAAATCGGCGCCAACGCCACCGACTGCGCCCGCGTCTGCATCCGCGGCGGAGCCAAGTTCACCCTCGTCGACGGGGATCAGACCTACATTCTCGAAGGAGATCAGGCAGCGTTGAATCGAGCGGCTGGGCAGCGCGTCCGAATTGTAGGCGCTCGTGACGGCGACACGATCACCGTCGCATCCGTCCTCGCAGGGACATAACGCTCCAGAAAATTTCAGCTGACTCAGCGATACCGGATGTGCCGGAAAGGAGGTTCCGGGTCCGATCTGCTGAAAATCATCTGGTCTGACGACGGCCAGGACATCGGCCAGCCGGGCAATGATCGTGCCGTCCGGGAACGGCAGCTTCCACTCCCGATAGGCGAGGGGGGCAATCCACTACCTCAGACTCGTCAAGCCAGTCACCGGCAGAGAGTCGCGCCTCTTCTGGACCGAATAACGCCGTGACCGCGGATTCTAAAACAGCTTACGCCTGTCTCTCTCTTCGATTTCATTTGGACAGTCGTGCACATCGAACTTGCGTCTCAGGTACTCCCCCGCTCCAACAGCGTCACGCGCGAGAGTGGTCGGAGTGAAGAACTTGCGCTCACAGTTGGCGCAAGACGCCATCGCCGGAACTCTGCCCTCGTACCGGAAGATGACGAAGCGGCGCTCAGTCCTTGGAGTGCCTTCGGCGATGTCTCCAATTCGCCAGTCTGGAATGCGGATTGGGGAACCGCACGAATGAGATTGAAACTGTTTTGCGACTTCGTCGAATTCTGCCCCGTCTGGAAATTCGAAGCTTACGTGGCAGTCTCTGCACTCCAGGAAACGGCCAACGGGGGACATTAGGAGACCGATGCGATGAGGAGAAGCGGGCGGAGAACTGCTGGCTGACACAGTTTCGTTCACGCGCTACTCGCAACAGCTACGCGGCAAGGTCCATGATTATGTCAACCCTCTCGCCATTCAAATAAACGGTTCCGTCGTTTGCAAGCATGAAGACCAGCGCCTTTGGCTGTTCCGAGAGTGTTCTCGCTTCAATCCAATCGGCCATGTAATAGTCCACCTCCGGACCGAGTCCTTCTTCCCGATTGGATAAAACTCGGGTTACGACCGCTTTCTGCCTAAACTCTTTATCTGCATGTATCGCGAACTCGAATTGCTGGCCGATCTTGATCTCTGATTCCATGCCTATCATCCTTTCCGCTTTGCCAGTCGAGGAGACGAGCATTCTACCCCAGGGCTAAACCCTCAAATGATGAAATCAATTACACTGCATTGAGACTCCGGCCCAGGCCCGATGCTGGCCAGCATTTTCACAAAATCTCAGAAATTATAAATTTCCACGAGCGCCCAGAAAGTGCAAAGGCCTAGGCTCGACCCCTCCCCCAGCCCCTTGATCGAGGGTCCCCTGGGGGACTAGCGAGCATGGAAATTTGTGTCGTGACTTGTGTCGTAACCCTCCCATCCCTACCCCTCTCGGTGTATGTCGGAGTATGTCGCTCGGGTACAAGTGAGAGGCAGCTAGATGCGTCGGACCCGCATGAACACTGCCCCTCGCTATCACTCGCGCTTTGCTGTTGTCGCTCGGCTACAGTCGATGATGAGAAATGGCATGGAAGAGGTCGTCGGTTCGATCCCGACCAGGTCCACCATTTTCAAGTATTTACAGCGTTCCCCTTTTTCAGCTTGGTAGCATTTGGTAGCAAACCGCTTTGACTGCAATCCACTTCTATGGAAGAGGTAGTGGATTCCATCCCCACGAAGTCCATAATCCGTCATCGTTTGACTGCTGGCAGGCATTACGCTTTTCCAGTTCGGTGTCATTGCTAAACTCCGCGTGTGGCAAGCCTTTTGAGACCAAAATCGATTCAAATTCCATAGAGTCCACCCCACCCACGGGCGGCTTCCTTCAAGTCGTTGTATCAAACGCGACCGCCGCAGATTCCGACGAGGCTACCAACTTCATTCTGCGGTCGCTTCTGATACAACACTAGGACTTCTGGCCCGGGAAGGATTTCCCGTTGGTCCGCAATGAGTGACAAACACACACCAAAAACAACAGGATACTCACGACACACGAAAGGTCGGTCG